>LFRM01009398.1_pt1 | contig 11744 bp, 14 predicted proteins | sample 618341 | NCBI WGS metagenome assembly LFRM01 (sample SAMN03654438, study PRJNA283298) | anaerobic digester metagenome | isolation source: pool of bioreactors CSTR01a, CSTR02a, and CSTR03a thermophilic anaerobic... | place: Denmark: Kgs. Lyngby | collected 2014-05-21
AGGAATGAAAAGGTTGGGTACAAGATAAGGGAAGCACAAATGGAGAAAATACCCTATATGCTGATTGTGGGCGATAAAGAACTGCAGGAGGGCACCGTATCGGTGCGCACCAGGGACAAGGGAGATGTTGGCACAAGAAGCCTGAATGAATTCATTGAGGAAATAACCGAAATGGTAAACAGCAAGAAATAGCGTAGGGCCGGCTGGGTTCAGCCGGCTTGAAGTTTTTTGGGAGTAAATATACGGGATTATAACAACAAGCATAATTATTTTGATTCCGGCGGCAACTAAGGGAAAGTACAAAAAATGCTTGTGTATGGGGCAGCTTAAGTTTACAATAGTCAGTAAAAAAGATGAGGGGGGACAAAAGTGGAACTTAAATTTAGGGACCACCTGAAAGGCTATAGTAAGGTAACCTACGTAAAGGACGATGGAAAAGCCGACACCGGCGGGGGGGGATTCATCGACTGTGCCTTGGGGATTAATCCCTTCGGGTGTTCCCCGCTGCTTAAGGGAGCCCTTGGGTCCTTTGATGTAACCCGTTTGAACAAGTACCCGGACCTCCACTACCGTGACCTTAAAAAGGACCTGGTCTCATACTGGAGGGACGTTGCCGAAATAAAGGCGGATAACTTAAGACTCGGAAGCGGTTCCATGGATATACTGGAAAGACTGAACAGAATGTTCATAGACAGGGGCTCAAGGGTTTTGGGGTACTGTCCCCAGTTTACCGATTACATGACCGACGTGGAAGGCTGCGGGGGCATATTTGAATACGTAGCACTTAGACCTGAAAAGAATTACAGGTTTGACGGGGAGGACCTGCTATCAAAGCTGGATGACGGGCACAGGCTTATATACATAGACAACCCTAATAACCCTACGGGGCAGGTTATTCCGCTGCCGGAAATCCGGCACGTGGTGGAGGAAGCGGCAAAAAAAGGCGTATGCGTAATAGTGGACGAGGCATACGGGGATTATATAGGCAAGGAAGAGTCCGCCATTTCCGTTGTAATGGAGCATCAGAACCTTGTGGTTGTCAGGTCCTTTTCCAAGGGATTTGGCCTGGCCGGAGCAAGGGTGGGCTATATGGTGACGGGCCGGTTGATAGCGGACTATTATTCCAAGGTGGAGATGCTGTTTATTGTCAATACCTTTGGACAGTTTGCGGTACGAATTGCATTGAAAGACCAAGGCTTTCTGCGGGACAGTATAAATAAGGTAAGGGATACCAAGCGTAGGATAATTGATACCCTGAAAGTCTTAAGGGTACTGGAAACCGACCCTAGGGTACCCATAATGACTCTGCAGCACCCGTCGGAGAACGTTGACCTTCACGAGAAGTTCCATAAACACGGGGTTTTGACGGAGGCGGGGGAGGACTTTGTAGAACTTGGCAAAAACAGTGTCCGGTTAAGGGTCCCCATAGATGCCGAGGGAATTATTGAAGTCATAAAAAGAATAGAAGAGGAGAATTAAGATAAAAAGAAACCGACAGGTATAGGTCATTCAGTATATGACGTACAAAGGTGTACATGCAGGAAAGGGTAAAAATAATTGCAGATGTGTTGAAAACAATATGCAAAAATGTATATAATAATAGTGTGCTAAATTTTGTTTATGTCCTATTCAAAAATTTTAATAAATTATGAAGGAGGATGAGAGTTATCGAAATAAGCTAATAGCCTATATGGTACCCGTGCCGATGGCCCCGGACAATTTCCGAGGGGGGCGATTAGCAGTAGTTTTATAATCTTGGAGACCCGATGTATAACGGGCGCACGAATTAAAATATATAACACGAGGGGGAAAGAAAATGAGCAAATTGGTAAATATCGATTGGAATACCCTTGGATTTAGTTACATAAAAACAGACTTTCGTTACATTTCCACATGGAAGGACGGAAAATGGGACGAGGGCAAGCTGGTGGAAGATAACAGGCTCTGCATCAGTGAGGGTTCCGCAGCCCTCCATTATGGTCAGCAGTGCTTCGAAGGGCTTAAAGCCTACCGGACTAAGGATGGCAAGATTCAACTGTTTAGACCCGACCAAAACGCAAAACGTATGCAGGCAAGCTGCAGGCGCCTGCTTATGCCCGAAGTGCCCGTAGAAAAGTTTATTGATGCATGTGTTCAAGTTGTAAAGGCGAACCAGCATTATGTACCTCCCTACGGCACCGGTGCCACCCTTTATTTAAGACCGCTGGTCATAGGCGTAGGTGATAGCATAGGCGTAAAACCGGCTCCGGAATATATATTCTGTGTATTCTGCACGCCTGTGGGTGCATATTTTAAAGGAGGTATGAAGCCCGTTAACTTTACCGTGTCGGAATATGACAGGGCTGCTCCACAAGGTACGGGCGCCGCGAAGGTTGGCGGAAACTATGCGGGAAGCCTTTTGCCCCATGAATTGGCAGTAAAAAAAGGTTTTGCGGACTGCATATACCTGGACCCGGCCACCCATACAAAAATTGAGGAAGTCGGCGCGGCAAACTTCTTTGGTATAACCAAAGACAACAAATTCGTCACCCCAAAATCGCCTTCCATACTTCCCAGTATTACAAAGTATTCGCTGCTGCAAGTAGCAAAGGATTATTTAAACATGGAAGCCGAAGAAAGGGATGTATACATTGACAAATTGGATGAATTTGCAGAGGCCGGTGCTTGCGGTACCGCTGCCGTAATAACTCCCATAGGTGGAATTGAATACAAGGGGAAACTTCATGTGTTCTACAGCGAAACTGAGGTAGGCCCTGTAACAAGGAAACTTTATGATACCCTGTGCGGGATACAGTTTGGAGACATAGAAGCGCCCGAGAACTGGATTTTGGAAGTTAAATAATAAAGAACATCGCCTTTCCGGTTTTAAACAGGCATGACCGGATGGGGAAGGTAACAAAGATTCAGAGCCGGCGGAAACGCCGGCTTTTTCTTTTTTCGAAAAGACTCGAGTTTAAAAAAGATTTTTCAAATTGGCATTTGACACAAACCCTGTGTTTAATTATTATATAATTAGCATATGCTAATAACATGATATGCAATATCTCAGCGGTTCATCCGACTAACGGGAGGTGGAGAAAAGTGAAAATATGCATAACCAGTTCGGGAAAAGAAATGGGTTCGGCTGTGGATTTAAGGTTCGGACGATGCAAGTATTTCTGCATATACGATACCGAGAGCAGGGAAACCAAGGTGCTGGAAAACGCCGGGGCTTACTCCCAGGGAGGAGCGGGGATTGCTGCCGCCCAACAGGTTGTGGATGAAGGGGTGGAAGTACTGATTACAGGGAACCTTGGCCCCAATGCAATGAGGGTATTAAAGGCTGCCGGGGTTAAGGCGTACAGGACCGAAGAGACGGACGTGGCCAGGGCCGTCATGATGTATGAGGCGGGGCAGCTGCAGCCCATAGAAAGCCCGGTATCCGCCCATCACGGCATGCAAAATAAAAGGGGAGACAAGTAATGTTAATCTCGGTTCTAAGCGGCAAAGGGGGGACGGGAAAGACTACCGTTGCCGTAAACCTTGCAGTTCTTTTGAAGAATGCCTGTTACGTTGACTGTGACGTGGAGGAGCCCAACGGGCATATATTTCTTAACCCGGTATACTCAAAGTCGGAGCGGGTTGAAGTGATGGTGCCCGCCATCGTCAAAGAAAAGTGCAGCGGATGCGGCGAATGTGTCAGGTTTTGTTATTTTAACGCCTTAGCCCTTGTGAAGGGAAAGGTGCTCCTTTTCCCGGAGGTGTGCCATGGCTGTGGGGGATGTATCCATGTCTGTACCCAAAACGCAGTAACTGAAGATAAAAAGGATATTGGCAGGATTGACACCGGAGTTGGGGGCGGCTTGGAGTGTATAAGGGGTGTGCTGGAGATAGGCGAGCCGGTGGGAGTACCTATAATAAAGAAGATGAAGGCAGGTCTTAGGGAAGACAGGACCAACATCCTGGACTGCCCGCCGGGCAGTTCATGTACCGTAGTTGGCGCTATTCAGGGCAGCAGCTATGCGGTGCTGGTAACCGAGCCCACCAATTTCGGCCTGCATGACCTGGAGATTGCGGTCCGGCTTGTCAAAAAGCTGGGAATACCGGCAGGGGTGGTGATAAACCGTTCAGGGGAGGGCGACGAGAGGATAGAGGAATACTGCAACACCGAAGGCATTCCGGTGCTTGGCAGGATACCCTTTGCGCGGGGGATAGCCGAAGTCTATTCAGAGGGAGGCCTTTTGGCGGAGGATGCAAGGTACAGTAAATATTTCGAGGAAATTGCCCATAGGCTGGAGGAGGTTTTAAGTCGTGAAGCAGCTTGTTATTATAAGCGGTAAAGGGGGTACAGGAAAAACCACAATAGCGGGTTCGTTTTCGTACCTTGCCCGGGACGCAACGGTTGCCGACTGCGATGTTGAAGCGCCAAACCTACATATGCTTATGGAAACCGAGGATATTTTGCGGGAGGACTTTATCGGTGCCAGGGTAGCGGAAATAGACAGCAAAAAATGCACGCGGTGCGGCCTGTGCCAGGAAGCCTGCCGGTTTGATGCGATACAGGACTTTAATGTAAATGGCCTTGCCTGTGAAGGATGCGGTACCTGCAGTGCGGTATGCCCCGAGGGTGCGGTTACCATGAAGGATGAGCTGACGGGGTGGAATTATGTTTCGCTGGGTGAAGGGGGAAGGGTATTCTCCCATGCAAGGCTGGAGATAGGGGCTGAAGGTTCGGGAAAACTCGTAACCAGGGTAAGGAAAAAGGCGCTGGAGTATGATAGAAAGGATGAACTGGTAATAATCGACGGGTCCCCCGGGATTGGGTGTGCAGTAATCGCGTCAATCACAGGCTGTGATGCTGCGCTGCTTGTGACCGAGCCAACCTGCTCAGGATTGGAGGACTTAAAAAGAGCCCTTTCGGTGTGCGACCATTTTGGGATACGGGCCTTTGTTTGCATAAACAAGTATGACTTGAACGAGGGCATGGCCGAAGAAATCCAAAACTACTGCCTCCAAAAGGGTTACAAAATGGCGGGCAGGGTTCCGTACGATGAGAAGGTCTTGGAGGCCCTTAAGGCAAAAAAACCGGTGGTCCTGTATAGTGGCAGCCCGGCAGCCGGGGCCATAAGGAAAATGTACAAAATGATAACGGGTTTATTGGAGGAGGATGGACATGTTAATAGCGATAGCTAAGGAAGGAAATCAAGTTTCCCAGCATTTTGGGCACTGCGAGGGTTTTGAACTGGTTGAAATTAAGGATGGCAAGATAGCGGGCCGTGGGACCGTACCCAATCCCGGTCACAGGCCGGGTTTTCTGCCGGTATTTCTTGCCCAAAAGGGAGTGAAAGTGATAATATCCGGGGGCATGGGCGGCTCCGCCCAGGACCTTTTTGCCCAAAACGGTATCGAGGTGTACACCGGGGCCCAGGGGACCATAACGGATATTATTGACCTCTACCTGGCAGGGACCCTGAAATCGACAGGCGGCGTATGCCACAGTCACAGCTTCGAGGGACACTGTGGGGAGTAGAAATTGAAATTTATCAAGGCGTCCCGCTTGCCTGGCATGCAGCAGGATTGGTATAATAAAACCGGCAGCAAATGAAGATGGCATTGAAAAGGCGGGAGGGAGAAGCTGTGCCTAGACCGGTAAAATGGAGAAGGGTTAGCATGTTGCCCCGGGAAAGGTACTTTGCGCCGGGGGGCAGGGAAAGCCACGAGCAGGAGGAAATAATACTCAAGGTTGAGGAACTTGAGGCCATGAGGCTTAAGGACATTGAAGGGTTAAACCAGGAACAGTGTGCCGAAAGGATGAATATTTCCCGCCAGACCTTTCAGCTTATAATAGACGAGGCCAGGCGAAAAACGGCCACTGCCCTCGTGGAGGGCAGGGCCCTTAGGATAGAGGGTGGAAATTACACCCTAAACATATGCAGCTACAGCTGTGCAAACTGCGGTAACCAGTTCAATGAGCCCTTTGAAAAGGAAAGAGTTTTATGTCCCCGATGCACTTCGGCAGAAATTAGGTGTATCGGGGAAAGCAGCTTTTGTAAAAAACGCTGCGGAAGGGACAAATGCTGCCGGTGACTAAAAGTTGCATATCATCTCCAGCTCTTTTCCCGTTAGGGTTTCCTTCCGGAACAACTCCGAAGCGATTTTTTCCAAAAGGTCGATATTTTCTTTTATTATATTCTTTGTTTTCTTGTAACACTGGTCAATTATTTTCTTGATTTCCCGGTCCACAAGGGGCATGGTGTCCCCGCCGCGTTCATACTTGTAGATCCTGTTTCCAAGGTCCGACATGCCCAGTTCGCACACCATCTGCTGGGCAATTTCATTGGCTTTACTCAGGTCATCCTTTGCCCCGGTGGTGATTTCGCCGAATACTGTCTCCTCGGCGGCCCTGCCCCCCAACAGTGTGCAAATCTTGTTTTGCAGTTCGTCTTTTGTATGCAGGTAGCGGTCCTCATCGCTGGAGTTGAGAACATATCCCATGGCCTGGCCCCGCGGTACTATTGAAATCTTCTCAACCGGATTGTTCTTCAGAATTCTTCCTATCAGCGCATGGCCGGCTTCGTGGTAAGCAACAACCCTTTTTTCCCTTTCCATAACCGAGCTGTTCTTCATTTGAAGGCCTATCAGCACCCGTTCTATGGCTTGGTAGAATTCCTCGGCCGTTATCAAGTTTTTATTCTTTCTTACCGCCAGGATGGCCGCTTCATTGGCTATGCTGGCCAGGTGAGCCCCGGATACGCCATGGGTTTTGCGCGCAATATCGGCTATATCCACATCCTTGCCCAGAGGCTTGTTCCGGGTATGCACCCTGAGTATCTCTTCCCGGGCTTTGACATTCGGGTTTCCTATGAACATGTGCCGGTCAAAACGCCCGGGGCGCAGCAGTGCCGGGTCCAGCATGTCAATACGGTTGGTGGCTCCCACCACCACTATGTTGTCGTTGGTATTAAACCCGTCCATCTCCACCAGCAGCTGGTTCAGCGTTTGGTCCTTTTCACTGTTGTTGTCCGCATTACGAACCGACCCAATGGCGTCTATTTCGTCGATGAATATCACCGCCGGGCTGTTTTTCTTGGCCCTCTCAAATAACTCCCTTATCCTGCTGGCGCCCACCCCGACGTACTTTTCCACGAACTCGGAGCCGCTGGCATATATGAAATGGGAATTGGATTCCCCGGCTATGGCAGAGGCCATCAGGGTTTTCCCGGTTCCGGGAGGGCCGTGAAACAGGATACCCTTGGGTATTTTTGCGCCCATTTTCTTATACTTTTCCACGTTCTTAATGAAGTCGATTACCTCGGACAGTTCCTCCTTAACCTCTTCGAGGCCGGCGACGTCTTTGAAGGTCACTGTCTTGGAAGTATTATCGCCTTTCTTTTTCTGCTCCTTCACTTTGATCGCAGCAGGAACCAGTTCCTCGTTTCGGTCAAGTTTCAGGTAATAAATAAGCAGCACCAGCGTGGTGATAATAAGCATGATCAACTGGCTCGGACTGCTGGCGGAACGTTCTTTTGAATAGGAAAAGGCTGTGAGCATTGAAGCTGTAATACCGACACAACAGATTAAGCACCAGAAGATAATTTTCTTTCTCAACGGTATTCCTGCCTTTCCTGGGTTGGTTCTTTTGATTTTATTTTTGCCTAAAGTCAGCTAAATAATATAATGATGGTCATATTAATATATGGAAAAACATACTGTAATTTCTGCGGCAAACAAATGTTTAGCCTGCTTGATACATGAAAAGACTAATGACGGGTACCCTTGAAACATTTGACATATGGAATCTGCGGTGTTATAATATTACCCGAAAACAAAGTAGAAGCCTTCCGCTTCTCACCCTTCGCCCAAGGCGCCGGGTTAAATCAACTTAAGTTTTTGTTGGTTTTTGCGGACAGGTTTTTACCTATCCGTTTTTTGTTTATCAAAACGTTAAAAAAATAATGGAGGTGACTGGGTATTAGTAAGGATCTGCAGGTTAACGAGCAAATCAGAGACAAGGAAGTAAGGCTTATTGATGTTAACGGAGAACAACTGGGGATTATGTCTGCAAAGGAGGCGCAGAAAGCGGCCTATGACAGGCAGCTGGACCTTGTAAAAGTGGCTCCCCATGCAAAGCCGCCGGTTTGCCGTATTATGGACTACGGCAAGTACAAGTATGAGACAAGTAAAAAGGAAAGGGAAGCCAAGAAGAATCAAAAGGTGATTAATATCAAAGAGGTAAGGCTTTCACCCACCATTGAAAAGCATGACCTGGAAGTAAAACGAAGGAATGCGGAAAAGTTCCTGTTAAGCGGGGACAAGGTGAAAGTGAGCATAAGGTTCAGGGGCAGGCAGTTAAGCCATACCGAGATAGGCCAATCCATAATGGAGAAATTTGCCGGTGACCTGGAAGAACTAGCGGTGGTGGAAAAGAAACCCAAGATGGAAGGCAAGAACATGATTATGATCATGTCACCCAAGTAGACATACCAAACAGGAGGTAATAAATATGCCAAAAATGAAAACCCACAGGGGTGCGGCAAAAAGGTTTAAACTTACAAAGGGAGGAAAGATTAAAAGGGCCAAGGCTTATAAGAGCCATATCCTCACCAAGAAATCGGCCAAAAGAAAGAAAAATCTTAGGCAGGCAACCCATGTCAGCGAAGCCGAAGTAAAAAGAGTCAAAAAATTATTACCCTATGCTTAAGTAGAGGACAAGGAGGAAAAGTTTATGGCTAGAGTAAAAAGAGCTGTTAATGCCAAAAAGAGGCATAAGAAGATACTGAAGCTGGCAAAGGGATACAGGGGAGCTAAGAGCAAGCTTTTTAGGACAGCCAACCAGGCGGTAATGAAATCCCTGATGTATTCATATATAGGCAGAAGGCTTAAGAAGAGAGACTACAGAAAACTGTGGATAGCAAGAATCAATGCGGCGTCAAGGGCTAACGGGATGTCTTACAGCAGGTTTATTAGCGGACTTAAAAACGCGGGAATAGAAATCAACAGGAAAATGCTGGCGGATATGGCAGTGAATGACGCCGAGGGTTTCAGCGAACTGGTGAACGTTGCAAAAAACCAATCGGCGGAATAATCCAGCAAAAAAAGTGAGCCTTAGGTTCACTTTTTGTTGGATTTGGAGAAAAAGTCTGCGGTGTTAACAAGAGGTGGTAGTATTGCACGAGGGTTTTAGTTTTGACCCGGACGGGAAGAAAAAGCATAATACAGGGCTTACCCCGTCCCAGGTGTTGGTGCTTGGCTTTGCGGCGGCGATACTTTTTGGGGCCTTGCTTCTGAGCCTGCCCTGGGCTGCTGTACATGGAGGCGGGACCAATTTTCTTGACGCCTTGTTTACAGCCACCTCGGCGGTTTGTGTTACAGGTCTTGTTGTGGTGGATACAGGTACCTACTGGTCGGCATTTGGAAAGGCCGTAATCCTTCTACTTATCCAGGTAGGTGGATTGGGTTTTATGACTTTTGCCACAATGGTGTTTATTGCCCTTGGCAAAAGGATAAGCCTAAGGGAGCGGCTTATTATACAAGAGCAGCAAAACCAAATGACCCTGCAAGGAGTTGTCAGGCTTACCAAGTATATTGTGCTTACAGCCATGGCAATAGAAGGCATCGGGACCCTTTTGCTTTCCATAAAGTTTATACCCCAACACGGAATGGCCAAGGGGCTTGCCTATGGGGCCTTTCACTCGGTTTCTGCATTTTGCATTTCCGGGTTTGACATACTAGGTGGGTACAAGAGCCTTACATCCTTTGTTGATGACCCTTTGGTAAACGGTGTAGTTATAGTGCTAATGATAATCGGAGGCCTGGGGGTCTTTGTAATTACAGAAATAATACGAAAGAGGAAGTTCAGGAGGTTTTCGCTGCATACCAAGCTTGCGCTGCTTATCACATTTTCACTGCTCAGTTTTGGTGCGATACTCACCTTTATTTTGGAATACTCGAATCCTGCCACCCTTGGTCAGCTGACATCAAAAGGAAAAATATTGGCAACGGTTTTCCATGCGGCTACCCCAAGTACCGCCGGGTTTAACACGCTGCCCGTGGACCAACTTACAACCGCAACCCGTTTTATTAACATTATTTTCATGTTTATTGGGGGTTCTCCCGGTTCAACGGCCGGGGGCATCAAAACCACCACGGCGGGGGTGCTGTTGTGGACGGTGGTATCGGTGGTCAAGGGAAGAGAGGATACCGAAATATTTAAAAGGAGGATATCCAGGGATATTGTTTACAGGTCCCTTGCCATTGTAACCATATCCCTGCTTATTATAGTTGCTGCTACGGTAGTACTGACAATAACCGAGGATACCGAGTTCATGGAGGTTTTGTTCGAGACGGTTTCCGCCTTCGGCACTGTAGGGCTGTCAATGGGCATAACGCCTTACCTTACTCCGGTTGGCAAAGCAGTAATAATAGCGACCATGTTCGCCGGAAGGCTGGGGCCATTAACAGTTGCCTATGCGTTGGCCCAGAGGCAGAAAAGGGGAAGGGCCAAAATAAGGTATCCGGAAGAGAAAATTCTGGTTGGTTAGGATGGTGATGGACTTGAAACAATTTGTTGTGCTGGGGCTGGGGAGATTCGGAAGCAGCCTGGCAAGAACACTGTACGGGCTGGGGCATGACGTGTTGGCAGTGGATAAAAAGGAGGAAGCGGTGCAGGAGATATCCGAGACGGTAACCCATGCAGTCCAGGCTGACGCTACCGACGAGAACACACTGCGCTCCCTGGGGCTTAGAAATTTTGATGTGGCAATTGTGGCAATAGGCTCGAACATACAGTCAAGCATACTTATATCGCTGATAGTGAAGGAATTGGGTGTAAAGCATGTGGTGGCAAAGGCCCAGAGCGAACTCCATGCCAAACTTCTATACAAGATTGGCGCCGATAGGGTGGTCTTTCCCGAAAGGGATATGGGGCTTAGGCTGGCCCATAACCTGGTTTCCAGCAATGTGCTTGATTTTATAGAACTTTCGTCCGACTACAGCATAGTTGAAGTGGTAGCGCTTAACGAATGGCAGGGTAAAACTCTGAAAGACCTTAATTTTAGAAGAAAATACGGCCTTAACGTTATTGCCATAAAGCATAACGGGGAAATGAATGTTTCCCCCAGGGCTGAAGACATAATAGAAGAAAACGATGTGCTTGTGGTAATAGGCGAAAATGAAGGAATAACACGCTTGGAGAATAAGGCTTAGGAAGTGGAAATAAGATGATTACCAGCCGGGAAAACGTCCTTATCAAAAAGGTTGTGAAACTTCATACCGCGGCGGGAAGAAAAAAGATAAGGCAGTACTTTACCGAGGGCATACGCAGCGTGGGCCAGGCACTGGAAGCCGTGGCTCCCATTGCGGAGGTGATATACTCGGCGGGAGTTTTTCGCCTGCCCGGGGGCGGGGAACTGATGGACCGGGTGTTTAAGGCTGGACTAAGGACGGTGGAAATAAGCGAAAGCCTTTTTAAACACGTAAGCGATACCGAGAACCCGCAGCCGGTTATGGCGGTTATTGATATTAGGGACTGCACACTGGACGACCTGCCGGAGGCACAGGACATGCTNNCGCACCGCCGATGCGGCCGGTGCCAAGGCGGTTTTGCTCCTTAAAGGGACCGCCGACCCGTACAGTCCCAAGGCCGTAAGAAGCACAATGGGGTCAATATTCAGCATCCCGGTAATGGTGCAATGCAATACCGAGGAACTGTTTTGCCGGCTCAGAGAAAGGGGAGTGAGGCTTATTGCCGCAAGCCCCGAGGGGGG
>LFRM01027404.1_pt2 | contig 11742 bp, 9 predicted proteins | sample 618341 | NCBI WGS metagenome assembly LFRM01 (sample SAMN03654438, study PRJNA283298) | anaerobic digester metagenome | isolation source: pool of bioreactors CSTR01a, CSTR02a, and CSTR03a thermophilic anaerobic... | place: Denmark: Kgs. Lyngby | collected 2014-05-21
CAATTGACGGCAGCCTTAAAAAAGGATGGTCGGCAGGCCCTTTGATAGTTTTGGGCCATGGAATGCTGGAACTTTTGTTAATTGTCATCATGTTGCTGGGCCTGAAAGATTTCTTTTCCAAACCGGCAGTTGCGGGTTCTATCGGTCTGTTTGGCGGTGCCTATCTTGCCTGGATGGGTTATGGAATGATGAAATCCGGTATAAAAAGGACAGTTTCAATAGAAAAACAAGGTGCAGAAATCCGTGCAGGAACCAGGAATTTTGTGTTAGCCGGTGCACTTGTAAGTGCTGCTAATCCATACTTTTTACTCTGGTGGGCATCAACAGGTTTGGAATTGGTACGCCAGTCCTATGCTTTAGGGCTAACCGGTGTATCGGTCTTTTTTGCAGGGCATATATTATCGGATTTTACATGGTATTCGGCAGTTTCCTTTGCATTCTCCAAAGGCAAAAAACTTATAAGTGATGGAGTATATCGCTGGATTATTATATTTTTGGGTATTTTTATTATGTTATTTTCACTTTATTTTATAGGCAGCGGTTTAAATATGCTTATAATGCAAAAAGCATAAGGATACTTTATAATATAGCATGAAACAAAGGGAGAAAAAAGTTGAACAAAAAAGTCTGGGCAGGCATATTCGGCCTTATAGCAATTGAACAGGTTATAAAAATAATAATTTATAAAAACTTTTTTGACAGGCGGTTTCCCATATTGCCTCCTGTCTTATATTTTGAACCCATGTTCAACAAGCATTATTCCTGGTTTAATTCGCTGTTTCAACTGGGTATAGGCAGAGGGGTGCATATAGTATTCTCATTAATTGTGACTGCACTTATATATTTATTCTACAGCTATTTAAGTAACCGGGCAGAGGTTACTAAATTAGTCAATGTCATGTTTGTCTTTCTGTTCTCCGGTGCCGTTTGTTCCCTGATTGACAAAATATTTTGGGATGGAAGCCTGGACTATATATCGGTTAAAGGCCTTTTCACTTTTGACTTGAAAGATGTTTATTTAAATATTTTTAACGGGCTGCTGATCTTTTCAGTATTTTTTCATAACAAAGCCCTGAGGCACTTTGATGATGAAGAAATATTAAAGGGCTTTATAAGATATGTTTTAAGGAAGCCGTGAGTATGCAGAAAACAATATACATTGAAAAGCAAGCATAGCGCAAAACATGGCTTATATGCAGGCTGAACCAGGGCTGTTTGCAATATAGGGGGAACCGGGGCCATGCGATTAAAGGCACTGGACAAAAAATATTTCTATTCCCGCATTACCAGCAGCAATGTGCAAAAAAGTGAAAAATGGCTGGGATACCTTGCCGGGCCGGCGGGGGCACTGCTGCTTAATGCAGTATTGCTGTCATACCTGAATGTATATTATACCGATGTATTAAAGCTGACTCATGTATGGGGCGGCGCATTTCTGGCTGCCCTCCCGATCATAAGCAAAACTATCGATGCTATTACCAATGTTATCATGGGGCAGATTATTGAGCGTACTCGCTCAAAGCAAGGCAAGGCCAGACCCTGGCTGCTGATCAGCGCGCCCCTTATGGCTGTTACCGGTATCCTGCTCTTCACCGTGCCAGGAAGCAGTGAAACAGTGCAGGTTGTCTGGGTAATTCTGAGTTACAACCTTTTTTATTCCTTTGCTTATACCATCTACAACATGAGCCATACCCTGATGGTTCCCCTGTCAACCAGGGATATAGAGCAGCGGGGCGTGCTGGCTGTTTTCAATAATGTATCTGCCATTATGGTCACCGGCATTATTGTTGCCCTGATCTTTCCCATGATGGTGCTGCCTGCCCTGGGGGTGGATCAGAGGAAATGGATTATGGCAATGTCAGTTATATCTATTCTGGCCTTTCCCCTTACATTGCTGGAATACTATTTTACCAGGGAACGGGTAACGGAAGAAACAGCAGGCAGGAAGCAGCAGGAGGTACCCTTAAAAGAGCAGCTCAAAGCAGTGTTTACAGATAAATACTGGGTTATAATCATCCTTTACTTTTTAATACATACCTTTGGAACCAATCTAAAAAACATTTCTTTTGTTTACTATTGCAACTATGTTCTTGGCACTTATAACGACGGCATTACTCAGACCAAGATAAATGTCATCGGCGGTTTACCCATGGGGCTGGGTATTTTCATTGTCTGGCCCCTGGCAAAAAGGTTTGGCAAGCGGAATTTAACCATTGCGGGTTATGTCCTCTATGCACTTGGCGGAATCATATGCCTGACAGACCCACGCAATATGACAATAGTTCTGGCAGGCCAGTTTATCAAAAGCATGGGTGCTCTGCCCAAAGCTTATGTGTTTCTTGCGCTTTTTGCCGATGTGCTGGACCATGTGGAATGGAAGGCAGGCTTTCGGGTTGATGGTTTATCGGCTTCTGTACAGACAATCATTGTTACTATGGGTTACGGCTTTTCCAACGGCCTGTTTAATATATTGCTGGCCCGGTCAGGGTACACAGCTCCTGTGATGACAGACGGAAAAACCGTGGCTGCTGTACAAAACCTGGCTGTACAGAAAGCCATAATTTTTTCTTATCTTGGCTTGGAAGTGATTACAGCCGTTGTTCTCATAATCCTTTTAGCTTTTCTGACCGTTGAAAAGGTTGTTGAAAAAGAGCAGGCAGAGATTAGGGCAAGGCTTTAGAGTATAAATCACTATAGCGGAACTCATTCGGTGTTCTGCCTGTATGACGTTTGAATATGGTATGGAAATAGCTTTGGGAAGAGAAACCCAGATAGCCGGCGATTTCGGCCAGCGGCTTATCTGTATTGATAAGCAGGCTTTTGGCCCGCTTGATTCTTTCATGGATAACAAATTCATTAAGTGTTTTCCCGGTTTCTTTCTTAAATCTTGCACTTAGCTGATTCCGGTTGATGAAAAAGCGTTTTGCCAATGCCTTGCAAGATAAATCCGCAGAAATATTTTTGCGGATATAGGTGATAACCGAAGCAACAAGGGGGCTCAATGCTGTCTGGCTGTCAATGGAAAACACCCGCTCTGTAAAATCCAAAGCCATTTTATATGCTAATTTCATAATGGCTTCCGGTGAAAACAGTTCTTCACATTTGCGAATATACATATCACTCAGCTGATATGCCTGATCTTCATACAAGCCGCCGTCCATGGCTGCCCGGGAGATCAGCGTTGCAGCAACAATGAATAGATTCTTTTGCTGCCGGATCTGCTCATTGGACAGTATGCCTACATTGCCTTGGATTTTTTCGGAAAAGAAATTTTTAAGTCCTTCTACATCCCCTTCCCGGACAAAGTTAAGCATTTCTTTTTCGAATGAACGTGTAAAATATGAAGAATTCCCGCTGGCTTTTTTCTTCTGTTTTAATACATTGTTTTTGACTGGGTTGGAATAAATGGTATTGTTATCATCGATATGCAGGCATGCTACAATTTCACAAATATTTTTCCGCTGGTTATTAAAATAAAAATTAAGCAGCAAGAGAAAATGGAGAAAGTTTTCTAAAGTAAAGGCAGGAATCTGGCGCATGGCTGAAAGCACCTGATCAAATTCTATTGGAGTGATGCCCAGGGCAAATGCATAGTCTCTTTTTTCCTGCCGCGTATACTCTGCCTGCCCTACCGGGCCAAAGATAAGAGTAAATTCATTATGCCGGATAGCTCCATAAAATTGGTGGAAAGGTGTGCAATAATAGCTGACAGGTTCCTTTTTGGAAAGCAGAAACTCTTCGTAAGGCAGGATAGGATCAACAGGCATATATTCGAGGCCATAGGATTGCTTCAATTCTTTCTCCAGGTATACGCGGGCAGGAATGGCAGAAATGCCGGTTATGCAATTACAGGCATAAAGAATATCATCCAGTTTCATTTAAACATACCGCCTTTAAAAGGTTTATTATCATCATATATGGTCTTGTGCAAAACTGCAATACTGCATTGCAAAATTGAAATACAAACAACTGCTTATTTGTTAAAATAGTAATACAATTCTGTATTCAATCCCGACTGATTTGATGAAATTCATGTGGGAGGATCTGTTTTATGCAAATTAAAATAATGGATAAAGCATATCTCAATTCCCGGATTACCAGTGAAAACGTGCAAAGAAAAGAAAAATGGCTGGGTTATCTTGCAGGGCCGGTGGGTGCACTTCTGCTCAATGCGGTGCTGGCATCATACCTGAATGTATATTATACGGATGTGCTGAAGTTAACCCATGTATGGGGCGGAGCTTTTCTGGCTGTTTTTCCTGTAATCAGCAAAATTGTCGATGCCATTACCAATGTTATCATGGGTCAGATAATTGAACGGACTCGTTCAAAACATGGCAAGGCCAGGCCTTGGCTGCTGATCAGCGCTCCGTTAATGGCTGTAACCGGGATATTGCTGTTCACCGTGCCAAAAAGCAGTGAAACAGTACAGGTAATCTGGATAATGGTGAGTTATAACCTGTTTTATTCCTTTGCCTATACCATCTATAATATGAGCCATACATTGATGGTACCTCTGTCTACAAGGGATATCACACAGCGGGGAGTATTATCTGTATTCAACAATATAGCTGCCATAATGGTCAGCGGCATAATTGTAGCTTTAATATTTCCTATGCTGGTCTTGCCTGCTTTGGGTGTAGATCAGAGCAAGTGGATTAAAGTGATGTCTGTTATCTCAATTCTGGCGTTTCCTCTCACAGTAATTGAATATTATTTTACCAAGGAGCGGGTAACGGAGGAAAGTGCAGATATAGACAAAAAGGCCGCATCTGTGAAAGAACAGCTTAAGGCAGTGCTTACAGATAAATTTTGGGTTGTCATTATTCTGTACTATTTTATTTATACATTCGGAGTCAACCTGAAAAACATATCCCTTATATACTACAGCAACTATGTGCTTGGCACTTATAACGACGGCATTACTCAGACTATGCTGAATGTCATCGGCGGAATCCCCATGGGGATAGGCATTTTTGCTGTATGGCCTCTGGCCAAAAGATTTGGAAAACGAAATGTAACAATGGCAGGTTTTGTTTTATATGCAATAGGCGGAATTATATGCCTGATCAATCCCCGGAATATGACAATAGTTCTTACAGGCCAGTTTATCAAGAATATGGGCGGCCTGCCAAGTGCCTATATATTCCTGGCGCTCTTTGCTGATGTATTGGATCATATGGAATGGAAGGCCGGATTTAGAGTGGACGGCCTGTCAGCATCTGTAAATACCATTATTATTACCATATGTTACGGGTTTTCCAGCGGCTTATTCAACATATTGCTGGCGAAAGCAGGATATGTAGCCCCTGAATTAATAGACGGCAAAACCATTGCGGCTGTGCAGAGCCCCGCTGTACAGAATGCAATTATCTTCAGCTTTTTGGGTCTGGAAGTCATAACATCTGTTATATTAATCATCCTTTTATCTTTCCTTACCGTTGAAAAGGTTATTGAAAAAGAGCAGGCAGAGATTAAGGCCAGGTTAGAAAGGAACCAGGGTGATAAAAATGACAGATAAAATGACGCTTAGGGAAAAAATTGCTCTGTGTGAAGGCAAGAATTTCTGGGAGACCAGGGAATACCCTCAGTATGGGATTCCTTCAATGTTTATGTGCGATGGCCCCCATGGCCTGCGCAAGCAGGAGCATCATAGTGATCACCTGGGCGTTCACAAATCAAGGCCGGCCACCTGTTTTCCTGCATCAGTATCAACAGCCTGCAGCTGGGATGTGAATCTGGCCGGAAAAATAGGGCTGGCCATTGCCGAGGAAGCAGCAGATCAAGGGGTCGGCATATTTCTGGGTCCTGGGGTCAATATCAAGCGCAATCCATTGTGCGGGAGAAATTTTGAATATTATTCGGAAGATCCTTATCTGGCAGGCAAGATGGCTGCAAGTTTTATCAAAAATGCTCAAAAAACCGGTATTGGAACCTGTCTTAAGCATTTTGCCTGCAATAATCAGGAATATAGGAGGTTTAATTCAGATTCAATAATAGATGAACGAACCTTAAGGGAAATTTACCTTACGCCTTTTGAAATTGCAGTCAGTGAAGGAAAACCCAAATCTGTAATGTGCGCCTACAATAAAATAAACGCAATTTACTGCAGTGATAATGAAGAACTGCTTACCCGCATTTTGAGAGATGAATGGGGTTTTGAAGGTGCGGTTATAACCGACTGGGGCGCAATGCATGATCGTATTGCGGCTTTCAGGGCAGGATGCGATTTAAATATGCCCGGAGGCAGCAATTATATGCATGAGGAAGTTCTTGACGCTGTCAAGAACGGTGAACTGGATGAAGCATATATCGACAGAAGTGCCCGGCGCATCGCAAACATGGTGCTGGAGGCTCAGCAGGCAACAAAAAACAATGACGGCTGCGACTATGATGCGCATCATGAGCTGGCACGCATTGCCGCAGANNGGAATATGCGCTATCAGGGTTCAGGATCAAGCCACATTAATCCGACCAGGCTTATTCACCCCGCCGATGTGCTGAAAAGCAGTGCAGATGTGGAAGAAGCGGATGCGGTAATTATATTCACAGGCTTGCCGCCTGAGTATGAAAGTGAAGGCTTTGATCGTGATACTATGAGCATGCCGGAGGAGCAGGTGAAACTCATAGAGGAGACGGCAGCCAAAAATCCCAATACCATTGTAGTGCTGTTTTGCGGTGCACCGATAGAAACGCCCTGGGCGGACAAAGTTAAAGCAATTCTGTATATGGGCCTGCCAGGGCAGGCAGGGGGGGAGGCTGTTAAAAATCTGCTTTACGGCAAAGCCAATCCATCCGGCAGGCTGGCTGAAACCTGGCCTGTGAAATATACAGACTGCCCGTTGGCAGCTTACTATCCGCAGCGCGACGCCCAATACCGTGAGGGAATCTATGTGGGTTACCGCTACTATGATAAAGCAGGGGTTCCTGTCCGCTGGAAGTTTGGGTTTGGACTAAGTTATACCGAGTTTGCCTATTCCGGCCTGCAATTGGATGGAGAAACAGTCAGGGTTACCGTAACCAACACAGGCAGTCTTCCTGGTGCTGAAGTAGTACAGCTTTATGTTGCACCGCCGCAGGATGGGATATACCGCCCAATCCGGGAATTGAAGCGGTTTGCAAAGGTTTATCTTCAGCCAGGGGAGAGCAGGGAAGTAATGTTTGTTCTCGACGACCGCTGTTTTGCAGTCTGGGATAAAGGCTGGAAGGTTCCTGCCGGCAGTTATGGAATTTTCGTTGGCGGAGATCCGGATAGACTTATGAATGCAGGTTCCATTGAAAAAACCGGTGAGCCGGTTACAATTCCTGTCTGGCAGCCAGGTTCCTGGTATGAAAAACCAGGCGGTGCTCCTCCCCTGGAAGAATGGGAGAGGATGATTGGCAGAAAGTATAAACCTCATGTTCCACAAAAAGGCAGCTTTACCATGGATGATACGGTGATGGACATGAAGGAACATTCCTTGGTTATGCGTATTATGTACTGGGGCATAAAAAGACACATTTCAGGAAGGGCAAAACCCGGCACAGCGGAATATCGTATGCTGATGGAATCCAGCGCAGGCGGCCCGCTGCGCAGCATGCAGATTTCCGGAGGACTAAAGCCAAGTCTGCTCAACGGGTTGCTGGCAATGGCAAACGGCAAGTTTTTCACCGGATTAAAAAAATTACTTAAGGGTGAATGATCCATGCTTAAAATAACTTCTGTAAAAATAGACGGACTGGAACATGGCCTCATTACCGATACAGCGCCCAATATTACCTTTTCCCTGGAATCCGATGCACAGGGCGATGAGCTGGAAAGTGCGGTTATTACTGTCGGCAGTTGGAGAAGGGAAACCACCGACCAGCTTAACAACATATATGACGGCCCCTTGAAGCCATTTACAGAATATACTGTCCATGTTGAAGCAGCCGCAAAGAGCGGAAAGAGGGCATCAGCATCCGCGAGCTTTCAAACCGGCCGGCTTGATACTCCATGGTCAGCCCAATGGATTACGGATTTGAGCTATGATTTTCCCAAAAATACCTCTCCCAGGCCTATGACATTCAGGAGGCGTTTTACTGTAAAAAAGAAACTGCGCCGTGCCTTTTTCAATTCCACCGCCTTAGGTATTTACGATCTTTATCTAAATGGCGAAAAAGCAGGAAAGGACTATTTTGCGCCAGGCCTTACTTCATATTATCATCAGATTCAGTACCAGACCTACGATGTAACAAAACAGATCAAAAATGAAAATGAGATCCTGGCAGTGGTTGCCGGAGGCTGGGCGGCAGGCTCTTTTACCTACAAACGGAAAAGCAAAATCAGTGCGGACAGGCAAGCATTTTTGTGTGAACTTTTTCTTGAGTATGAAGACGGCAGCCTGGATATAATCAAGACCGATGAGAGCTGGGAAGTCACACTGGACGGTAACTACAGGATGGCCGAATGGTATGACGGGGAGATATATGACGCTACGGTTGATCTTGGCAGATCCAAGTGGAAAAAGGCCGATGTCACACGCCCGCGCAAGAATCCAAAAATTTTGGCTCAATACGGACCCCCTGTACGGGTCATGGGAAGGATGCATCCGGTTTCAGTTAACAAAGCCGGGAGCGGAGAGCTGATCTATGATTTCGGACAGAATTTTGCCGGTGTGATTTGCGCAAAAATCCGGGGCAAATACGGCCAAAAGGTTATTTTCCGTCATGCTGAAGTGCTCGTTGACGGCGAACTATTTGTTAAACCTCTACGCACTGCCAAAGCAACTGCTGTTTATATTTGCCGGGATGGTGAACAAGCATATTCTCCCAGACTGACTTACATGGGTTTTCGTTACGTGGGAGTCAGCGGAATCCAACCGGAGGATTTGGAGCTTTCAGCTTTGGTATTGCATTCGGAAATTGACGAGGCAGGTTACTTCGCCTGTTCCAATGAACTTATAAACCGGCTTCAGCAAAATATCCGCTGGAGCGGCAAGTCCAACTTTGTGGATATTCCCACTGATTGCCCGCAAAGGGATGAACGCCAGGGATGGACAGGCGATATTGCGGTTTTTGCCGGCACTGCCTGTTTCAATTTTGATATGAGCAGATTTTTCAATAAATGGCTTAAGGACATGCGGGCCGAACAGGGGCGGGGAGGCGGCATACCAATGGTTATCCCCCGGGCAGGAGATAACTGGCCCGTCATGGCAACGTCATGCTGGGGTGATTCCTGTGTGCTGGTTCCGTGGGCAGAATATCTGGCCCGGGGCAATATGGAGCTTCTAAGAAAACAATATCCGACTATAAAGAAATTCTTAAAGGCAGCTGAATGGTGGTCCAAATTTCTATCTTTTACTCCCAGCCGGCGTTATATCTGGCGCTGGCCCTTCCACTTCGGAGACTGGTGTTCGCCGGAAGGCACGGCAAAGGACTGGATTGCAAAGGGTAAGTGGATAGGCACGGCTTATTTTGCAAATTCATGCGGGATTGCAGCAAAAATAGCCAGGATTTTGGGCTTTGATCAGGATGCTGAATACTATAGCAGCCTGCGGGAAAAAATTATCAAAGCTTACAGAAAGGTGTTTACAGACGGGTCAGGCAAGCTGAAAAACGAGTTTCAGACTGCATACGTCCTGCCGCTGCATTTTAAAATGGCTGAAGGCGATGAAGCAGGAAATATGGCAAAAAATCTGGTGAGATTGATACGGGAAGCGGATAATCATTTGACAACCGGTTTTCCGGGCACTCCATACCTGTTGTTTGCCTTGTCGGATAATGGTTATTTGGATGCGGCATATGAGCTTCTCCTGCAGGAAACCTGTCCCTCCTGGTTGTATCAGGTTAAAGCCGGTGCTACTACCATATGGGAGAGATGGGATGCCCTGAGACCGGATGGAACGATTAACACTGGGGACTTAAAAAACCCTGAAGACGAATCTGGAGGAGGCATGGTCAGCTTTAATCATTATGCCGGCGGAGCGGTGGGTGACTGGCTGTACCGAAGAATTGCCGGAATTGAACCAACCAGCGGCGGTTATAAGACCTTCAGGGTTGCCCCGAAACCCGGCGGCGGCCTAAGCTGGACTGAAGCAACCCATCGCTGTCCTTTTGGTGAGATTGTCAGTCATTGGCAGATAGAAGACGGCATGTTCATTCTGAAGGTTAAAGTGCCCTTTGGAACCAGCGCATTGATAGAATTGCCTAACGGCGAGAAACATCAGGTGAAGAGCGGAGAATACACCTTCAAAACTGTTATTTAACTTTAATAATTCTTCCTTTTGTCATATCTGCCAGGATACTTGGAGTCAGTTTAAAAACCGAGTTTGGGGTTCCCGCGGCTGCCCATATTTCATCATACTGCATCAAATCTTCGTCTATATATGTAGTTATCGGTTTTATGTGGCCGACAGGAGGAACCCCGCCTATTGCAAAGCCGGTGTGCTCACGTACAAAGTCTGCATCGGCTTTTCCCAGCTTTTCTCCTATGTATTCTTTAACTTTTTTCTCATTAACCCGGTTGGCGCCGCTGGTGATAATCAATATGGGTTTTTGTGAAGTTTTGCCTTTAAATATTAAGGATTTTGCTATCTGGCCCACTGTGCAGCCTATGGCATCTGCCGCTTCCTGGGCTGTACGGGTGGATTCCGGAAACTCTGTTACATTAAGTTCATATCCAAATTCATCAAGTACGGCCTGCACCCTTGCTGCAGGTTTTTTTAGGCTTGAAGACATAGCATGTACACCTCATGAATCATTTTTATATATATTAGCTGAATGTGTATTGTTTTGCAAATTATGCCGAGATAAAAAACACACAGAAAAAATCTATAAATTTTAAAACCTGAACGTAATTTCATGTATCTATTTAACAGAAAGAAGCAGGAAGCGGCACAATTTTATGGGAGGGGTTATTAAATGGCACAAGTTGTTCAAAGGGAAAACCATTTATCTAAGCTGTATGAAAAGTATAGGAAAAAAGCTGTGCGGCGTTTTATTCTAGGTGGAATATGCATGGGAATTCAGTTTCTGTCTATGCCTTTATTTATTCTAACCTTTGGTTTGTCAAATCTTATTACCATGCCCATATTTCTTTTTGGTATAGTCTGCATGATGTTCGGAGTAATAAATTACAATAAAGCAAGGGTATATGAATCAGGTTTGGAAGGAGAAGCAAGATCCGAGGGTGTATTGTCTGGCCTGCCGGACAGCTATTATGTATTTCCGTCAATAGACATTGAGTATCAAGGTAAAAAAAGCCAAATTGATCATTTGGTTGTAGGACCCACAGGTGTTTTTGTAATTGAATCAAAAAACGTAAAGGGCTGTATTGTAGGCAGCGATAGTGACAAAGACATAACTGTTTATAAAACAGGGTGTAAAGGCGGTCAATATACTGCCAGGATCTATAACCCGGCTAAACAGGTAGCAACTCATGTTTACAGAGTTTCAGGTTATTTAAAGGAAATGGGGATAAACACCTGGGTTCAGGGAATTGTATACTTTACCAATCCTGAATCTGATGTATGCCTTGAATCTGATAGGATACCTGTTTTCTCACAAAGTGAAGGCGGAGGAAAGGAATTATATAATTATATTCTCAATTATGAAAACAACTCTTTGGATGAGGATGAAGTCAAATCCGTAGTGAGAGCAATCGAAAAAGCTTTAAAGAAAAATGATTCATATAACAGGGGTAATCAAGACCGAAAACAGGATATGGTGCACCTGGGATTGTCTGATCAGCGGTTTATGAGACGGCAGATGCTTAATCAACAG
>LFRM01245587.1_pt1 | contig 11741 bp, 8 predicted proteins | sample 618341 | NCBI WGS metagenome assembly LFRM01 (sample SAMN03654438, study PRJNA283298) | anaerobic digester metagenome | isolation source: pool of bioreactors CSTR01a, CSTR02a, and CSTR03a thermophilic anaerobic... | place: Denmark: Kgs. Lyngby | collected 2014-05-21
CTGTCATTCACTCAATACCAGATGCTTATGGAGTTTATATAACTACTCCAAACGGCAGAATTGTTATGACTGGCGACTTTAAGTTTGATTTAACACCATATGCAGGTAATACTGATTATCAAAAACTTGCCTTTGTTGGTTCAACTGGCGTAACACTAGCTTTAAGTGATTCAACTAACTCGGCGGTTGCTGACTTTAGTTTAAGTGAGAAAAAAGTTGGTCAACAAATTAATGACATAATGAAAAATGTTAAGGGGCGCTTTATTGTTGCTTCATTTGCATCAAATGTCTTTAGAGTAGCGCAAATATTAGAAGCGGCTGTTGCTAATGGTAAAAAAGTTGCTGTCTTTGGACGCTCAATGGAAAATGTTGTTGATATTGGTCAACAATTAGGCCATATTAATATTCCAAAAGATTCCTTTGTTAAAGCACACCAACTAAGACATATCCCAAATGATAAATTATGTATAGTTTGTACTGGATCACAAGGTGAGCCAATGGCTGCTTTAAGTAGAATTGCCAATGGTACCCACCGTCAAGTAAAAATTATGCCAGGCGATACAGTGGCCTTTTCATCCAGTCCAATTCCTGGAAATTCAGAAGGTATTAACAAAATCTTAAATAGTCTTTCAAGAGCTGGCGCCACCGTTTTAACAAAATCAGTTTTAAGTAACTTACACACAACAGGCCACGCTTCACAGGAAGAACAAAAACTATTTTTACAATTAGTTAAACCTAAATACTTTATGCCAATGCACGGTGAAAACAAAATGTTAAAAATTCATGCAAAAACGGCTATTGAAGTTGGAGTTGCGGCTGAAAATGTCTTTGTTTTAAATAATGGGGATGCCTTAATTGTTAGAGATGAAGAAGTTTATAAGAGTAACCAAAGAATTCATACTGATGATATTTATGTTGATGGCTATGATGCTTCAGGTTTAGATAGTGCTGTCTTAAAAGATCGTGCTCTTTTATCAGACAATGGCTTAGTTTCGGTAATCGTATCAATTGACTCAAGAAACAACAAAATCTTATGCAAACCAAATATCTTAAGTCGGGGCTTTGTTTATGTAAAAGAGAGCACCCAAATGTTAAGAGAAGCTGAAATGATTGTTTATGAAGCCTTAAAGAAAGAACTTCAAGGTAAAACTAACTTTGGACAAATTAAAAACACAGTTCGTGAAAGTTTAGAACCATACTTTTATGAAAAAACTGAAAGAAATCCAATCGTTATACCAGTAATCTTAAACAAACGTTCTGATCAAGTTTAAACCGATAAATTTAATTAAATATTAATATAATAAAAATACTACACAATTTGATGTGTAGTATTTTTTTAAATCTATGACCAAGTTTTTTTTTATATATCTAATTTTACTTGTTCACTTTTTTGAACAGTCTTTGGTTTTGGTTTTAAAGTCTTAAAAAGAAGTCTTTCAATCTTATCAATAATATACCAATTCTTACCTAAGTCTAAGGGTCTAGAGAAGGATTGGGTTTTATCCATAATTGTAATATCACGAACATTTAGAGTTAATGGTTTATCACCTGCAAAAACAATCCAATCTTCAATTGTTACCGGTCTTATATATCTTACAAATTGTGGATTGCTAACTGTTTGATTAAAGATCATTTCCCCTTTTACAGTTCGCTTAAACTCTAAAAGATCATCAGTTTTTACGCGCTTGATACTACCACGATCACTAATTACTACAACTCCAACATGACTCTCACTAAGAGCTGTGGCTGCAATGACTTCATCATTTCCAACACTGCCTAAGTTAATTCCAATTACACCTTGGGAGCGTAAATTAGTCGCATTAATTTCTTTACTTGGATACTTGACCATGTAACCTTTTTTTGTTTGAATAAAGATGTCATCATCTTCATAAGTCACAAACGCACTAACGACTTCATCATCTTTTAAGTTCATTGTAACTAAGGTGCTTCCATAGCGGACAACCTCATATTGAGCGATCTCTGTCTTTTTAATTTTTCCAGTCTTACTCACAAGGGTAATCCAGGCAGCACTGTCAAAATCACTCACAACGACTGCTGAAACGACTCTAGCACCTGCCACACCTTTGGCATAGCTACTAATGTGAGAACCAAGGTCATTCCAACGATGTTCTTCCACCTCATAAACTGGTAGATAAATATATTCGCCATTATCTAAAAATAATAACAAGACATCTAAGGTTTCAACTTGAAGGCTACCAATAAGTTGGTCATTGTCTTTTAAGCCTGGCATATCTGATTCCGACATATTAAAAGATCTTAAAGAAACACGTTTGACATAGCCTTGTCTTGAAACAGAAATCTTAACTGTTTCATTAGTAATCAAGTCAGCCTTGTCTAGTTCAATCTCTTCGACTTCTGCTTGGATTTCACTTCTTCTTTTAGTCGCAAATTCCTTTAAAATTTCTTTTAACTCTGTAGTTACTACTGATCTTAAAAGTACGACACTGTCCATAATCGCTTCAACTTCTTGTTTTTGCGATAAAAGGTCTTTGTATTCAGCTTTTAAAACTAAAACATCAGTTGATGTCAGGCGATATAATTGCAACATAACAATTGCCTCTGCCTGCAGTTCACTAAAATCAAATGCTTCAATTAAACGATCTTTGGCGTGGCCTTTATTATCTGAGGCTCTAATTATTTTAATAATTTCATCCATTACTGAGACAGCTTTAATTAAACCATCCAAAATATGCAAACGCGCAGAAAGTCTTGTATAAATAAACTTTGAACGATTAAAGACTACTTCTTCACGATGAGCGATATAAGCATCAATTAATTGGGCTAAACCCATTTGTTCTGGACGCTTGTTGACGATAGCTACCATATTATAATTATAGTAAACTTGCAGATCAGTATTTTTAAGCAAGTAATTTAAAGTTATTTCTGGGTCAACATCCTTTTTAACATCAATTACAATTCTTAAACCAGTTCGATCTGATTCATCACGAACCGCAATAATTGCCTCTAAGTCTTTATTTAAACGAATATCGTCAATCTTTTTTACTAAGTTACTTTTTACAACTTCAAAAGGAAGTTCTGTAATAATTATTTGGTGCATATTAGAAAATGTTTCAATAACACTTTTAGCTCTAATTACAACGCGACCCTTACCATTTTTAAAGGCATCTTTAATTCCCGCACTGCCCTGGACAATGCCTGCTGAAGGAAAATCAGGTCCTTTAACAAAGTGCATTAAGTCTTCTAGGGAACAGTTGGGATTATTAATTCGATAAATAGTAGCGTCAATGATTTCTTGCATATTATGGGGTGGGATATTGGTTGCATAACCAGCCGCAATTCCGGATGCTCCATTTACTAACAAGTTTGGAAATCTTGCCGGCAGCACTGTTGGTTCTAGTGATGTATCATCAAAGGTTGGCGCAAATAAAACGGTCTCTTTATCTAAGTCCTCAAGTAAGGTATGCGAAAGTTTAGTTAATCTCGCTTCAGTATAACGCATCGCTGCCGCTGGATCATCATCAACTGAACCATTATTACCATGCATATCGACTAGTAAGTGATTCATTTTCCAAGATTGAGATAATCTTACCATCGCTTCATAAATACTACTGTCACCATGTGGGTGATAATTACCCATAACAATCCCAACGGTTTTAGCACTTTTTAAATATGGGCGATTATAATAGTTTCGCTCTTGATTCATACCATAAAGTATTCTTCTTTGAACCGGCTTTAGTCCATCACGGGCATCTGGAAGAGCTCTTTCTTGAATAATGTACTTTGAATAACGGCCAAAGCGGTCACCAAAGATATCTTCAATTGGTGCTGATATTATATGTTGATCATCTTTACTCATTAATTATCCACCTCTTCACTAAATTTATCTTCAAGGGTAAAGGAAACATTGTCCTCAATCCACTCACGTCTTAAGGCTGGTTGATTGCCCATTAATTCATTAATACGGCGATCCGCAACTTCATAATCTTCAATTTTTACTTGGATTAGAATTCTTGTCTCAGGATTCATTGTTGTATCCCAAAGTTGATCAGCATTCATTTCACCAAGTCCTTTATATCTTTGTAAATCAAATTTATCATAAGTCTTTTTAACTTCTTCATATTCTGCTTCAGAGTAAATATAGTCAAATCTTTTATTTGAAGATATTTTGTATAAAGGTGGTTGGGCAATATAAACCATGCCGGCTTCAACTAAAGGTTGCATAAAACGATAAAAGAACGTTAAAAGTAAAACTTGAATATGAGCACCATCAGTATCAGCATCGGTCATAATAATAACTTTATTATATTGGCTATCTTCAGCCATAAAACTATCATCAACACCTGCCCCTACTGCATAAATAATTGTATTTAATTCTTCATTTTTTAAAACATCACTAACTTTTAAACGTTCAGTATTCAAAACTTTTCCACGTAAAGGTAAAATCGCTTGAAACTTTGAATCGCGCCCCTGTTTTGCACTACCTCCAGCTGAGTCCCCTTCAACTAAAAACAATTCGTTTTTCTTTGGATTTCTTCTTTGAGCTGGCGATAGTTTTCCTGATAGCAATTTTTCGCCCCTATTATTTTTTCTTGACTTGCGGGCATTTTCTCGCGCCTTACGCGCTTGGTGACGAGCTTCAGTTGATAATTGGATTTTTTCAATTATTTTATTAGCCACAGCCCGATTTTCTTCTAGAAAATAAGAAAAGTTTTCAGAAATAAAACTCTCAACTGCACCTCTAGCTTCTGGAGTTCCTAACTTTGATTTAGTTTGGCCTTCAAATTGTAAGATATCTTCAGAAATTGATAAAGATAATATAGCCGTTAAGCCTTCTCTGACATCAACACCTTCAAAGTTTTTATCCCGTTCTTTTAAAATATTATTTTTTCTAGCAAAATCATTAACAGCTTTTGTAAGGGCTGATTTATAACCTGATTCATGGGTTCCCCCATCAATGGTTCGAACTAAGTTAACATAAGAGTAGGTATTTTCAGTATAACCATCATCAAATTGAAAGGCAAAGTCGATTTCAATTCCATCACTACTTTTACCATTAAACTTAACTGGTTCATGAATTGGCGTAGATTTTTTTTCTAAAAACTTTAAAAAAGCTAACAGTCCATCTTCATAATGTAAGGTTTCTGACTTATCAACTCTTTCATCATAAAGGTTAAATTTTATATTACTTAAGAGAAAAGCACTTTCACGGATATGTTCTAAAATAAGCTTATAGTCAAAGTCAACAGCAGTAAAAATCGTCTCATCTGGTTTAAAACGAATCTTACTACCAGTTTGCGAGACTTTTTTGATTGTTTTTAATTTGCCGACTTTTTGTCCTCCATCAGAGAACTTCATTTCATATTGTTGACCATTGTAGTTAATGGTCGCTATTAAATAATCACATAAGGCATTAACAACTGAAGCACCGACTCCATGCAGGCCGCCAGATGTTTTATAGCCACCACCTTCACCGCCAAATTTTCCACCTGAGTGTAACACAGTAAAAATAACTTCTAAAGTTGACTTGCCAGATTCGTGTTTACCAACTGGCATACCGCGTCCAAAGTCTTCAATTGAAATTGATCCATCTTTATAAATAACGATATTTATTTCATCACCAAAACCATTGAGTGCTTCATCAATAGAATTGTCGATTATTTCCCACACCATATGATGGAGACCCCGACTATCAGTTGAACCTATGTACATCCCAGGTCTTTTTCTTACTGCATCCAAACCTTCTAAAATTTGAATACTTCTTTCATCATACTTATTTGCCATAAAACCCCTGCTCTCTTCTTTAATTATTATACTTGATTGTTATCGACTAATCAAAAAATTGTTTTAGTATTCTTTAAATAATTATACGCATCTTCCATTCTATCATAAAGCGATACTTTAATTCTATAATAAAAATTCTTGTGGTATAATTAATACGAACAAAAATCAAATTAAAGGATGATAAGTATGTTAGATACAAAAACAATAATTTTATATATAGTCGCAAGCATTGTTGCCTACCTTTTTGGAAGTATTCCATGGGCTTTGGTAATAGGTAAAGTCTTTTACAATACTGATATTAGAGATTTTGGATCAGGAAACCTTGGCGCTTCTAATGCTGGACGAGTTTTAGGTAAAAATGCGGCAATTAGTGCTGGAATTTTAGATATTTTAAAATCATTTGTCGTTGTTGTTGGACTTAGTTTTATTAATAAGGACTTAGCAGTAATTACTGGAATGTTTGCCTCTATTGGTCACTGTTTTCCAATCTTTGCTAATTTTAGAGGTGGAAAAGCAGTCGCTACAAATGCCGGCTATATTATGGCAACTTCAATTTTTATAAACAATAATTTTTTAATCCAAGTATTAGTTCCACTATTAGTTATAATCGTTGTTCTTTATCTTTCTAAAATGATTTCACTAGCCTCAATTATTGGTTTAACTACAGCTTCAATAATTGCGCTCTTTCAACCAAACACCTTAGTTACAATTGGGATTATCTTACTTTCAGCACTAAGTGTTTGGCGTCATAAAAGTAATATAAAAAGAATTATTGCAGGCAATGAAAATAAAGTGAAGTGGTTGGGCTAATGGTTTATTTAGATAAATTTTTAGATGCCGGCTTAGATGCTAAAACAGGTGTCCTTTTAAAAGATTACTTAAGCTTAAAAATTGGTGGCGAAGCTGAATATTTTATTAATGCCAAAAGTGAAGCAGATATTAAAAAAGCGATTGATATTGCGGAAAGCTTAAAATTAAGATATTTTGTGCTAGGCAATGGTTCAAATACCCTCGCTTTAGATTATGGCGTTAAAGGGGTTGTAATTCATTTAGGTAGTGACTTTGCTAAAATTCAACTCTTAGATGACAATGTCATCATGGCCCAAGCTGGAGCCCTTTTAAAAGATGTTTGTCTTTTCGCGCGTGATAATAGTCTGACTGGAATGGAAGCTCTCTATGGCANNTCTATGGCATCCCTGCCTCTGTTGGTGGAGCTGTTTACATGAATGCTGGTGCTTATAGTGGTGAGATGAAACATGTTGTCTTAAGCGTTAATTTCATTGACCAAAATAATGACCACCAAACATTTTCCAACAGTGAAAGTGAGTTTGCATATCGTCATAGTTATTATATGTTTAATAAAAGTGTTGTAACAACAGCCTACTTTAAACTTCATCCAGACAAAATGTCGGAAATCAATGCTCGAATGGATGATTTTATGCATCGTCGCGTTAGTAAACAACCTTTAGAATGGCCAAGTGCTGGCTCAACCTTTAAGCGTCCTGAGTTTAATTATGCCAGTGCCTTAATTGATCAATGTGGCTTAAAAGGCTATAACATAAATGGAATTGAAGTAAGTAGTAAACATGCTGGTTTTTTAATTAATGTTAATAGTGGCAACAGCCAAGACTTTATTAACTTAGTTAACCACATCCAATCGGTCGTCTATACTAAGACTGGTTTTATTCTTGAAACTGAAGTTCAAGTCTTAAAATAACAATTTCTTATCGTGTAAACAAAAAAGTAAATCAGCAGGATTTACTTTTTTTATATGCTTATTTTATATCATCATTAAAAATTGCTTTTTCAAGTTTTATGCCACTAACACTTTTAGCCAAACCACCTTGGGCCGTTTCTTTAAACTTTGTTGGCATATCTTGGCCGACTCGATACATTGTCTCAATAACATCATCAACTAAAATCCGACTTTCAATCCCGGCTAGAGCCATATCAGCCGCGATAATTGCCTGAGTTGCCCCTAAGGCATTTCTTTTAACACAAGGGACTTCAACTAAACCAGCGACAGGATCACAAATTAAGCCTAGCATATTTTTAATTGTCATCGCACATGCTTGGGCTGCCATTTGGGGACTGCCTCCTAAAGCATCAACTAAGGCGGCCGCAGCCATTGCACTAGCACTGCCAATTTCTGCCTGACACCCTCCCATAGCACCACTTATTGAAGCGTTGTTTGCAATAATTAACGCAATGCCACCAGCTACAAATAAAAACTTAATTTGTTGCTCTTGGCTAAAATTATAACGCTCACTCAATCCAAATAAAACTCCCGGTACAACTCCAGCACTACCAGCTGTTGGAGTAGCACAAATAAGTCCCATCGCGGCATTGACTTCATTGGTCGCAATTGCATTTCTGACAGCCTTTAAGACTGATTTATCCATTATTGAATGACCCTTATTAATATAATCATCAAGTTTTTTGGCATCATTACCGGTAAGTTTAGTCGTTGATTCAACCCCTAAATTGCCAAGTTTTATTGTTCTTTCCATTACTTCAAGTTGGCCCTTCATTCTATCCCAAACAACTTGATAGCTTTCATTTGAATCATATATCTCTGCTTCAATAATTGTTTCAAATAGTGAATTATTTTCTGTGGCTTTATCAACTAGCTCTTTAATTGTTTTAAACATATCTTTCTCCTAAACTTTTATATAAATAGCATCAATGATATTGTTAATTTTCTTTAAGTCATCGATGTGGACATCATTTTCACTATGATCAAGTTCAATGACCATATATGATTTGCTGCCTCTAGCTTGACGGTCAACCTTCATTGTTGCAATATTAATATCAAATTTACTTAACTCACTCGCAACTAAGGCTATCATTCCTGGTCGGTCCCAGTGAAAAATAACAATTGTATTAACTGAACCATCAATATCAACTACTGAGTCATCAATCTTTACAATTTTAGCACTGCCACCACCAATTGAGATTCCCGTAATTGTCATTTTCTTATTCTTTGAAAATAAAACCATTTTGGCTGTATTTGGATGAACTGCCTTATCTTCTAAAGGAATAAAATTAAATTCAACCTTGGTTTCTTTGGCAATTAATAATGAATGTCTAAGCCGTTGGTCATCAGCAGCCATGCCTAATAGACCGCCTGCAAGTGCAAAGTTTGTGCCATGGCCTTTATAGGTTTTGGCAAAAGACTCATATAAAAATATGTCGGCCTTAACAATTGGCTCACCAAAAATACTTAAGGCCATTTTTGCCATCTTAGCCGCCCCAGCTGTATGTGAACTACTAGGTCCAATCATTACTGGTCCAATTATATCAAAGACTGATCGATAATTATTCTTTTTCATACTCTCATCCTCTTTTTATTTAAATTAAGCTTATAGCCTATTTTAGCACATTTTAAAATAACAACGTTAGCAATACCTTGTCTAAAATTGGTTAAATATTATCTTTTAAATCTTTATTTCTTTGTTGTATAAAGTTGGTTATCTAATTTTTCAAAATCACTTTCTAGATAGTTTTTTATTGCCGCAGGTAAATATTTTATTAAATCACTGGCGATTAAACTATATTCTGTAAGGTCAATTTTTGCCAGATCACCAGCTAAGCCATGTAAATACACCCCAAGAATTGCGGCATTATGACTTTCTAAACCCTGGGCTAAAAGTGCGACAATAATTCCACTTAAAACATCACCACTACCCGCTGTCGCCATCCCAGCATTTCCAGTCTTGTTTATATAAGTTTGTCTATTGTTTGTAGCAACAATTGTATTGTGACCTTTTAAGATCACTGTAACCTTATAAGTATTTGCCACAAGTTCGCTATAGTAAAGTCGATTAGCTTGGATCTCTTTAACATCAACTTTTAAAAGACTTGCAAGTTCACCAGGATGTGGAGTTAAAATAATTCTTGTATTAAATGTTAATAAACCTAAGTTGTTTTTAAGACTATTTAAACCATCGGCATCTATTAACAGCGGCTTATTTAATTTAATAATTTTAGCCAATAAGTCCGTATGTGCAATACTTTTATTAAGTCCCATTCCAATTGCGATTGCATCAACTTTAGTTAATTTTGCTAAAATATCTAGATGCGATGTATGTGTAAACATACCTATGTTTTCATCATTTATGCCATAAATGATTGGCTCAATTAAATGAGCACTAACAACACTAAAGATACTTTTAGGAGTAAGCACATATGTATAGCCACAACCTGTTTTCATCGCTGCTTTAGCAGACAAGACTACACTTCCATGCATGCCAAGACTGCCCCCAATGATATAAACTCTTCCATAGCTGCCCTTGTGACTAATGCTCTTTCTATTTAATAGTAGTTTTTCCATGACTTTGCCCCTTTAAATGATTCTACTTTAATTATACAATATAATTTAAACAATTGGCTTTGAGTGTTATAATAACTATTAAAGGAGACATGACATGAATCAATTAAAAATCGATAAATTTTTAGATTATAACTATCTCGCAAACTTAAAGACTAGTCCTAAAAAGACTCACTTAAGTTTTACTGTCGCTAAGGCAAATTATGATGCAAATAACTACAATCACAATTTATACCTTAGTGATGGAGAAAAGCACAACCAAGTATTAAACTTGAATGAATTGGCCTTTTATACTTGGGAAGATGAAGAAAACATATTATATTTTAGTGAAGAGAGTGAAACGGATAAAAAGCTTAAAGAATTGAAATATACAGTTGTTTATCGCTATAATCTCAAGAATGATAAAACAGAACTTGCCTATCAATTTAAAATACCAGTTTCAAGTATTGAAGTCTTAAATGACAACAATCTACTTTTAACTGCTAACCTCAATGAAAATGACCACCAGCTTTTGAGCAACAACAAAGAAAGACAAACTTATTTAAGCAGTTTAGAAAAAGCTAGCTACTTTCATATTATTGAAGAGGTACCTTTTCAAAATAATGGAAGTGGCTTCATTGATCAAAAACGCTCACAAGCCTTTATATATGATGTAAAGAAAGATTCCTACTCACCTTTACTTGCTAAAGATGTAAATTTTGGTCAGTATGAAGTAAATCATGATAAGACAGTTTTATATTTTACTTCGCAAAAAGCCAGTGGTATACCAACCTTTTTTAATGATATTAGCATGTATGATCTAAAATCTAAAACAGTAGAACTTCTCTATACTAAACAAAAAGTTAGTATCACAAAATTAATTTTGTTAGCTGATGAATTATTTGTGATGGGTGATGATAAAACGCTTCATAAAATTAATCAAAACCCTGATTTTTATAAGTTAGTAAACAATGACTTAGAAAAAGTCTTAGATTTTGGATTATCTGCGAATAATTCAATTGGCAGTGATGTTAGATTTGGTAGTTATCGTAATGGGCTAATTATTGACAAAATCTTTTACTTCATCGGAACTTCAAATGATCGTAGTATCTTATATAGTTTTGATGGAAGATCTCTACAAAATAGCTTTAGCTATCAGGGCAGTCTTGAGACTTTTATTGACTTTAAGGATAGTTTTTATGGAATTGGCCTCTTTAATAATAACCTTTTAGAACTATATGAATTAAACTTAAAGACCAACCTAGCCAAAGCCATTTCAGATTTAAATACAGAAAACATTAAAGATACTTATATTGCAAAGCCAATTCTTCATCAATTTGAAAATGATGGCCAAGCCTTAGATGGCTGGGTACTTTTGCCAAAAAACTATGATGAAGATAAAAAATATCCAGCAATCTTAGATATTCATGGTGGACCAAAAACAATTTATGCCGATGTCTTTTACCATGAAATGCAAGTATGGGCCAATTTAGGCTATATCGTCTTTTTTACAAATCCCCGTGGTGGTGATGCTTACGGCGATGACTTTGCAAATATTAGAGGAAAATATGGCACCATTGATTATGATGATTTAATGGTCTTTACCGATTTAATCTTGGATACATACAGTATTGATAGAGATAAAGTTGGAGTCACTGGCGGTTCTTAT
>LFRM01269426.1_pt1 | contig 11738 bp, 12 predicted proteins | sample 618341 | NCBI WGS metagenome assembly LFRM01 (sample SAMN03654438, study PRJNA283298) | anaerobic digester metagenome | isolation source: pool of bioreactors CSTR01a, CSTR02a, and CSTR03a thermophilic anaerobic... | place: Denmark: Kgs. Lyngby | collected 2014-05-21
CATAGGCTTCCGCCTTTGGGGTACCATGGGCATAGCCCATGGTTTTCTGTATACAAAAGAGAGTCCCATCCCCTGAAAAAGGGGATGGGACTCATATGATTGTTTACTTAAATCAATATGCGATTTTCTTTGCGATATATGCTTGCAGATCATCCACATGTACATGATCCTGCTGCATGGTGTCGCGGTCGCGGACTGTAACAACGCCTGTTTCCTGCGTGTCAAAGTCCACGGTGATGCAAAGCGGTGTACCGATTTCATCTTGGCGGCGATAGCGCTTGCCGATGCTGCCCGTTTCGTCATAGTCGATCATGAAATGCTTGGATAGCTTCTCATAAACCTCGGATGCAAGCGCACCGAGCTTGTTCTTCTGAAGGGGCAGGACAGCAGCCTTAAAGGGTGCAATCGCGGGATGAAAATGCATGACCACACGGGTATCTCCGCCTTCCAGCTCCTGCTCCTCATATGCGTTGCACAGAAGGGCAAGGGTTACGCGGTCTGCACCAAGAGAAGGCTCAACCACATATGGGATATAGCGCTCGTTGGTCACAGGGTCGATGTACTCCATGTTTTCGCCACTCTGTTTCTGATGCGCCTTGAGGTCAAAGTCCGTACGATCGGCAATGCCCCAAAGTTCGCCCCAGCCAAAGGGGAACAGGAATTCAAAGTCTGTAGTTGCCTTGGAGTAGTGGGACAGCTCCTCAGGCTTATGATCGCGCAGGCGAAGTGCCTCGGGCGCAATGCCTAGGTTATAGAGCCAGTCGCGGCAATAGGTGCGCCAGTAGTCAAACCACATCAGATCCTCACCCGGCTTGCAGAAGAACTCAAGCTCCATCTGCTCAAACTCACGGATGCGGAAGATGAAGTTACCGGGGGTGATTTCATTGCGGAAGCTCTTACCAATCTGCGCAACACCCATAGGCATTTTGCGGCGAGTGGTGCGAACGATGTTCTTAAAATTGACGAAAATACCCTGCGCAGTTTCGGGGCGAAGGTAGATTTCGCTGGCGCTGCTCTCTGTGACGCCCTGAAAGGTCTTATACATCATGTTGAACTTGCGGATGCCTGTAAAATCATGCTTTCCGCAGGTAGGACATGGAATGTTCTGCTCGGTAATATAAGCTTCCAGCTGATCATTTGTCCAGCCGTCTGCTTGGATTTCCTCGCCCTTTTCCTTGGCGAAGTTCTCAATCATCTGGTCAGCGCGAAAGCGAGCTTTGCAGGCTTTGCAGTCCATCAGCGGGTCATTAAAGTTGCCTACATGGCCGCTTGCAACCCATACATTACGGTTCATCAAAATAGCACTGTCAAGGCCGACATTGTATTTGTTCTCCTGAACAAACTTCTGCCACCATGCACGCTTGACATTGTTCTTAAATTCGACACCTAGGGGACCATAATCCCAGCTATTTGCCAAACCACCATATATTTCACTGCCCGGGTAAATAAATCCGCGCCCTTTGCATAGCGCGACTAATTTGTCCATCGTTAAAGCTGCCATCGATCGTTCCTCCTCGTATTCTCTGCAACCCCTATCATATATGTGCCATCAGGGTTTGTCAAGAATAGGGAGTGAAAATATGCGTTTGTTTGGCGATTGCGGGCATATTTGATCAGGCGAAACATTCCTATTGATTGATCCTCCTTTTCACCCGTGATGAACGCAGCTCCTATCGCCAATTCACATATGTCATGAATAGCAAAACTCATGTCTTTCATATATATAAGACAGAAAATCGATTCCGCTCGCTTTTCTTTTTTCTGTTCTCATTGTATACTAATGCAAGGATATGATTTTCATTCATTACTATCGTTTGAACAGGAGTACTGCCTTTATGATAAAACAACCACTCTACAAGCAAATGATTGCGCTGGCACTAGTTTGCATAATTCTCTTCATGATCAATACCGCCATTGCCGCCAGCAGCGATGCCGTCATCAACGCCGTATGTGCTGTGCTCCTTGCGCTATGGGCTGCCAGTGTATGCGTCTACAGACGTTCCAAGCGCTACAAACCCGACGATTATGCTTGGTTTTTCATCACTGGCGGGTTTATCATCTGCACCATTTTTGTTTTTAAACTCCCCTATACCTTTAGCTTTCATGACATTACCGTCTACCCTGTTGATTTTTCGCTGGACACATTGGCAGACGGTCATCTCGCCTATATCGGCTATATCGTAGAGACGGGGCATTTACCTACGGAAAGCCCGCTGATTGCCCGCTACTCCATTTTCTACAACCCGCCTTTTTACCATCTTGTGCAGGCTGCGTTCATTCAGATGAACAAGCTGCTGAATATCTCGCCCGCCATCTTTGTTGAGAACACGCAAATCATTACATTGTTTGCAGCAGGCGGCTGTATGCTGGTCACGCGCCAACTGCTTCAAGAACTCGGTGCAACCGGCAAAGGCATCGCAGCAGGCATGCTGATGTTTTGTTTCCAGCCCATGCTATACCTTTATGGTGCAACCATCAACAACGACATCCTATCCGTCCTGCTCATTGAAATGACCATACTATATACCCTTCGCTGGAGACGAACGCAAAAGTTCAGCGACATCGTGTTCATCGCTCTTTCTCTCGGTCTTGGCATGGCGACAAAGCTCTCCGTTGCAACCCTCATCCCAAGCATCGCGATCGTCTTTGTTGTTTGCTTTTTTCAAAACCTTCCCGCATGGAAAAAATACTGTCAGCAATTCGTTTCATTTCTACTCATCAGCGTACCGCTTGCCACCGCATGGCCGCTTTATCAGCTCATCGTAAACAAAGTGCCTCTCAATTATGTACGTCTGCCCTCAGAGGTTCTCAATGTATCTGAGTTCTCATTTGCAAAGCGCTTTGGCATCCCTGACTGGCATGCTATCAGAAGTGCGTTTTTCAAAGTCGATACGCTGTCCCAGCACAACATTTGGATGCAGACGCTGAAAACAGGCGTCTATGATGAGCTGATTCTCTTTGAAGAAGGCACATGGATGTGGTATGCAGGTTATCTATTCATTGTGCTATTTGCCGCTTTGCTGCTGGTATCGCTTGGGTTATTCATCCGTATGCTCATCAGCAAGAAGCATGGCATTCCGACCCTTGACAAGGTATTTATCTCCAGCTATGCTATTTTGCTGATCGGCAGCTATCTCAAATTCTACATTGATTACCCTTATATCTGCTCCACCAATTTTAGATACATCACACCTGTATTGATGCTCTGCGCCTTGGCCATTGCCATCTATCGCAGCACCACATCAAGCAAGCGTTCCCTCTGGGTCGTCTTGTACAGCGGTGTCTTCGCGGTCTATGGGCTGGGCATTTACGCCCTCCATCTCTTCGCCTAATCTCAAAGCCACTCGGCGCTCCCATGCAATCAAGCTGCATGGGGGCGTTTTTTGCATTCAAGCGGATCTCATTTTCCCTTAATCCTCATATCCTAATCCCATTATGGAAAGAATACACGAGAAATCATTTCATGTATTGTGGATGTTTGAATTTAAATTCACAATCTTATTGCATTTCACTTTGAATAGGACTATCCTAACTGTCGGAAAAAAATAAAGTGAAAAAACGAAGGTGATCTCATGCAGGTGGTAACACTGGTACTCAACAGAACAGAATGCTTGGAAGATCTTCTATCACAGCTTCTTGAAGCAGGTATTCACGGTGCAACCGTGCTTGACAGCACAGGTATGATGCGCGTGATTGATCAAGTGGCAGAAGACATGCCCATGTTCTCAGCATTTCGTCAACTCTTTGACCCCGAGCGCAAAAGCAGCAAGACCATTATCATGGTGCTTGACGACCAAGAAGTGCAGACGGCTCGAAAAATCATCAGAGAAGTAACAGGCGGTCTTAACCACCCGGACACAGGAATCCTCTTTGCAGTGCCCACGCTCTTTGTTGAAGGACTGGGGGAAGCAAAGGCATGAACACATTGCTTGCCGTAGCAATCGTTATCTTCAGCGGCCTTGTCATCAGCCGCTTGGTCAATCTGATTCATCTGCCCAACGTAACCGCGTTTCTGCTTGGCGGTCTGCTCATCGGTCCATCGGTCTTGGGATTGATCCCAGCAGATATGCTAGCGAGTTTTGATATTATCACAGAGGTAGCGCTTGGCTTTATCGCCTATTCAATCGGTTCTGAGTTCAAGCTCTCCTACCTCAAGCGCATCGGTGCAAAGCCGCTCACCATCACGCTCTTTGAGGGCATGGGCGCGGTCATTCTGGTCGATATCGTCCTCATTGGTCTTTCCCTTCTGGGCGTTCCCGGTTTCGACCTGCCCATGTGCATCACCCTTGGCGCTATTGCAGCCGCGACTGCACCTGCCGCAACGCTCATGGTCATTCGCCAATACAAGGCCAAAGGTCCTGTCAGCGAAATGCTCCTTCCCGTTGTCGCGATGGATGACGCCTTGGGCCTGATTGCATTTGCGATTTCCATCAGCCTTGCTCAGTCCATCGCAAGCGGTGTATCCATGACCGTATACAGCATGCTGATCGCGCCGCTACTGGAGATCATATTCTCCATCGTGCTTGGCATTGGCATGGGTCTGGTGCTAAGCTATATAGCAAAGTTCTTCAAGTCTCGCGGCAACAAACTCGCACTGGCGATTGCCTTTGTCCTCACCGCACTTGCACTTTGCGACATGTGGAACCTTTCAAATCTGCTCTGCATTATGATGATCGGCGCTGTCATGACCAACCTTTGCAACTGTGCAAACGTGATCATCGAGCAGACTGACCGCTTCACACCGCCCATCTTCCTAATGTTCTTTGTCATCTCAGGCGCAGAGCTGAATCTGAGCGTTCTGCCCACGGTTGGACTGATCGGACTGTGCTATGTGGTGGTACGCGTGCTTGGCAAATGGTCAGGCGCATACATTGGATCAAGAATTGTGCACGCCCATCCCAATGTGCAAAAATACCTTGGCTTCACGCTCATACCCCAGGCAGGCGTAGCCATCGGCATGGCGCAGATGGCGCTCACCAAGCTCCCCGCCCATGGGCAGCAAATCCAAACCATCGTTTTGGCGGGCACGTTGATTTATGAATTGATCGGACCTGTGGTCACAAAGATCGCACTGACCAAAGCAGGTGAGATCAAGCCCGCAGCCTCCGCCGCCAGAAGCGTCAAAACAGCAGTTACTCACAGCTGATCAATCCAAACATCGTGCATGGAATGGAGCGTGCACGGTGTTTTTTATTTGGAATCAAGCCATACTATAGCTCTGGGCATCACGGGCTTTAAGGCTCTTTATTTTCCGATGTAAATTCACCGATTGTTAACAGTTCGCATTGCAGGACTTACCTTGGGAAATGTCGAATATACTAAGTACATCATAAAGAAAATATCGCAGTCTTTTACGGGTATAATTGCCCGCGCCATTTTGGGAAAGGAGCGTGGTTCCATTGGCACACGCATCATTTTTTGTATCCCTTTTGAATGGTTTTAAATGAACGTAAAGGAGCAACACTATGAAGACGACTATTACCGCTAAAAACATGGTAGTCACACCCGGCATCACCGAACGCGTTATGAAGAAGACCAATAAGATGGAACGCTATTTAGATCCCAGCACCGAAGTTTTTATTCGGTTGGGAAGAGAGAAAAACAATCGCCGCATTTGCGAGATCACCGTTCCATTTGAAGGTGTAATACTGCGCGCTGAGTCGAGCAATGACGACAACCTCTATGTGAGCATTGACCAAGCGCTGGCAAAACTGGAGCGCCAGATTCACAAGCATCGCACCAAGCTAGGCAGGCGTGTACGCGAGGATGCGTTCCGTCCCAGCGAGCTTGAATACAACGCAGAAAGCGCTGAAGCAATCATAGGCGAGGAATCAAGCCGCAAGGTTGTCCGCAACAAGACCTTCCCCGTACGCCCCATGAGCGTAGAGGATGCCATCTTCCAGATGGAATTGCTCGGTCATCACTTCTTCGTATTTGTCAACAGCGAAACCGATCGCACCAACATCCTTTATCTGCGCAACGATGGCGATCTTGGTTTGATGGAGCCGGAAGCATAGGTTGCCCAAACAACGCTTCATGTTTTAAGAAGGAGAGTTCACTTCCGATGGACATTCAACGCTGCACCAAGGATTCATTTGTCGTGATCGGCAAAGAAGGCTCAACCCATGATGGAACTGACTTCGTGCAAAAGCTATGGGATGACGCAAACGCACATTTTAATGAGGTTGCGACGCTGGCTAAAAAGGATGAAGATGGACGCATCTTGGGTATCTGGGGTGCTATGTCACGCCTTGATCATTCCTTCCTGCCATGGGAGAAGCATTTTTCTCAAGGGCTGTATTTAGCAGGAGTGGAGTGCACAGACGGCGCTGATGCGCCGCAAGGCTGGACCAAATGGATTGTCCCTGCATACGAATACGTATATGCCCCAAGCGATGACGAGCATTCCTTTGCAGCCATCATCAGCTATCTGAATGAAAATGATCTCCCGCTTGTCGGCGCAGTTCATGATTTCACCTGTCCGATAGATGGTAAAAGCTATCGATTTTTCCCCATCCGGAGATTATCCGAATAAAAAGGAAGTAAAGAAACGGTGCGGCGATAAGCCGCACCGTTTCTTCCTATTTAGGCGATATTTTTCTCATTTATTCTTCAGAAAACTGATCCTTGCCTACGCTGCATAGCGGGCATTCAAAATCGTCCGGAAGGTCTTCCCACTTGGTTCCCGGTGCAATCCCATTATCAGGATCGCCAATTGCTTCATCGTATACATAACCACAGACATCACATACATACTTTTTCATACAGGACATACCTCCATTTAAGATTTGTTTTCTTTGGTTCATCCATCAGCATCATTTGCTGATCAACATCATCATACCACATGCATAGCAACTTAAAACCACTTTTTTGTGATTTTAGTAACTATCTTCATCATGCGCCTGCTGTCTCTCACCATATTCTCATGATTTTCTTAATGGAAATTCATTGGTTTTTGATCGTCTTCCCTTTTCCTTCAATCGCTTCCGTGATATGATGAGAATGTCAAAAGCGCTTCTACTGAAACAGTTCTTACTATAGGAGGTATCATCATGCCACAGTCCTCTCACGATACATTAGGCCCTGAAGGCAGCTACTTTGAAGCAAAAGAAAGAGCCGAAGAAAAGAAACTTCGAAAAAAACTTGATGCGATGTACCCATTGATTATTACCACGCTATTTCTTGTACTTGGCGTTGCATTTGATCTGTGGCATCCAGGCTGGTTGCTTTTCATGACCATTCCGCTGCACTACATGCGTCCCCGCACCAGACTTCAGCAGCTCACCAATCCCGTGATGATCACCCTCATCTACATGGTGCTTGGTATATTCTTCGATTTGTGGCATCCGGGCTGGCTGATTTTCCTTGCAATTCCCTTCTCCGCCATCGCAGGCAACTACAAATAATCCCAATCAATATAAAAGCGTCCCACATGCATCTAGCGTGTGGGACGTTTGATTATGTTGATTCCTTTGTTCTTTGCTTTACCTCTTGATCGGCTAAATGCTTTGTGGAAAGCGTGCTGATGTTTCGCGTCATGCTCAGTTTGCCGTGCAGCAGCTGATTGCTATGCGTGAACACATGCACCGCCAGAAGCAGCCAAAATACGATGTAAATTGCAGCAAGGATCACCGCGCCAAAGATCGCAAGTACCATCATGAGGCGTTTGCCTTGCGCGAGCATGATCGCCGTCAGCCCAATCACAGGGGCAGGAAATACGACAACATAAAGAATGCCGTAACGAACAAGGCATTGCCAAAGCTTAGGTCTTCCGTCCGTTCTGCGATCCACAGTCCTCAGATGGAGCGTCCATTTGCCAATCGTTCGGCCGCGGAAAATCCAAGTACCCACGCCAAAGTATACAATCACAACAATCGAATAGACACAGAAGAACCAAAGCAGAATATGAAGCGCTCTTTCGTCCTGCGGTGCCAGCAGCAAGCCTCTAACGCGATTAAGCGGCAATACCGTCACAGCAAAAACAGCGGCAATCACGATCAAAATCCAGTCAATCGCCGCTGCGAATACCCGTCTGGTTACCGATACCTGCGCGCCGCGCGTGTAGGATACGATATCCATCCGCTCCTTGGAGGGGAGAATTTTCATTGGCAGCGGTGCAACCAAATAGCCAATCACTCCGCCTAAGGTGTTGGTGATCAAATCGTCCACGTCTGCAAGCCGATAGGGTCTTGGGTAAATGCCCAAAAGACCGGAGAGCTGAATCATCTCAAAGCTCAGCGTCAGCAGGAACGTGAGGATCAAGGTTTTCTTGAATCTGCATTTAAAATAATAGCGCATATAAATGCCAAAAGGAATGGTCATCGCTATGTTTGCAATCGCTTGGAAAAATTCCGATGTGCCGATCACGCGTTTGTATGTTGATATGTCTGTCCATACAATCTCTGCCTTTTGAATCATCCCTGCAAACTGGGTAAAGGGAATAAGCTGTATGGTCCGCCCCGTCATCTTGCTAACCGCTTCTACATCAGGCAGCGGCAGCACCACCAGAAAATATATGCACATCATATAGAGAATAAATGAATAGACTACCATGGTGCGCAAAAATAAAATCGCACCAAATCTCCTATATTGAACAAACATATAGGGTAGTGTAAACAGCAGTGCCACAAAGGGGAAAAACAGGACTGCTGTCCTTATCGTATGAAGATATATGCCCAAAGGAACATTTCACCTCTTATTGGCGCGGTAATGCATCCATCATCCGCTCGTATTTCTCAATGACTTCATCACACCAATGGTCAAACTTTTCGTCTGTGGTCTGGCACTGGGGATGCGTATAAATATAGTCGATTGATTCTCCCACGCCCTGATCAAAGCGCTTATTCGCACTAAACTCGGGAACAGCACGCTTGATTTTCGTATTGTCAAAGAGCACGTTGTTGCTCTTGTCGCCAATGAGCGCACCTTCATAGCTTGGGTTCAGCAAGGCAAGGGTTTCGCTGGCGATATGCACCATCTTTGGCTTTGCGCCAAGCGCTGCACCAATCGCTTCGTGGATTTGATTCCATGTCAGGCTTTCATCCCCTGTGATCTGGAACACCTCGCCCTTAGCATGCACATTGCCCATCAAGCCGCAGAACGCCACAGCGAAATCTGTATTGTGCGTAAGCGTCCAAAGCGTCAGCCCATCGCCGGGCACAATGATTTTGCGGCCCGTCCTGATGCGCTCAAGCACAGCATACGAACCATTATCGCCATGCAACGCCACGGGCACACCCTTATTGCCGTAGGTATGGCTTGGGCGCACGATGGTCACGGGAAAGCCCTGCTCACGGTACGCCTTCATCAGCATCTCTTCGCATGCAATCTTGTCGCGGCTGTACCGCCAGAATGGATTGGCCAGCGGTGTGCTCTCCGTAATCCACGGCATGGACAGCGGTTTTTGATATGCAGATGCTGAACTGATGAAAATATATTGCTCTGTCTTTCCTGCAAAAAGCCTTATATCACGCTCTACTTGCGCAGGAACAAACGCGATGAAGTCCGCAATGACATCGTAATGCTGACCCTCTATTGCTTCCTTAACTGCCGTTTCGTCATTGATATCCGCCTTGATTACCTTAGCCCCTTGCGGCACATCACTCATGTTATTGCCGCGGTTGAGCAGCGTCACATCCCATCCACGCGCCGCGCATAGCTGCGTAATCGCGATGCTGATTGTGCCTGTGCCGCCAATAAATAGTGCTTTCATGGTTGTACCTCTTCTCTAAATGTAATGCTGCTGACCATTTCTTTTGTTATATCTGGATAATTTCCTGCTTGATCAATGAAAAACAGCATGAGCTGTTTACCATGCGCAGTCGCCGTCGCCATGCGAAAGATCACGTCCTCGCCGTTGCTGCGGAGTGTTTCGCTGCTGATCACAAACTCCGCACCATCCGCCGTCACGCTCTCCTCGACCGTTACATTTTCGTGAGCCTCTGCCCGCGCAATCAGTGCGGATATATCCATATCTCCGCCGCGATTCATTGCTTTGACAATCAGCACAAATCGAAGCGAACCGTCCGCGTTTTGCGCCGCATACCTTACGCCCGCGTCTACCGCATCCGCCGGCAGCTCTTCGGGCTGCAATACCAGCGGCACCGAAAATGACATCTCTGTTGTTCCGATCATAACGCTTTCGCCCAGCGCCGCAGCAGCGATGAGCATCAATAGGCATAGCACAATCAGCGCTATATACCTCTTTGTTTTCTTCATCATATCATGCCTCCCAGAGGTCTAGTTTCATCCACATAGTAGAATAGCGACTAAGTCATTGCAAGTAAATTAGGCAATATGTACAGGTATTTCGCTCGACAGAATCCCTCCCAATCCACCCGAAAATTCCCTTGCGATTTTCTCTGTACATCAGAAATATACGCTTTCACTTGCATTTCAACCATCTAAAAGTTATAATTCTTATATCAAACGAAAGGGGAAGTCACCGAATGAACCTTTTTGACGAAACCAGACCCTTTTTCAAAGGGAATCTACACTGTCACTCTACCCGCAGCGACGGCAAACTTGACCCTGATGAGGTCATAAAAACATACCAAGACCTAGGCTATGATTTTCTATCCATTACCGATCACCGCATTCTAAGCGAGCCCGCAAATATGCAGGGAGATATGCTCATGATTCCAGGCATCGAGATGGATTTCATGCTTCCAGGCGAAGCACTTCACATCATCGGCATCGGTCTTCATAGCACCTTTGTCCCCAGCGATCACCTCTACAGTCCACAGGAATGCATCAACCAGATCAGAGCCTGCGGCGGCCGCGCAATCCTCGCTCATCCCGCTTGGTCACTCAATTCCACAACCACCCTCTGTGCCCTTAGAAACCTAAGCGCAGCTGAAATATATAACAGTATCTCCAATACCCCTTGGAATGGCAGGCGTGCCGATTCCTCCAATCTGCTGGATATCGCAGCCGCGCATGGCTCACCATATCAGTTTGTCGCCTCAGACGACTCACATTTTTACACTGGCGAGGCTGGACGCGGCTCAACGATGGTGCAGGCTGATGATCTCAGTCAGGAGTCCATCCTTCGCGCAATGGACAAGGGTACATTCTACTGCACACAGGGTCCGCAGTTTGAGCAGATCACCCTTGAAGGGGGCTGCCTGAGCATTCGCTGCTCGCAGGTGGAGACCATTGTCTTCTACAGCAACCTCGTATGGTCAGAGCATCGCTGCATATCAGGTGAAAATCTGACATCCGGCAGTTACCCTATCGATCCAAGCAAAGGTGAAAGCTTCCTTCGGGTAGAAATCATCGATGCTATGGGTAACAGTGCGTGGTCCAATCCGATCGCACTCACGTAAACTAATTTTCTGAACGGAGGCAAATGATGAGAACTCGTTTTACAAAGAAACTGGGTTGCGCACTAGCGATCATGCTACTGCTCATGAGCATGTTTCTTCCCGCCCTTGCTGCCAGTAAAAGCATTACTGTAAACGCATCGGACTATCCGGTTGAAAAAGATGGCTGGTATCAGACGATGGAAGAAGTCGCGGTCTATCTCGCCACTTATGAAAAGCTGCCAGGCAACTTTATCACAAAGAAAAACGCCGAGTCCGAAGGCTGGAGCAATCGAAACGGCAATCTGGACAAGGTGCTCCCCGGCTGCTCAATCGGCGGCGATTATTTCGGCAATTACGAAGGGCTGGTTCCCTCTGCTAAGGGCCGCAAATGGACGGAATGCGATATCAACTTTGATGGCGGATACCGCGGCG
>LFRM01060342.1_pt1 | contig 11734 bp, 9 predicted proteins | sample 618341 | NCBI WGS metagenome assembly LFRM01 (sample SAMN03654438, study PRJNA283298) | anaerobic digester metagenome | isolation source: pool of bioreactors CSTR01a, CSTR02a, and CSTR03a thermophilic anaerobic... | place: Denmark: Kgs. Lyngby | collected 2014-05-21
GGATATCTATATCATACTTTCCTGTCAAAAAAGTGTTGCATTTATTATTGCAATTTAGAATTATTATATATTATGGGTTCGGTGCCAAAACAATGTATGGCCTTCTTTTTGGAATGGTGGTATAATATTTACATTCATGATAATTAAGGAGGCGGTGTTTTTGAAAATAATTGAGGCAATACTGCTGGGCATATTGCAGGGACTGACCGAATTTTTGCCCATCAGCAGTTCGGGACATCTGGCTATTGTTCAGCAGATTTTTGGAATTGAAGAGGCTGATGTTGCCTTTGATGTTATGCTTCACCTCGGCACCCTTGTTGCGGTATTAGTCTATTACCGTAAGGATGTATTGCATTTGTTAAGGGAATTCTTTTTGCTGATTACCGATTGGCTGAAAGGCCGGAGGCCCAAACTGCTGGATCCCGACAGGCCATATCGAATTCTCATGGTTATGGTAGTAATCGCTACAATTCCGACTGCAATTATCGGGCTGGTACTAAAGGATCTGTTTATCAGCCTTTTTAATAGAATTAATATAGTAGGTTATGCCCTTATTGTGACGGGTATTCTTCTATGGCTGTCCAACAGGATTCTCGGGAATCGAAAAACAGCCCAAGATATGTCGGTGTTTGATGCCCTTTGGATTGGTATAGTACAAAGCGTTGCCATAATTCCGGGAATATCCCGTTCGGGATCCACGATTTTTGCGGGCTTGGTCAGGGGTTTCACACCAGAGTTGGCCACTCGTTTTTCGTTCTTATTGTCAATACCGGCAATACTGGGTGCGATGGTTCTGGAAGGAAAGGATGTGCTGACAGCTGCCTCCACATTCAATGATCTTATACCAGTAGCGATGGGTTTTTTTGCAGCTGCGATTTCCGGCTATATCGCCATCCGAGTTCTGCTCACGTTGCTGCATAGGAAAAAATTCAATTACTTTGCATATTATTGCTGGGGCATTGCTGCTTTTATTATAGTATATACGCTGCTTCCAGTATGATTAATATGGATATTGTCATCCGCTGGCCATATGGTAAACACCGATGGAAGGAATTTTGACGGTGGTGTAGAATATCAATACAAGGGTGATTATGAAATGGCTGGGAAAAAGGCTAAAAAGAAGACAATCAAAAAAAGGGTATATCATGAAACCGTCGGTGTCTTGCTCATAGGTCTTGGCCTTTTTGAAATAATCAGCATATATACTTCATCAGCCGGTATTGTTGGCAGGTATCTGAAGGCTGTAATTATGGGGCTTTTCGGCTTGCTCGGTTATATAGTTCCCCTGTTATTTATAATATCCGGATGGCTGACCATTATCGCATATCATAAAAGGGTCAATCGATATAAGCTGCTGCTTGTGATACTCTGTGTAATATTTGCAATGGCTGGTTTGCATCTTATTTATTTTAACCGTATTGATTCGTCGGACATGCAAAATTTCATATTTTCATCCTACAAGAAGGGTCAGGATGGCATTGGAGCGGGAGCTTTGGTTGCATCTTTTGTTTTTGCTTTGTACAAGCTTTTTGGCATAGCTGGCGGGTATGTATTCATATTGGTTTTTTTGATTATTTTTCTCATGCTTTTGACCAATCTGTCTTTAAAGCAGATAAGCGATAATATTTGCGACACAATCAAACCGAAGCTGGAAAGGCAGAGGATAAAAGAAAAAAAAGAATTTACCGGCGAAATTATTCCTGTTAATGAATTAACCAAACAGCCTGAAGCTGAAATATGTACTTTAGATGAGGCTTTTCAGCAGAAAAATGAAGAAACCTATAATGAAGAAACCCATAGGGTAAAACCAGGCAGGATAGAAAAGGAGAAAAAAACGGAAGAACGGAACGATGGAGCAGGCCGGGACAAAAAGGGCGTGCTAAACAAAGGGACGGAACAGGGCTATACAATTCCGCCCACCGATCTGCTGAAAATGCCTCAAATAAATATCAATGAAAAAGAGCGTGCCAGGATGGCTGAAAACAATGCCAGGCTGTTGGAGGATACCTTAAAAAGCTTTGGTGTCAGCGCAAAAGTCGTCCAGATCAGCAGGGGGCCGGTTGTAACGAGATATGAACTGCATCCTGCTCCCGGAGTAAAGGTAAGTCGGATTGTAAGCCTGGCTGATGATATAGCATTAAATCTTGCCGCTCCTTCGGTTCGCATTGAAGCGCCCATTCCTGGCAAGGCAGCCATTGGGATTGAGATCCCCAACAGGGATATATCTCCGGTTTATCTCAGAGAGGTGTTGGAATCGGATGACTTTATGCACCATCCATCCAAAATTGCCGTGGCTTTGGGCAAGGACATTGCCGGCAAAAATGTAATAGCGGATATAGCTCAAATGCCCCATTTACTGATAGCCGGAGCTACCGGTTCGGGGAAAAGCGTATGCATAAATGCCCTTATTATAAGCATCCTTTATAAAGCTTCCCCCCGGGATGTTAAGCTGATCATGATCGATCCGAAAATGGTGGAGCTAAATCAGTATAACGGCATTCCCCATCTGTTAATACCGGTTGTTACCGATCCAAAGAAGGCAGCAGGGGCATTGAACTGGGCTGTTCAGGAAATGACATCAAGATATAATCTGTTTGCCGACAAGGGCGTAAGGGATATAGATGACTACAATCTGTCCGCTGAAACCCCTGAGGAACGGTTACCGCAGATGCTGGTGATCATTGATGAGCTGGCCGATCTTATGATGATAGCTCCTACCGAAGTCGAAGATGCCGTCTGCCGACTTGCTCAGATGGCCCGGGCGGCGGGCATTCATCTTGTAATCGCTACTCAAAGGCCTTCAGTGGACGTTATCACCGGGCTTATAAAGGCTAACATACCATCGCGGATTGCATTTGCTGTATCCTCCCAGGTTGATTCCCGCACCATCCTTGATATGGGGGGCGCTGAAAAGCTTTTGGGGCGTGGAGATATGCTGTTTTATCCGGTCGGGGCCAACAAGCCCATAAGGGTACAGGGATCCTTTGTTTCCCCAAAAGAAGTGGTAGCTGTGGTAAACTATATTAAGCAGCAACACGATTCACCAGACTATAGTTCGGATATCCTTGAAGAGATCGAAACCGAACGCGAATTTGACGGCTCTGAGGGTTATGATGAACTGCTTCCGGAGGCCATAGAAATTGTGTTGGACGCAGGGCAAGCTTCCATATCCATGCTGCAAAGGCGGTTGAGAATAGGATACGCCCGTGCGGCACGCCTCATTGACGAGATGGAGGTGCGTGGGATTGTCAGCGGATTCGAGGGTAGCAAGCCTCGAAATGTTCTGATTACGCGGGATGAATTTGAAAGATTGTATAAGGACGATATGGAATAGGAGGATTAGTTATTGAACAACATGAAGGTTGGCATGATCTCCCTTGGATGTGACAAAAACCGGGTAGATGCAGAAGTAATGCTTGGCTTGCTAAAGCGCGGAGGGTTTACAATAGTTAACCAAGCCGAAGAAGCCGACATAATCATTGTAAATACCTGCGGGTTTATTGACCCGGCAAAGGAGGAGTCCATTGATGCCATAGTTGAACAGGCCCAATACAAAAGCAGGGGAAGCTGTAAGCTTTTAATAGTAACCGGCTGCCTGGCACAGCGTTATTCAGATCAGCTGATTAGCGAAATACCCGAAATAGACGCTGTGGTTGGGACCGGAAAATATACCGAGATACTGCAGGTTATCAAAAGATGTCTGAAGGGTGGCACCGGTCTTGTTAACATGGGAAGTCCCAAGCTTCCCTGTCTGAAGGATGTGCCAAGGGTATTGACCACTCCTTCATATACTGCTTATCTGAAGATTTCTGAGGGGTGCAGCAACTGCTGTTCCTATTGTGTCATTCCGCAACTGAGAGGACGCCACACAAGCCGGCCTATGGACGAGGTATTGGCTGAGGCGCAACAGCTGGTTGAAAACGGCGTTCGGGAAATCATACTGGTGGGTCAGGATTTGACCCGATACGGCCAAGACCTGGGCAGGGGATTATCATTGGCTAAACTGCTCGGGGAGCTTGTTAGACTTCCCCGGCTTACCTGGTTGCGGCTGCTTTACTGCTACCCGGATCGGGTTACCGATGAGCTTATTGATATCATAGGGCGGGAGGATAAAATATGTAATTATCTTGATATTCCTTTACAGCATATAAATCCGCTCATACTGAAACGGATGAACCGCCATTTTTCTCCTGCTGAAATCCGGAAGCTGATTGCAAAGCTGCGCGAAAGGATACCAAGAGTTGTCCTCCGTACCTCATTCATAGTTGGTTTTCCCGGAGAAGGTGAAGAGGAATTTCGGGAATTATTGGATTTTGTAGAGGAGATCCGGTTTGACAGGTTAGGAGTTTTTGCCTATTCACGAGAGGAGGGTACGCCGGCGGCTGTCTATACCGATCAAATAAATGAGGATACGAAAGAAAGGCGTAAAGCTGCTATTATGGATATTCAGCGGAGGATATCAAAAAAGCTTAACCGTCAAAGGGTAGGACAATCATATCAGGTTTTAATTGAGGGTATCCAAGCCAACAATATATATGTTGGACGATCTTACGGCGAAGCTCCCGAAATAGACCAGCATATATACGTAATAAGCGAAAAGCCGCTGAAAGCGGGAGAATTTGTTGAGGTCAGGATTACAAAGGCCTATGATTACGATTTACTGGGGGAGACGTATGAATCTAGCAAATAAGATAACAATATTTAGGATATTTTTAGTGCCCTTTTTTGTGTCTTTGCTGTTAACTGATTTTCCATACAGCAACCTAGTGGCTGCAGTTGTTTTTGTTTTGGCGGCCAGCACCGATACCGTGGACGGATATGTGGCCAGAAAGCGAAACGAGGTTACAAGTTTTGGCAAGTTTATAGATCCCTTGGCCGATAAAATCCTGGTAACCTCGGCTCTGATCATCCTTGTCGAGATGGGAAAGCTGTCTTCAATCATAGCCATTATTATAAACNNGCCGGGAAAGCTGTCTTCAATCATAGCCATTATTATAATAACCAGGGAATTTGTAATTACCGGCTTTAGGATGCTTGCTGCTTCGGAAGGTGTTATCATTGCTGCCAGTGGTTGGGGAAAGCTGAAGACGATTTTGCAGATTATAGCAATAGTGGCTATAATTCTTGACAATTTTCCTTTTTCACGGATAGGCTTTCCCTTTGATAAAATCTCATTGGCATTGGCCGTTGCGGTAACAATTATATCCGGCTGGGATTATATCCATAAAAATATAAATCTGTTACGGAAAAGGTGAGAAAGGGAATTCTTATGAATACCGAAATCATAGCCGTCGGAAGCGAACTTCTCCTGGGGCAGATAGTCAATACAAACGCTCAATTCATTTCGTGCAGCCTTTCTGATTTGGGTATAAATGTGTACTATCATACGGTAGTGGGGGACAATCGCAACCGGTTTATGGAAGCATTGAAAATTGCTTCAAAAAGGGCTGATCTGATAATCACTACGGGAGGATTGGGCCCTACCATGGATGATCTGACCAAGGAGACTATAGTTGATTTCTTAGGACTTAAGCTTACCCTCCATGAACCCAGCGCTCAGGCCATTCGTGAGTATTTTAAAAAGCGGGGGAGAACGCTTACTGAAAACAACCTTAAGCAGGCCATGTTTCCTGAAGAGGCAATTGTTTTGCCCAACAAACACGGAACAGCCCCCGGAGCCATCATTGAAAAGGACGATAAAATATATATAATGCTTCCCGGGCCGCCTTATGAACTTCAACCCATGTTTATCAATTATGTCATGCCGTATTTGGCGGAACGGGAGAACCAAAGGATTTTTTCAGCAGTTCTCAGAATTTACGGTATTGGGGAGTCGGCGGTAGAAGAAGCCATAAAGGACTTGTTGTTGAATCAGACCGTTACCACCATTGCCCCCCTGGCTTCATACGGAGAAGTTACGTTGAGGCTGACGGTTAAATGCCGCCGGGATCAGGACCCCCTTGAATTTATAAAACCCGTTGAAGACGAGATTCGCAGGCGTTTGGGCACCGCCGTATACGGTATTGATGACCAGAGCCTGGAAATGGTTGTGGCCAAATTGCTGGAGGAAAAGGGAATGACTCTGGCTATTGCTGAATCATGTACCGGAGGCTTGATTGGCAACATGCTTACCGATGTACCCGGAATATCAAAGAACTTTCTGGAAGGAGCTGTAACTTATAGCAATGAGGCAAAAATCAAACGTTTGGGAGTGCGTCCCGAGACTTTAGAGCGTTACGGCGCTGTAAGCCGGGAAACGGCTCGGGAAATGGCCATGGGGATAGTGGACACAACGGGTGCCGATATTGGGCTTGCCGTTACCGGTATTGCAGGTCCCGGAGGAGGAACTGCCCAAAAACCCGTTGGGCTGGTGTACATAGCCATTGCTATGAACGGGAATGCAGAGGTTGAGGAGTTTCGCTTCATAGGAGGCAGGAAGCGCATAAAGAACTCCACGGCCAAACAAGCCCTTGATATGTTGCGGCGTAAACTGCTTATGACATTTTATGCTTGACCGACATTTAATAATTTTATATAATATGAGTAGAACGTTTGTTCGAAATAAAATATGAATAGGCAGGTGAGTCCCTGATTAAATAACCAGGGTGCGGCTTATGGAAAAGACAAAAGCGTTGGAAATGGCTATTAATCAAATTGAACGACAGTTTGGCAAGGGTTCTATAATGAAGCTGGGTGAATCTACCCACATGAATGTTGAGGTTATACCCACCGGAGCGCTGGGACTGGATATTGCCCTTGGAGTGGGTGGTTTGCCCAGAGGAAGGGTTATTGAGATATTCGGGCCCGAATCATCCGGTAAAACCACCGTTGCTCTCCATGTAATAGCAGAGGCGCAAAAAGCCGGAGGCACAGCTGCCTTTGTGGATGCCGAGAATGCTCTGGATCCTCAGTATGCAAAGAATCTAGGCGTTGATATTGATAACCTTTTGGTATCACAGCCCGATACAGGGGAACAAGCCCTGGAGATTACCGAAGCTTTGGTTCGAAGCGGAGCCATCGATGTTATAGTAGTAGATTCGGTTGCTGCCCTTGTTCCCAGGGCTGAGCTGGAAGGAGAGATGGGCGATGCCCATGTTGGTTTGCAGGCCAGGCTGATGTCCCAGGCACTTCGTAAGTTATCAGGGGCTATCAGCAAATCGCGAACCGTTGCTATCTTTATAAATCAGCTTAGAGAAAAGGTTGGGGTCGTTTTCGGCAATCCCGAGACCACACCTGGTGGAAGGGCTTTAAAGTTTTATGCTTCGGTTCGTCTGGACGTAAGGCGTGTGGATACAATTAAACAAGGAACCGAAATGGTTGGCAATCGTACGAGGGTTAAGGTGGTAAAAAACAAGGTTGCTCCTCCCTTTAAGCAGGCTGAATTTGATATTATATATGGAGAAGGTATATCAAAAGAGGGATGTATTTTAGATTTGGGCTCGTCAATGGATATAATAAACAAGAGCGGCTCATGGTATTCCTATGGTGATGTCAGACTGGGTCAGGGCAGGGAAAATGCGCGCCTTTATTTAAAGCAAAATCCGGAATTGGCAGCCGAAATCGAGCAAAAGATACGTGATCAGTTTAATCTGGGGCAAGTGCCCGACTTACCGCCTGTTAGCGATATCCCCACTGATTAATCAAAAGTGGGGTTTTTTGTTATACTCAGCAAAAAACACGAAAATTTGAGTTTTTTGGCCATCAATCGCCATTTTTTTTGCTAGTTGACATGTCCTAAGAAAAGATATACAATGAAACTAAATAGATGCGCAATCAGCTCAGCTGATATTTCTACGCAATTGCTGCTTAATACGATTACCTGTATAAATACCGTTTAATAACAGATAAATACCTTATTTGTTTAACGGTATATATAAAGGCCGAGTTGGACTGGCTCGGTTCGTGTTTTGTTGAGTGCAAAAAAATGAGGAGGTGTCCGATAATCCGTGAAAGAACTACTACTAACCGGAATTGCCCTGGTAGTAGTAGCTAGTGGAGCGGGCGTCCTCGGTTATAATTACCGAAAACGGATTGTAGAGGAAAAGATAGGCAGTGCTGAAGAAGCTGCCAGAAGAATTGTTGATGATGCTAAACGGCAGGCAGAAGCTATCAAAAAGGAAGCCCTGTTAGAGGCAAAAGAGGAAATTCACAAACTGCGAAGTGAACTGGAAAAAGAAAACCGTGAACGACGAAATGAAATCCAGAGAAGCGAGCGAAGGCTTCAGCAAAAGGAAGAAAACCTTGATAAGAGAGCTGAATTACTGGAACAGAGAGAAGATAATCTCAATGCTAAACAAAAAGAGATTCAAAAAATGCGGGAAGAAGTGGAAGAGCTCTATAATCAACAGCTAAGTGAGTTGGAGCGAATTTCCCGTTTAACAACGGACCAAGCCCGTGAGCTTCTCCTCAAAAATGTTGAGAAAGAGTTAACACACGAAATAGCTGTGAAGATTCGCGAGTACGAGAACAGGTTTAAAGAGGAGGCTGATAGGAAAGCACGCAACATAATTGCGTTAGCTATTCAAAAATCGGCGGCGGATCATGTAGCTGAATCCACTGTATCGGTCGTAGAATTGCCTAATGATGAGATGAAAGGAAGGATCATCGGACGAGAAGGCAGGAATATCAGAACATTTGAAACAGCAACAGGTATTGATCTGATAATTGACGATACACCTGAAGCGGTTATACTGTCAGGTTTTGATCCCATCAGGAGAGAGATTGCTAAAATCGCCCTTGAAAAGCTGATACTGGACGGCAGAATACATCCGGCACGCATTGAAGAGGTGGTGGAAAAGGCCAGAAAGGAAATAGAAGTCCAGATAAGAGAAGCGGGAGAACAGGCCGTATTTGAGGTGGGTGTCCATGGTCTCCATCCGGAATTGGTTCGATTGCTGGGCAAGCTTAAATACAGAACAAGTTACGGGCAAAATGTATTAAAGCATTCTATAGAAGTGGCACATCTTGCCGGAATGATGGCCGCTGAATTGGGGGCGGACTATAAGCTTGCAAAACGTGCTGGCCTGTTGCATGATATCGGTAAAGCGATGGATCATGAAATGGAAGGACCTCACATTGAATTGGGTGCCGAGCTGGCTAAAAGATATCGTGAGAGTCCTGAGGTGGTTCATGCTATATTGGCTCATCATGGTGATGTGGAGGCCAATTCTGTTGAAGCTATATTGGTGCAGGCCGCGGATGCTATTTCTGCCGCAAGGCCTGGTGCCAGAAGAGAAACGCTGGAGGTATATATAAAACGGTTGGAAAAACTAGAAGAAATTGCAAATTCCTTCGCAGGAGTAGAAAAATCCTTTGCAATCCAAGCAGGACGCGAAATCAGGATAATTGTAAAGCCTGACAAGGTCAGCGATGACCAAGCGCTCCTAATGGCTAGAGAAATAGTGGCACAGATAGAAAAAGAGCTTGAGTATCCAGGGCAAGTAAAGGTGAACGTTATAAGAGAAACAAGGGCTATTGAGTATGCAAGATAAGGTGTGATATCAATCACACCTTATTATAATTTTTGAAAAACTTCTTCAAAAAAATAGAAAAATATTTAAAAAAAAAGGATTTTTATCAAGTATGTAGAATATATAAAATACAATAAGCAAAATAAAAAGAAAATAATAGGGGGTCAAATCATGGAGGTATTAAAGGTATCAGCTAAATCCAATCCTAATGCTGTTGCAGGCGCATTAGCAGGGGTTTTGCGTGAGCGAGGGTCTGCCGAGATACAGGCTATAGGCGCAGGGGCTATAAACCAGGCGGTAAAAGCGGTAGCCATCGCGAGAGGATTTGTTGCTCCCGGAGGCATTGACCTAATCTGTATTCCTGCATTTACAGATATTATAATCGATGGGGAAGAGAGAACAGCAATAAAACTCATTGTTGAGCCTAGATAGCCTACCAAACGGTAGGTTTTTTTATTTTTTTATTTATCGTTGGATTAAGCTGTGAAATATTATTATATAATGATAGGAAAGAAGCCGGTGTCAGGATCAAATTATATAAAGGATGTGGTGTTTTGAACAAATTCTGTATAATTGATGCTCACTGCGATACGATAGCAAAGTTATCGGATCAAAATGTAAGTATTAATAAGTACGGTGACACCCATGTGTCTATAGAAGGACTTAAAGAGGGCTGTGTAGACATTCAGTTCTTTGCAGCCTGTATATGTGCCAGAGATATAAATGATTCACCTTTGCAGACAGCATTGAATCTGATTGAGGCATTTGAAAACATGGTCAAAAAATACGGAGATTGCTTTTATCCCATAACAAAAGCTTCCGATATACATGCTTCAAAACGCGCTGGAAAAATTGGGGCTCTGCTTGCCATTGAAGGTGGCGATGCTTTGGAAGGCAAGATATCAAATCTGCATCTGGTATATAATATGGGAGTGCGCCTGATAACCCTTACATGGAATTATAACAATGAGATCGGCAGTGCTGCCATGGACACCGCGACAGAGTGGGGCCTTACAGCCTTTGGAGCGGAAGTAATAAAGGAGATGAACCGTTTGGGAATGATCATCGATGTATCCCATTTGTCCGAAAAGGCTTTTTGGGATGTTGTTGAAGTATCCTCCCCACCGATTATAGCTTCTCATTCTAACGCCAAAGCCTTGTGCAATCATCCCCGCAATTTGGATGACTCGCAGATAAAAGCCATTGTTGAGAAAGGGGGCGTGATTGGCATCAATTTTTATCCGCCATTTTTGAGTTGGCACAAGGCTGATATTCACAGCATTGTAAATCACATTGAATACATTGCCGGCCTGGCCGGAGTGGATGGAGTAGGTTTTGGCTCTGATTTTGACGGTGTTGATAGGCTCCCCGAAGGGGTAAATGGACCTCAAAATTTTCCCGATATCATAGATGAATTGCTAAGATTGAATTACACTGAAGAGAGCGTATATAAAATATGCTATGGGAATTTTTTTAGGCTTATGGAAAGAATATTGAAGGGAATAGGGGAAGAGGCCTGACAGGACCGATCAATACGATGTATAGGGAGTGTGCTATAAATGCAGGAATATTGTACGAGGAAAAACGGGCAGGAAGGCGGATGTGCCGATTTACATACCCATACCACTGCATCGGATGGCTTGTTAACCCCATCGGAGTTGGTAAAAAAGGCTGCCGAGGCAGGTCTTTGTGCTATAGGCATAGCGGATCACGACTCAATAGGTGGTATTGATGAAGCATGCAGAGCTTCAAAGCAGTACGGGATAGAAGTTGTGCCCGCTGTGGAACTCAATACAAGGGCGGGTAATCATGAAATTCATATACTGGGTTATTATATAAAAACCGATCTTGCCTGGTTTACGGATTTTCTTTCAAACATGCGAAATTCCAGGATGCTGAGAGCCAGAAAAATGGTGGATAAGCTTCGCAGAATATATAATATGGATATATCATATGAAGAAGTTGAGAATGAAGCAAAAGAGGGGATAATTGCCAGGCCCCATATCGCAAGGGTGCTTGTAAAAAAGAAGATAGCCAGGGATATGGCCGAGGCTTATACAAAATATATAGGCAGTAACTGCCCGGCGTATGTGCCGAGATATGATTTGACTCCCGAGGAGGGAATAAAGCTCATTTATCGGGCGGGAGGGGTGCCCGTCCTCGCTCATCCGGCCTTACTGCCGGACATCAACCTGGTGTACTACGTTAAAAAGCTTGGGATCAGAGGTTTAGAAGCTTATCACAGCAAAAATACCCCGGAACAG
>LFRM01051302.1_pt1 | contig 11730 bp, 13 predicted proteins | sample 618341 | NCBI WGS metagenome assembly LFRM01 (sample SAMN03654438, study PRJNA283298) | anaerobic digester metagenome | isolation source: pool of bioreactors CSTR01a, CSTR02a, and CSTR03a thermophilic anaerobic... | place: Denmark: Kgs. Lyngby | collected 2014-05-21
TTGAGATAACGGTTGTCCATCGCTTTTAAAATCCTTTTTGTCTGCTTTCCCCTGGAGAGATTAAACTTGTAATGGACAGAACACACAACAACATCCAGCTCTTTGAGTATCGAATCTGAAAGATCAAGCGATCCATCCTCCAGAATATCACACTCTATCCCCTTTAAAACTGTAAATCCCTCCAGAGTCTCATTTATTTTGTCGATATGCTCGATCTGTTCCGCAAGATCTCTCTCCTTCAGCCCACGCGTCATCGCCAGATGCTTTGAGTGGTCAGTGATCGCCAGATACTCATATTCCTTCGCCCTCGCAGCAGCAACCATTTCCTCCATCGATGCGTGCCCGTCGGTACGGGATGTATGGGTATGAAGATCACCCCTTATCTGATTCAACTCGATAAGCAAGGGCAACTCTCCCCTCTCGGCAGCCTCTATCTCCCCAGTGTCCTCACGCAGCTCCGGCTCGATAAAGGGGAGCCCCACAGCACTGAAGACATCCTCCTCTCTCTCCCCCCCGATCCGCATCTCCCCCCTGAACACTCCATACTCATTTATCTTCAGTCCCCTCTTCACTCCACGCTTCCGTACCGCTATATTGTGAGGTTTTGATCCTGTAAAGTAGTGAAGCGCAGAGCCGCAGCTCTCCTGAGGAACTACCCTGATGTCAACCTGAACTCCGGATTTTAAAACAACAGTAGTGCGTGTACCTCCACTGGAAAGCACTTTTGCGATCTGAGGGAAGGAAAGAAAACGTTCAGAGATCCTTGCGCTGTCACCGGTTACCAGGATGTCAAGATCATGAACCGTTTCCCTGCGCCTCCTGAAAGAGCCCGCAACCACCATCTTCTCCTGGTCCACAACAACAGAAAGATGCTTTATCACACCTGCGGCAATATCCTCTGCCTCAAGAAGCATAATCCTGTTTCCATATTCACGGGCCCTTTTGATCCCCTGAAGAATCGACCGTTCCACATTTTCACCGAATCCGGGCAGTTTACAGATTTTATGCTCCCTGGCCGCCTCCTCCAATTGCTCAAGTGTATAGATCCCCAGCCTGGAATTGATAGCAGCTACTCTCTTTCCCCCCAAACCCTCTATTTTCATGTACTTTATCAATTCAGGGTTGATCCTCTTTGACAGATCCTCGAATGCTGAAAGATGACCCGTGGAGACTATCTCCTTTATCTTCCCCGCAAGATCCTTTCCTATACCGGGGAACTTCGAGAGATCTTCGCCGTTAGCAATCAGATCCGAAACATCCTGGGAGAGCGAGTTTATCGTCCTTGCTGCAGTTCTGTAGGCGCGAACCCTGAAAGGGTTCCCACCCTCAATCTCAAGCAGATCAGCCATGTTGTCGAATATAGCTGAGATAGCAGAATTGTAGATCCGCATCACTAACCTCGATGAGCTCCAGCGACAAACGGGATACTCCTATTCTCCAGTCCTGCAAAATATTTCTCATCGTACTCCTGTTCCACTAACCGATGAGACGGGGGGTTCTTTTTGAGTCTGAGAAGCGCAAGAGATCTGGTTTCCAGATCATAGTTACCGGAGCAGACGTAAAGTGGTGAAGCTGTGAAAGTGACCGGATACCTGGTATCTAAAATCAACTCCCATCTCTGCCCCCTTTCGCATTCAGGAAGAGAGAAGATGACAGGCTCGTAATGAGCGTTAAGCAGGATAAGCAGGGTGTCATCGATTACAGGAGCCCCATGATCATCTATCTCCTCTATCACATCTCCGGATAATTTCAGTCCCAGATATCTCACCATCGGATTATTCCAATCCTTCTCAGTCATCTCCCGCCCCTCCGGATGCAGCCAGGTGAGATCTTTTGTTCCCTTTTTCCTGGTATCCCGTCCACTGAAAAAATTACGTCTCTGCAGTACCGGATGACTGTGGAAGAGAGCTATGAGAGACCTCGTAAACTCCAGTAGTTTTTTACCCCTGATATCCAGATTCCAGTTTATCCACGATATCTTGTTATCCTGACAATAGGCATTGTTGTTACCCAGTTGTGTCCTTCCCGATTCATCACCGCTGAGAAGCATCGGTACACCCTGAGCCAGAATCAGTGTTGCAAGAAAATTCCTCTTCTGCCGCTCCCGCAGTTTGATAATGACAGGATCATCTGTCGCCCCCTCTATCCCTCCGTTCCAGCTCAGATTCTCATCTGTACCATCTTTGTTGTCCTCTTTATTCCCCTCGTTGTGCTTATTGTTGTAGCTGACAAGGTCATTGAGTGTGAATCCGTCATGGGCTGTAACATAGTTTATGCTTGCGTACGGACGGCGTCCTCCCCTTTCGTAAAGATCACTGCTTCCGGTCAGACGATATGCAAGATCTCCCACCTGCCCCTCATCGCCCCTCCAGAATCTCCGTACCGTGTCCCTGAATTTTCCATTCCACTCCGCCCAGAGCACAGGAAAGTTCCCTACCAGATACCCTCCCGGACCAAGATCCCAGGGTTCGGCGATCAATTTGACACGTGAAATCACCGGATCCTGATGAATCAAGTCGAAGAATACAGAGAGCCGGTTTACATCGTGAAGCTCCCTTGCCAGAGATGATGCCAGATCGAACCGGAAACCATCAACATGCATCTCTGTAACCCAGTATCTCAGGCTGTCCATTATCATCTGCAGCACATGAGGATTTATCATGTTAGGGGTATTACCGCAGCCTGTGTAATCGAGATAGTAACGACGATCCTCGGGATTGAGGTTATAGTAGCTCAGGTTGTCAATTCCACGGAAACAGAGAGTGGGGCCCAGATGATTTCCCTCGGCGGTGTGATTGTAAACCACATCCAGAATTACCTCTATTCCCTCCCTGTGAAGAGTCTTGACCATGGTCTTGAATTCATTTACCTGCTGGCCTGAAGCCCCTGATGAGCTGAAGCGAACCTCGGGAGCGAAAAACCCGATGGAGTTATACCCCCAGTAGTTGGTAAGGCCCTTCTTTACAAGATCACGCTCGGAGATTGATTGATGCACCGGCATGAGTTCCACAGCCGTTACCCCGAGAGAATGAAGATACGCGATCACCGCCGGACTGCTAAGCCCCGCAAAGGTGGATCTCATCTCAGGTGGTACTTCCGGATGTAATGCGGTGAAACCCTTTACATGCACCTCGTAGATAACGGTCTTATGCCAGGGGGTCTGAGGATTTAGATCATCACCCCAGGAGAATGCCGGATCTACAACTACACATCTGGGCATGAAAGGAGCACTGTCCTGTTCGTCAAATGAGAGATCTGCCCTGCTGTCCCCGATCCGGTAGCCAAAAAGGGAATCATCCCACCTGATAGTTCCGTCAATTGCCCGAGCATAGGGATCAAGCAGGAGTTTGTTGGGGTTGAAGCGATGTCCGGATGGAGGGTCGTAGGGCCCGTAGACCCTGTAGCCGTAGCGGAGTCCCGGACGGGCCTCGGGGAGGTATAGATGCCAGGTGAGATCTGTGTGCTCTGTGAACCTGATCCTGTTTATCTCCTCCCCGTCATCATCGAATATACAGAGTTCAACCGCGCTTGCATTCTGGGAATAGAGGGCGAAGTTTACACCCGCACCATCCCAGGTGGCTCCCAGAGGGTAGGGCTTTCCAGGCCAGACTTTTACGGGCTTAATGCTCATCGGGTGAATTGCTCTGATTTACAAATACATCGTTTTGTTTATCGGCATCGGTGTCCCCTGAATCCCCCAAAGGAGGACTTTAAGAAGTTACCGGTATCGCTTCCTCTTTGATAATCGGGGTCAGTATCGGCATCGGTATCGGAATCGTTCCCTCATCTCTCCCCATTAAAGCCTAGTCCATTATTAAATCTCCCGCCAACTGCAGTGAGCGCAAAAGGGGTGCCGAAGCGATGTGGCACGAATCTTGCAAAATGATTTGGAGATTCAGAGATCCTTAACACTTTTAAACAGACAAGATGTCTTCAAAAAAGGAGAATGTCATGTCCAGATTGAGATTTGCGGTAGTGGTTTTCTCTCTTGCTCTGGGGATAGGATATCTTAGCGGGTGCAGTAACAACGGTTCTGCAGAAAAAGCGGGAGAGCAGGTGGATAAGGCGACAAAGGAGGCAAAAGAGAAGGCCGGGGAAGCTGCTGACACGCTGCTTAACGACACAGCCAAAGACACAACACCCTGAAAACGGTGTGTTTGGATTTATCAAAGAGATCTACCGCGGCTATACCAGGGATGAAATCCCCAGACTGGCCGCGGCACTGGCCTACTATTCTCTTTTCTCCCTTGCTCCACTGCTTATAATTGCCATTGCTATAGCGGGGTATGTATTTGGCAGGGATGCGGCACAGGGGCAGATCGTTGAGGAGCTTAAAAACGCGATCGGCATGAGGGCGTCACAGGCAGTCCAGCAGTTAATCCTCTCCGCCTCTCGTCCATCCTCAAGCATCCCTGCCACAATCACAGGAATTATCCTCTCTCTCTATGGCGCATCCCAGGTCTTTAACCACCTTAATATCTCTCTAAACCGTATCTGGAAAGTAAGGAAAAGAGAGGGTCTGGGATATTTATCGTGGCTGAAAAACAGGCTTTTTTTAATCCTGGCTGTGCTCTCATTCGGGCTTTTCTTTCTCCTCTCTCTAATTTTCAGTACTGCTCTCCAGTGGGCCACATCCTACTTTGGCTTCATCTCCCCTCTTCCCTGGCTTTTCCGCACTGCCGCATCACTACTTCCCTTTTTCCTCACCACACTTCTCTTTATTTTCATCTTCAAGTTTATCCCTGATGTCAAGATCAGGTGGGGGCCGCTTTTCTACGGCTCGGTTTTTACCTCCATACTTTTTAACCTGATCCGGTCGATCCTTGTCATCTACCTGGAGAGAAGTTTTTACCGTTCCACTTATGGTGCTGCTGCATCACTGGTAGTTTTGCTTCTATGGATCTACTTTTCCGCACAGATTCTTTTTCTGGGAGCGGAATTCACCAGAATCTACGCAATGAGGCATAATGAGCCAATTCTGCCTGCTCCAGGAGCGGAATCTTACCATTGGGAAATACTATAGAAATGGTATAATGATTGCGGGGCAATAAAGCAGACAGGATAAGAAATGGTTTTCTTCCGGGCAGGAGCGTAAGAGAAAGCAGATCGTGAAACGGGTACTGTTTAAGGGTAACAGATTTTAACAAACAGGAGCGCTGGGGAAATGTTAGCATGGTCACTGGTTTTTCTGATCATCTCTCTTATTGCGGCGGCTTTCTGGCTCAGCGGAAGTGCCATAGTTTCCTCGACTATGATACAGGTGGTTTTTGTCACATTTCTGGTGCTTTTTCTCATTACGCTCATAGTTGGGCTGGCGCGGAAACCGCCCAATGTCTGAAGCTTTATTAGCCAAATTCAAGAGGAGCTTTAAAAATGGGTATTGTAAAAAAAGTCACATTCTTTTCACTCTTAGCAGCGGCGATTCTGGGTGTCGTCGAAAAGATCTCCGGGAAAAAACATCTGAAATTATTCTGCAGGAAAAAGGAAAGTTTTCCTGAGAAGATGATGAAAATTTTTCACAATATGACAAAGTGGATGGGAAAGAAGCAGAAGCGCCCGGTCTTTATGCCTGGACGGTAATGGGACTTGGCAAAAACAGTAAAGGAGCTCTCAAAATGAAAAAAACAGTACTGATTATTCTGTTGATCACTTTCTCTATCAGCGCTCAGCAGTTGCGTCTGAGTCTCATAGGGGGAGTGGCAAAAGAGGTAGGAGAGAACTTTGACAGGTTTAACTGGGGGTTTGCAGCAGGTGGAAACATATTCTTCTACCTCGATGACAACCTCCTTCTGGGTGCCAGAGCTGCTTACACCAGATGGACCCCGGTAGATTCGCAGTTTTTGCAGAGTGTGGGGAGTCTCCTTGACGGGAAGGTGAGCGGAGAGAATTATACAATAGAAATAGTCCCCTTTGCCCGCCTCACCACAAACTTCCCCATGAGCATGATTAATCTCTTCGCCCAGGCCGGAGCCGGTCTCTACATAATAAATTCCGAGGTCACAGTTACAGGTACAGGTGAAGATGAAACTGAGATACAGCAGATTTTCGGTGAAAACGCCCGTGCACGTTTCGGAGCGGCAATAGGAGGCGGGCTGACTTTCGGAAACCCGGAATTTATCTCTGTTGACATCTACCCAATCTTCAACCTGATTTTCCTGGACAAAAGTGAGTGGATGAAATATTTGACCATTAACCTGGCAATCGGATTCGGTATCTGACCCTCTGTAGCCCCGCCCATGTTGACTATTTTCCTTCATGGGCGGATCTCTGTTTCTCTCTTCATCAAGGGATAACGCATTTGAAGTGAAGAACCTCAAACTTGAATATTATTCACAATTACGCAATGAATGTAGTAAACCGTTGTATCCCAGATGCTGATTGACTGTAAACCAGCCTTTTACTATTCTTATCACTGTGTTTTCAATTGATGTCTGATACACAAAGCGAGTTCTAATCTGAATCTCGCCTTGGATATTTGTACTACTCTGTTGTGAATCCTATCATATTGCTTATATTGTCTGGTTTATTTGGACCTGCCACAGTCATCACACGAACCCAATACCTGAAAATGCTTACCACAAGCAATGCAATAATTCCAATACGAAATATCATCGGGGATATCTGCTCGATATTCTTTTCTCAAATTTCACATCAAGGCTCTTTGTCTTCTCAACATTAAACCATTTCCCATCATCCGGATAGGAATCAACATGACAATCCATCTCAAAAAAACCTGTTTCTTTATTATTGACTGTTTCAGTCATAAATAACTTATTATCCTTTATTCTTCCCTTCAATGTGATTTTCTGGAGTTTATTGTCGTAGTAATACACTCCATATACATCTTCCGTCATCATTTTCATGTAATTGCTTTCTATCAGCATGTATTTCCCGATATTATTCAGGCATTTCTTAATTGTGTCAAGTTCTACGGTTACATCATATACAGGCGTGCATGCTTGTACTACATGTGGATAACAGTCATCTATAAGAGAGATTGACAGTTTTTTATTCTCTACGCTGTAACTTCCTATATCGTAATAATCGCCAATCGGGCTCAGAGCCTGCACATTTCACAGCAGTTTCAAATTCCCTTTTTACCCCTTCAAGCCAATATTTGTGGAGAAATTCCAAATACCCGGATAGTGTAAACAATGCTTCAAAAGAAATTGATTCTGTTTCTAATTCCTGGCCGGTTTTTAAATCAAAAAACACCTCTTCTGCAACAGTGTTCAGATATGCACCATAGTGTTCTCCTGCAAATGATATGTAAAGAATATCCTCTTTTATCTCTGTAGAACACTTAACCTCGTACCATATGAATGCCTCTATTTCGCCCGCCTCAAAACTACTGATGCTGAATCGCTCTTTAATCCAGGAATTGATAATTCCTGCTACCTGGTTTTGATCATTTGACAAATCTCTCAATCTGGGAATCTCTGATACGTATTTTTTTTTTCGATTGTTTCAGTAATAAGTACTTTTTCAACAACATACTTTTGACTGTAACTGATAAAAGTGCTGACCAGGATAAATATCAGATATTTGTACTTCATTATTCTATAATCTCCAAATGAGTTGCCGTTTTCCGGCATTCTGACAATTTTTTTATAAGGTTAAGAGCCCTTGTCATCAAGAATAAACAGAGAATAAAGGCTTTGGATTTCATCATTATCTTTTCTCAATAATCGGTAATCTGAACCGTCTTTCAGATGAAGGACTCAGGGATTCATAAATGAGCAACATTTTGCTTTATGCATCATGTTTATGACAGATTCTCAGAGGTACAATTTTATAAGTGACTTCCACACTTAAACCAGAATAGCCCAATTTTAATATTAACCAAAGTCAAGAAAAAACATTATTATCCAACTTTTGATAATTAATAAACATAAAACAGCATACAGTGTAAACACATTACGAATTTACACCATTAAAGGACCTCTTATTGTGTTCGATTGACCAGCCCAGGCATTATTTTATATGCTATTATCTGTATTTACATAAAGTATTGAAAGTATTTGATTGAGTAAAGCCATGCTCCACTCCTCCCCCATAATCCGCCCTCCCAGCGAGGCACACAGCATCCTCCTCCAGGTCACCACCGGATGCTCTCATAACCGTTGTGCATTCTGCGGGGTTTACAAAAATATCCCGTTCAAAATCATGGAGCCGCATCTTATTCTGGAAGATATTCTCTATGCGGCGAAACACTTCCAGGACCGGGACCGGGTTTTCCTGTGTGATGGTGATGCGCTGATTGTTCCTCAGAACAGGCTGGTACAGATACTTTCTGATATTCGCAAATATCTTCCCTGGACAGTACGGGTTGGTACTTATGCAAACGCAAAGAGTATCGCTCGGAAATCTCCCGATGAACTCAGGGAGCTTCGTCAACTGGGACTGAGGATAATCCATATCGGGTTGGAATCGGGTGATGATGAAACTTTAAAGAAAATGGGAAAGTGGGGGGATTCGGAAGCAATTATCGAGCAGGGGCTCAGGGCAAAGGAGGCAGGGATAAACCTTTTTGTCACCGTGATCTCCGGGCTTGCAGGCAAAGAACGGTCATCCATACATGCTCAGAAGACCGGAGAAGCGCTTACAAAGATGAACCCTCAGTACGTTGGGGTCCTGAGTCTCATGCCCCTTGAGAATACCCCTCTATATAACTGGATCAGTGGTGGGCTTTTCACACCCTTGACCCCCAGGGAACATCTCATGGAAATCCGCACCATGCTGGAAAACACTGAACTTCGTCCGGGGTATTTCTATGCCAACCACGCATCAAACTACCTCCCTCTCCGTGTAAGGCTCCCCAGAGATAAAAAAACCGCCCTTGATACCATCGATACAGCTCTCAGGGGTGAACTGGAGCTTACTCCGGAGTGGATGCGGGGGTTGTGAATTATGTCAGACTGGATTCTTTTTTTCAGCAAGAATGATATGAGGCTGGAGTGTGGTTTTAAAGTATCAATATAGCAATAACCATCGTACAATTCCCTGAAATTCACTATTAATTCTTTTATAATCATTCCAATCTTCTATTTATTTCCATTCTCTTTTCTCCTCTTCACACCTTTGCGCCTTCGCGTGTAACTCTCTTACTCTTCAAATAAGACTTACTTGCAAACATACTCTCGTAACGAATCTCTTAAGTCCCCCTTTGGAGGATTTGGGGGCAGAAATAAGTAGGCTGAAAAAGCGTGATCTTGTGAGCCTGTAAGTGCTTTGCAATATGGGAGTTACAGAAACCGTTTGTTTTTTGCGTCGTACATTTTATAAGTTAATAATTAGAGAATTATTCATTTTAAGAGAATCTCAGAAACCTACTCCTTATCTGTACTTACCATTCAGGGAAAGTTTCAATGCAAAAGCAAAGGAAAAATTTCGGATTGAAAGAATTAGAAGAGTTTAGGTATTAATTAGATCAAATATATCAAAATGAAAACCGTTCCTGTTTTATGTTTGATAATTTTTTTTGAACCTCCATATTTGGCATTAACACAAAGTTTTAAAAATGGTTCAAGCTTTATCGTGACCTTCTCATTTTATCAATTTAACTTTTCCCTCAGCACATATGGGGGCTCAAAATGAAGCATAGCTGGAAAAAGATAACTCTCTTTACAGCCGTAGCGACACTTATCACCACCACAACAACCCAGGCAGCCAATGAGTGGCTTGTAGATTCCAAAGGCAACATTACTCTTAACGGTTCTTTATTCCGTGTCAAGGGTGGATCGTGGTTTGGCCTTGAAGGCCGGGATGAATCTCCCAACGATGAGAAAAATCCCAGAGGTGCCCCGATGGAATTATATATAGGTAATGTTTTCTGGTCACCCAGCGGTCGAACACTGGACAAAGATGCAACTGAAATTAAAAATCTTGGATTTAACTGTATCAGAATGCCTGTTTCTCCTCAGACTCTAGATGACAGCGATGCTCAGGGCAGGGAACCTTTTCTGAAAAACGATGAGTCTGTACGTATAAATGGTGCCTTTACAGCACTGAAGGAAGTCATAAAAGCATGCGACAAAGCAGGTCTCTATGTTCTTCTGGACATGCACTCCTGCTCTAATTACCTTGGCTGGAGAGCGGGACGTCTTGATGCCCGTCCACCTTTTGCAGATGCCAAACGTGAGAATTATGCGTATACCCGAGAGGAATGTTCCTGCGCAGCCACCAACAACCCCAGTACAGTTACCCGTATTCAGCCTTACGATGTACAGAAGTGGCTCAATGATCTCAAGACACTCGCCGGATTGGGAAAAGAAATCGGTGTAGACAATATCATGGGTATCGATATTTTCAATGAACCGTTTGATTATAGCTGGAGTGAATGGAAAACTCTTATCGAAATGGCTTACGAAGCAATCAGCTCCGTAAATCCCAACATCCTCATTTTCGCCCAGGGAATTGGTGGCTCTAACGGTGCCCAGGATGATACACCTGACACAAAAGCCGATACTCCTCATGGTGATCTCTCTTCAAATCCCAACTGGGGTGAGAACCTCTATGAAGCCGGCAGCAATCCTCCATCAATGCCTAAAAGCAAACTGGTCTATTCACCACACTGCTATGGCCCTTCGGTATGTACGCAGCCGATGTTTGCCGATCTTGAGGCCCAGCCGGAGTGTGCAGGTCTTGTTGAAGATGCTTTCGGTGATGCCAAATGTCAAATCGTAATCCAGCCGGAAATACTCGAAAAGGGATGGCATGAGCACTTCGGTTACCTCAGATCCATGGGATATGCTCTCTGCATCGGAGAATTCGGTGGAAACATGGACTGGCCCGCAAAATCTGAATCCCGCCATGTAAATCGTTACAGCTATCTTACAAACAGAAACAGTGACGAACAGTGGCAGAACGCTTTTGTAGACTATCTGATTAAGATGGGCATTGTCAATACTTTTTACTGGTCAATTAACCCTGAGTCCGCAGATACCTACGGTATTTTTAAAACTTCCTATCATCCCCAATCCAACACAGAAGGCTGGGGGACATGGACAGGTATTGACACTAAAAAGATGGACCTGCTGAATAGACTCTGGGATGCACCCGATGTTGACCCTCAGCTCCCGATAGTTATTCCTGCTAATCAGAATATGAGCAGTGGTTTCAATTGCCAAATCTCAAACAACGGAATGATAACTTATACACTGCAAAAAGCAGGATCTGTTTCTTTCAAGATTTACAATGTCAATGGACGTTTGCATTCAGAGTTTTCCACCCGGCATCAGAGCTCAGGTTTATACTCAATGGATTTACGTCAACTGACAAATGCAGCAGGATCGTATCTTCTTGTTGTTAAAGCAGCGGGATTATCTCACAGCCAGATGGTATCTATCGTTAAATAGGTTTCATCTGTTGCAGCTTACAATAGCTGCAAGCTACAGTCTGCTATTCAAACCAGCCGGATAAATCCGGCTGGTTCTTTTTTTATGTGCTGCCAGTTGAAGACTGGATTCTCGATTTCTCGGGAATGACGTGGAGGTGAGAGTGGTGCTTGTAAATAGACGATGTTTCTTTGGGGGATTTATCAGACAAGAGGTTTTTGGGGGCAGAAATTCAGAGTGTGGAAATTTTAGAGAACAGGTGATTTCTGAAGCTCTCCCCTACCCAGCAGTCTCAACAACCCATCCAGAATAGTCAAAGGATGCGGCGGGCAGCCGGGAATAAAAAGATCCACCGGAATAATATCCCCTGCACCATCACAACACTCCCTGTGTC
>LFRM01273042.1_pt4 | contig 11730 bp, 9 predicted proteins | sample 618341 | NCBI WGS metagenome assembly LFRM01 (sample SAMN03654438, study PRJNA283298) | anaerobic digester metagenome | isolation source: pool of bioreactors CSTR01a, CSTR02a, and CSTR03a thermophilic anaerobic... | place: Denmark: Kgs. Lyngby | collected 2014-05-21
ATGTATTGCTTATTAACACGTTTTGTGGTTAAATATAATTATAACTTTTAAAATTTACATAATGTGATAAAGAAAACCTAAATCGATATAAGGAGGTGAAGGTGAATAGGTTAACAGCTATTCCCATTATAATGAAAGAAATATTTCCAAAACGAATGAAAGAATTACGAAAGAAATTTGGATTAACACAAAAAGCTGCTGCAACAGTATTGGGTATAGGTCAAACCACCATTGCTAACTATGAGAATGGCACCAGAGTTCCAGATTTATCAAAAATCTCGGATATTGCAGATTTATATGAGGTTTCTGTAGATTATCTTTTAGGTAGAAGTGAGATCATGGTCAATAAATTAGCGCCTATCTCCGATGAAGATCGACATGAAAATACATATGAAATTTATATGCAAAGTCTTTTGGATGGGGATAAGAAAATGGGTAGAAGAATCCTTCTCTCCCTTTTGAAGAAGGGAGTTCCATCTGAAATTCTCTATCTTGATTTTATTCAAAAAAGCTTAAAAGAAACTGGGAGATTATGGGAGATGGGCGAACTTCCTATTTGGAAAGAACATTTTATATCAGAAATTTCTCTGGAGAATATGGCCCTTATTAAGAGACGAAGAAGTAAGGATGAAGATGAAGGGAGACCGATTTTGACATTGGCTCCAGGCTCAGAACAGCATAATATAGGACTTAAGATGATAAGTGATTTGTTAGAAGCTAGGGGACAAAATGTAATCTATTTGGGTAACCAACTTCCAACAGAGAATATTATTCAAGCTATAGAGGATAATAAACCTTATGCCATCGTTCTTTCTGTAACCGTCCCACTGCATATTGATTCATGCAAATTATTGATTGGGGTCCTAAAACAGAGGTTTGGGACGAAATGTCCGACTATTATTATTGGAGGTATGGCATTTGATCGAATGGAGAATGTGGCTATGGAAACCGGTGCTGATAAATATTGTAAAACTGTAGATGAGATTATGAATGTATTGAAGCGTATATAAGAAAAGAGCCGATAATGAAACAAACTTCATTACCGGCTCTTTATTTTGGTCGGAGTGACAAGACTTGAACTTGCGACCTCATGACCCCCAGTCATGCACGCTACCATCTGCGCTACACCCCGATGACCAAATCTAATTATAGCTTAAGCAGAAAAAACAATCAAGGAAAAGATAAAAAATCGTGAGATACAATACAAAAGGAAAATAAGGAAAAAATATCATTTGAAGAGGATTCATTAATAGGGTTTTAGGCGTAAGTTTAATTTAGATTTCCTAGGTAATAAAATTACGTTTATAAGGATTATCGTGCTTCAAAACAAATAAAAATATAGATGTTTATGAATTCTTTTGGATTAGTTCATGGAAAGAAAAGGTTTGAATCGTATAATATAAGAAAGGATTGAACTCATCTTTTAGGAAATAAGGAGGGGAGAATATGCTGGTGGCTAAAGATGGTTATTGTTTAAATTGCGAGCGTATGACTTATTTTGTTCCTACTGAAGAAGGCTATGAATGTCAAAGTTGCTTGGGGATTAATACCATGCGAGGAATGAAAGACATGGAGATGGATTCCGAAACAAAGCTAGATACCTTAAAGGACTTGTATTTGCCTGAAGATGAATTTTAAAGGGGTAGAGAAGGTAGGACTAAAAACTTACCTTCTCTATTTGCTTTGTTTTATTGCGCTAAAGGAGAAATCAAGCTAGAATATGAGAGGATATGCTTAAAAATAAAAGGAAAAAAGGTGTGAGTTACAATGCTTGAAAATCAGCTTAAGGATTATGTCATAAAAGAAAATCTTCTTAGCCAAGGAGAAAGAATTCTAGTGGGGTTTTCAGGGGGAGCAGATTCGCTAGCTCTTTTAATTCTTTTAGATCATATTAAAGAGGATATAGGCATCAGCATTGGAGCAGCACATCTTAATCACGACCTTAGAGGTGAATTTGCTGATGAAGACGAAGCCTATTGCAAGAATTTTTGCAGTTTAAGAAAAATTCCGTTCTATAGTCGTAAAGTGGATGTAAAAGCATACGCTAAGATGAACAAAATCTCTGTGGAATTAGCAGGAAGAGAGATTAGGTATGCCTTTTTTAAGGATATTATGATAAACAAAGAGTATGATAAATGTGCAACGGCTCATCATTTAGATGATCAAGCGGAGAGTATACTACTCAACTTGATGCGAGGGGCAAGTTTATCAGGTCTTACGGGCATGCAACCCATTAGAGAAGAGTTTATTAAACCACTTCTTTTTATACAAAAAAAGGAATTGCTAGGCTATCTAAAAGTGCAAGAGATAACCCCGCGGGAAGATGAAAGTAATCAGGAGAGCTTATACCAAAGAAATAAAGTAAGGAATCATCTGATTCCTTACATAAAGGAACACTTTAATGAGAATATTGAAGAGACCTTGGTTAGAATGGGAAGGTTGATTCAAATTGACTTGAATTTTTTAAATGATGTGGTGCAAAAAGAAGCGGAAACTTTAATCGTAGTTAATGAAAAATCACAGCAGATTACTTTAAAAAAGGAAGCATTTCAATTAAATGAAGCCATCTTATCTCGGCTTGTATTAGAAGCCATACGCTTATTAAAACATAACCTTAAAGATGTTGAAGAAGTTCATGTTAAGGACATTATGGCTTTGGCACATAAAGAAACAGGAAAAAATATTTATTTAAAAGAAGGTATTATGGTAAGAAATAATTATGGAGAACTTATTTTCGAGAAAAACTCAACGGAGCCACCCAAAGAGCCACTAGAAATGTGGTTAGATATTCCAGGAGAATATGTAGCCTTAGGCAAGAAAATTACCCTTAGGCTTATTGAAAAAGATGAGATGAAAAAGGATAAATGTCTAAGGTTTTTCAACGGAGATCTTTTAGAAAACAAGATTTTACTTAGGCATCGAAAAGATGGAGATACCATGAGACCATTAGGTATGGGTGGATACAAAAAAATAAAGAACATCTTAATTGATAAAAAAATAGATAGAGAAAAAAGAGATAAATTATTTATGTTTCAAAATAATAAAGATATTTTCTATATCGGTGAAATGATGATTAGTGATGACTACAAGGTAAAGGAATCTACCACGAAAATAGTTGAGATTGGCATATTTGAGGAGGATAAAAATGATTGAGAATGATGTAAAAGAAATTTTGATTTCTAGAGAAGAGTTGGCTGAGAAGTGTCGAGAATTAGGTGCACAAATCAGTGAAGATTATAAAGGGCTTGATTTAGTCTTAGTAGGAATTCTTAAGGGCTCTGTGGTATTTATGACGGACTTAATGAAAGAGATTACCATTCCTTGCATGATTGAATTTATGGAAGTATCAAGTTATGGTGAAGGGTCTCAAAGTTCTGGAATTGTAAAAATTAATAAAGATTTGGATATGGATATCTCAGGAAAGCATATATTAATCGTGGAAGATATCATTGACACTGGCCTTACTCTTCACTACCTGATTGATTACCTCAAAGCAAGAAAAGCCGCTAGCACAGCTATTGTATGCCTTCTAGATAAGAAAGAAGGAAGAAGCAAAGAGATTGATGTCGATTATGTGGGCTACGAGGTTCCAGATGAATTTATTATTGGTTACGGCATAGATTACGCAGAAAAATATCGAAATCTTCCCTATGTGGCTTCTCTAAAAGAGGAAATCTATAAAAAATAGAAATAAACCTTTATTGTTCTTAGATTTCACGGTAGAATAGATAGTATACAATTGATTTAATAAATAAGTTTATTTGAATCAAGATGAAAGGAGAAGGCAAATTTATTGCCAGTAAAATAGATGAATACAAGTACAAATAAAAAGATACCAGGTGGGTTTAGTTTTATTGCTGTTTTAATGTTATTTCTAGTAGGAAGTTATCTCTTATCTGGGCTAGACAGCGATGTTGAAGAGATTTCATACACACAATTTGAAACCATCTACTTAGCAGGAGAGGTTAAAGAGATTGTTGTGGGCAGTGATGAGATGACTGTAAACGGAATTAAAAAGAATGATGTTAAATTTAAAACTGTAGCTTCTTCAGGAAGTTTGACGGAGTTATTGACACAAAATCCTGATAAGACCGTAACTGTGAGGTTTACGCCTAATTCTCAATTTTCGTATTGGTCTTTGTTAACGCCAATTTTATTTATAGGTGGCCTACTGTTTTTCCTGGTTTATATGAATAAGCAAAATCAGAGTATGGGAAACAGTAATCGATCCGCTATGAATTTTGGAAAGAGTAAAGCCAAGATGGCTGTAATTGATCCAAAAGGAATTACGTTTAAGGATGTAGCCGGTGCAGAAGAAGAAAAATTCGAACTTCAAGAAGTTGTAGAGTTCTTAAAAACTCCAAAGAAATACTTAGATTTAGGTGCTCGAATTCCTAAGGGAATCTTATTGATAGGTCCTCCAGGAACGGGAAAAACACTTCTAGCTAAAGCAGTAGCTGGCGAAGCAGGAGTTCCTTTCTTTAGTATTTCAGGATCAGACTTTGTTGAAATGTTCGTAGGTGTAGGTGCTTCTAGAGTACGAGACATGTTTGAGCAAGCTAAGAAAAATGCGCCATGCATTATCTTTATTGATGAAATTGATGCGGTAGGACGTAAAAGAGGAGCAGGTTTAGGTGGAGGTCACGATGAAAGAGAGCAAACCCTAAATCAACTTCTTGTTGAGATGGATGGTTTTGGAATCAATGAAGGAATCATTATGCTAGCAGCCACTAATCGACCGGACATCTTAGATAATGCCTTATTAAGACCTGGCCGATTCGATAGACAGATTGCTGTAGGTTATCCTGATGCTAAGGGAAGAGAGGCCATTCTTAAAGTCCATGTGAAGAAAAAGCCTTTGGGTGAAGATGTGGACTTAGAAGCTTTAGCGAAAATGACCACAGGATTCACAGGAGCAGATTTAGAGAACTTGACTAATGAAGCTGCCCTTTTAGCAGTTAGAGTAAATAAGAAATTTATTACGATGAGAGAGCTTGATGAAGCCGTAACAAGAGTAGTAGCAGGTACAGAAAAGAAATCTCGAGTGGTTTCAGACCATGAGCGAAGACTTACCGCGTACCATGAAGCAGGACATGCTATTATTGGAAGAGTTCTTCCTAATATGGATCCTGTTCATCAAATTAGTATTATTCCTCGAGGTATGGCCGGTGGATACACCATGCATCTTCCAACAGAAGATAGGTCTTATATGAGTAAGTCTAGACTACTCGACATGATGGTGTCATTGCTAGGTGGCCGTGTAGCCGAAGCCTTAGTGCTAGGCGATATTTCTACTGGAGCTAAAAACGACATCGATAGAGTATCAAAAATAGCTAGAGCTATGGTTACGGAATATGGTATGAGTGATAAGGTGGGAACTATATCTTTTGGTGAAGACCAAGAAGTATTCCTAGGGCGAGATATTTCTAAAGGAAAAACAATGTCTGAGAAAATGGGTGAGCTTATAGATGACGAAGTCAAAGAATTAATTGACACAGCGTATGCTAAGGCAGAACGAATACTTGGAGAAAATCTCGATAAGCTACATCTTTTAGCTGAGAAGCTTCTTGAATATGAGAAAATTGAAGCTGGAGAGTTTGAAGAGCTATTCACTACTGGAAAAATAATTAAACGTCAGCATGAAGATGATGGTGTTCAACCAGAAGTGGCTGCTAAAAAGGAAAAGCATACAGAGAGTAAGAAAAATAAAGAGGCAGAACACTACTCAAGTGATGCTATTCCAGAAAATTAAAAGTGAATTCAAAAAAACAGGTAGAAATACCTGTTTTTTTGAATTTTGGTTGTAAATGATTACAAATAAAATGTAAATAGGTTTTAGGCTAAGAGGTTAAATGTTATAATGAAATAAGGAAACAAGAATTTATAATGTTATTGTTGAATGAGGTCGGACATGGTAAAATAGATTTGCGGATAGTANNAATGTAGAGCATACAGACCCTTAGTTTAACTCTACTATTAATAGATGGGAGCGATGATATGTCAAGAGATAAGTTAATCGGAAAAACTAGAGAAGACCAACGCATAGTGTCACAGCTAGATTCTGCACAAATCATGGGATCTGGAGATTTAGATGTTTATGCCACACCAGCCATGGTGGCATTTATGGAATATACGTCAAAAGAACTGATAAAGGACGTACTACAAGAAAATGAAACCAGTGTAGGGATTAGGATTGATGTGAGACATTTAAAGCCAACGAATGTAGGAAAAGAAATCAGAGCAGTGGCCACTGTAAACAAAGTAGATGATAAAAAGATAACTTTAAAGGTAGATGTTTTTGAAGGTGATACTCTTATTGGGACATGTCTTCATGAACGATATATTGTTGATAAATATTCATTTGGTCAAAATTTAACTAGATAATTGGGGGAATAATAATGAAGACAGATATTCAGATAGCTCAAGCCTCTGCCATGAAACCAATTAAGGAAATCGGTATAAAAATGGGCTTAACGGAAGATGATTTAGATTATTACGGAAAGTATAAGGCAAAGATTTCTTTAGATGTTTTAAAAAGAGAGCCTAAAAATAAAGATGCTAAGCTTATATTGGTGACAGCAATTAATCCTACTCCAGCTGGAGAAGGTAAATCTACGGTAACGGTAGGACTTGGACAAGCTTTAACAAAAATTGGGAAAAATGCCATTATTGCTTTGAGAGAACCATCATTGGGACCAGTTTTCGGGGTCAAAGGAGGAGCAGCTGGAGGTGGATACGCTCAAGTAGTACCTATGGATGACATTAATTTGCATTTCACAGGTGATATGCATGCCATAACTGCCACTAATAACCTTTTAAGTGCCATGATAGATAATCATATTCATCAAGGAAATGCTCTAAACATTGATATTCGTAGAGTGATTTTCAAGAGAGTGCTAGATATGAATGATCGGGCTCTTAGAAAAGTAAATGTAGCTTTAGGGGGTAAACCTAATGGTTTTCCTAGAGAAGATGGATTTATGATTACTGTGGCTTCAGAAATCATGGCTATTCTTTGTCTGGCCACGTCTCTTAAAGACTTAAAGGAGAGAATGGGAAATATTTTGATTGGATATAATCTATCAGGAAATCCTGTCTTTGCAAAAGAGTTAAAAGTTGAAGGAGCTATGGCCTTACTTATGAAGGATGCCATCATGCCTAACTTAGTACAAACCTTGGAAAATACCCCAGCTATTATTCATGGAGGACCATTTGCTAATATTGCTCATGGATGTAATAGTATTCTAGCAACTAAAACTGCCTTGAATCTAGGAGATTATGTAGTAACAGAAGCTGGCTTTGGTGCAGACTTGGGAGCTGAGAAATTCCTTGATATAAAATGTCGATTTGGAGACCTTAAGCCCAGTGCAGTTGTTATTGTCGCCACTATACGAGCTCTAAAGCATCATGGGGGAGCTAAAAGAGATGAATTAAAAAATGAAGATGTGCAAGCTCTAGAAAAAGGTATGGTCAATTTAGACAAACAAATTGAGAATATTAGAAAATATGGGCTGGAGCCTATCGTGGCTATTAATCGATTTGCTACCGATTCAGATCAGGAATTGGCAACACTTANNAAAAGCCATGGAAGATAAAAATGTGGAAGTTTCTTTAACAGAGGTATTTGAAAAAGGTGGAGAAGGTGGAGTAGACTTAGCAGAAAAAGTTGTGAAGGTTTGTGAGGCTAAAAATAATTTCAAAGTACTTTATGATGAGAAAAAACCGATTAAGGAGAAAATTGAGACCATCGTTAAAGAAATTTATGGCGGTTCTTCTGTAGCCTACTCGGCTTCAGCCGAGAAAACAATCTTAGAAATTGAGAAATGGGGTTTATCAGATAAACCTATTTGTATGGCAAAAACCCAGTATTCTCTATCGGATAATCCAAAGTTACTTGGAGCACCATCAGGATTTGAAGTAAAGATCAATGAAGTAAAACTTTCAAATGGAGCCGGTTTTATTGTTTGTCTAACGGGTGATATTATGACCATGCCAGGACTTCCTAAAGTACCAGCAGCTAACCATATGGATATTGATGAAGAAGGAAATATTTTCGGTTTGTTTTAGACCGCTTAAGAGATCATCCTATCTGTAAATAGAAATATAGAAAAAACTGATCCCCCCAAGGTTTTCTGCCTTTGGGGGGATTAAACTTGACTATGGGTGGGTGAACTTAATTGTGATTTTTCTCAAAAAGGTAATGAACTACGAAATATTCGTTTCCACCATTAATAGAAAAGAATTCAGAGCAAGCTAAAAAGAAAATACGCCAATAGGACCACCACTTTAAAGACTCTGTAACCCCTTCACGTTCCTCTAAGATAGGTATGACCACATTTTTTTGTCTATCCATCTTTTTCAACCAAGCCTCTAGGGTTTTACTATAATGATTGCCATTTATAGCCCATTGCTGACTGATACGTAAATCATGGTTAAAGAAGTGGAACAGATCTCGACTAGGCATGGTGCCTCCGGTGAAAAAATATTTAGCCATCCAATCGCTTTTGCTTTTTACTTCATAAGTGAAGGGTAATTCACGGTGGCAAAATACATGAACAAAAAGTTTTCCCTCATCATTTAAAAAACCAGCAGATTTATTAAAAAGAGCATGATAGTTTCTCATATGTTCAAACATCTCTATGGAGACTATCCGATCAAATTTTTCAGTAAGTTCTAAATCGTTGATGTCACAAGTGATCACTTGCAAATTTTTTATCCCTTTAAGTTTGGCCACTTTTTCGATGTATAGCCGTTGATTATTTGAATTAGATATAGCCGTAACATGGGAGTTAGGAAAACGTTCAGCGGCATATAGGCAAAAGGCTCCCCAACCACAGCCAAGCTCTAAAATCTTTTGGCCGTCAGCAACACCCGCTCTTTGACATACCAATTGGAGCATTCTTGATTCCGCATCATCAAGAGTATCTCCATCTTCCCAATAAGCACAGCTATATTTCTTGTGCTGTCCAAGTACTAAGTCAAAAAACTGACTAGGCATTTCATAGTGTTGTTCATTAGCGTCTTCAGTATTGATGGCAATGGGCCCTTCGCTTCGCTCTGTAATGAAGTTCATCAGAAATTTTTCCTTTTCAGCCACATTCATTTTATCTACCCGGTTAATGCGTCTCTTTGTGATTTGCCTAACCCCAAAACGAAGTAAGACATCTGGAATGATATCTTTTTTCAATAATGAATCAATCATATACTAAACCTCCTCAGGTCATAATACATTTAATCAGAAAATAAATTTCAATCTAAAACCTAATAACAAGATATGATTGGATTATACAATAGGTTTAATGACAATCATACTAACATGTAGATGATAAATAATAAATATAATAGGGTATTTCTAAATTATAATGACATAGTGTGTTGTTGAATTGCAATTAACGCTGTTGTTATTCTAAATGTCGTTAACACTACAATGGTTGTGATTTCCTCAAACCTGTCATTTAGATAATAGAATATTGGGAAAAAATAAAGGGCAGCGCTATAATCACGCTGTCCTTTATACAGAAACTTGTTTTCCTAAATTCTTTCGATGGGTTCCGGGAGTAACTCCAATCTTCTTTTTAAAGATTTGATTAAAGTAAGATTGAGAGTTAAATCCAACAATGTTTGAAATCTCTGAGATGGCGTAGTTAGTAGTCTCTAGTAGATGCATAGCTTCTTTCAATCTCTTTTCAATTAGATATTGAATAGGAGAAATCCCGAATTGCTTCTTATACATATGGACTAAATAAAATTTATCCAGATAGGTTTCTTTAGCTAATTGGTCTAGCGAAAGATCTTCTCGATAATGGATATCGATAAAACCTTTAATATAAGTACAATCTTTGTTTGTAGCTTTGTGAGCACTGATAACTAAATCGGATTTAGTTTTTCGGACCACATTTAAAAGTAAGATGTTTAAAAGGTTTTGGCAGATGGTATCATAATACTCTTCTTTGAGTTCAACTTCATTTACTAAAGAATCTAGATAATGGAGAATTTCTCCACGATGCTCGTGATAATTATGGATACTATGAAGGCTAGGAACTTGGCCTTCTTTTTGAGGGTTTAGAGTTATGGACATGCCTTCAATTCCTAGTACAATATATTCTAGAGGGTTGGAATCTTTAGAAGATTCCGTGTGGGGGACATTTGCATTTACAATAACGAGATCATCTTCTCGAACGGGATAGGTTTTATTATGGATTAAAAAGCTACCACTGCCCTTAACCACATAAAAAAGTTCAGTAAAGGGATGACTATGCAAAGTAGAGTGCCAGTCTTCTTCGTATTTAGCTTTAGAGACATAAATTAAGTTTGCGGAAATCTTCTCTTGTTGCTCAGATAAAATTTTATGAATGACATTAGACAAGATCATCATCCTTTCATAATTGTAAAATTCCACTAAATTTCACTTATTTATTAATTGTATTATATTGGTTTTTATCTAGGAAAGCAATATAATACAATGATTTTTAACGATTATGCAATTATTTAACCGTTTACCTGTAGAGTTAGTATCAGTATCTTGCTTTAATGACGCTAAAACAAGATACCTAAAATTGATAACAATATAATGCTACAAAAAACGTTTACTTGAAATTATAATAAAGGTAACAGAATATTAATATTCAAGGAGGATTTTATGAAAAAAATACTTGCCATAGTAATGATGTCTCTAATGATGGTGTCCGTAGCAGCCTGTGGAGAAAAAGAAGAAGCTCCAGCTCCAGAAACGCCGGGTGCTGAAACACCAGCAGACAATAGTGGAGATAAGGTTGAAGAAAAAACTTTAAAAATTGCAGGACTTGATGGTGGATATGAAACTGAACACTGGAAAAAACTAGCTGAAAAATTTGAAGGAAGCCATGAAGGCGTAACAGTTGAATTAACTTTTGAAAAGAATATTGAAGAAGTACTCAGACCTCAGATTCAAGCTCAAGATGTACCAGATCTAATTTATCTTGGAGTTGGAAGACCTGACATGATGACTGAAACTCTTGTAAAAGAAAAAGCAGTTATGGACTTAAGTGGCCTTTTAGCTATGACAGTACCTGGCGAAGATGTTACAGTGGGAGAGAAGATTATTCCTGGATTTACAGATACTTTAATCACTAACCCCTATGGCGATGGAAAAACTTTCCTAGCACCAATCTTCTACGGACCTACTGGTTTATTCTATAATGCCGATAACTTTGGAGATGGAAAATATGAAATGCCAACGACTTTTGAAGAAATGTTTGCATTAGGTGAAAAAGCTAAAGCGGATAAATCAGCATTATTTACTTATCCTACAACAGGATACTTTGATGCATTCTTCTATGCCCTAGCTACAGAAGTAGGTGGAGCTGAATTCTTTAACAAGGCTATGAACTACGATGTAGAAACTTGGAAGAGCGATGACATGAAGAAGGTATTTGAATTAGTTGGTGAATTAGTTTCATTCAATCATGTGGATACTGTAGCTCAAGCTAACAATGAAGGCTTTACAAAGAACCAACAGTTAGTGCTTGATAACAACGCTTTATTTATTCCAAATGGTACTTGGTTACCTGGAGAAATGGAAGAGGCTCCTAGAGCTGACGGATTTGAGTGGGGATTCACCGCACTACCTGCAGTTGAAGACGGTGGAGACAGATATTCCTATACATTCTTTGAGCAAATGTACATTCCTAATGGAGCAGCTGAAGCTGATCTAGCCATGGAATTTATGGCTTACATGTACTCTGATGAAGC
>LFRM01190383.1_pt2 | contig 11727 bp, 11 predicted proteins | sample 618341 | NCBI WGS metagenome assembly LFRM01 (sample SAMN03654438, study PRJNA283298) | anaerobic digester metagenome | isolation source: pool of bioreactors CSTR01a, CSTR02a, and CSTR03a thermophilic anaerobic... | place: Denmark: Kgs. Lyngby | collected 2014-05-21
ATACCTTCTTTTTGATTTAATAAATGTAAAATTCTTTGCTATGTTTGTCATGAGCTACTGCTTAATATTTTGCATGTATATAAGCTTTGTATTTCTTATGCCTTTGATGTAAAATAAAATGTATACAGGAGGTGCGATATTTTGGTAAAGGTAACTTTAGGTAAAACAGGAATAAGCGTAAATCGAAATGGCTTTGGGGCGTTACCCATTCAACGTATTTCAGACGAAGAAGCAGGAAAGCTTCTCAGAAAAGCATATGATCATAATATTGACTTTTTTGATACTGCAAGGATTTACTCAGATAGTGAACATAAAATAGGCCTTGCACTTAGTGATGTAAGAACTAACATTATTATCGCTACAAAAACGCCTGCTACTACTGTAGAGAAATTTTGGAATGATCTAGAAGCCAGTCTTTCATTGTTGAAAACAGACTATATTGATGTATTTCAATTTCATAATCCTAGTTTTTGTCCAAAGCCTGATGATGGTACAGGCCTTTATGAAGCAATGGAATCAGCTAAGAAACAGGGTAAGATTCGTTATATTGGTATTACCAATCATAGGCTTGCAGTAGCAACTGAGGCTGTTAAATCAGGTCACTATGATACTCTACAGTTTCCTTTCAGTTATCTTGCGGATGACAAAGAAGAAAACTTGGTTCACCTGTGCAAAAAAAAGAATGTTGGATTTATTAGTATGAAAGCTTTAGCTGGTGGACTAATTACTAGAAGTGATGCTGCTTACGCATATCTAGCTCAATTTGATAACACTCTGCCCATATGGGGAATTCAACGAGAAAGTGAGCTGGATGAATTTATCTCGTACAACGAATCTCCCCCAAGCATGACTACAGAAATCACAGAATGGATTGAAAAGGAAAGACATGAGCTGGCAGGCGATTTCTGTCGTGGTTGTGGTTACTGTATGCCCTGCCCTGTAGGCATCGAAATTAATACCTGTGCAAGAATGTCATTGTTCTTACGTCGTTCACCAGCTGCCGGTTATCTTACCGAAGCAGGTCAGGCTAGAATGGAAAAAATAGATGATTGTATAGAGTGTGGTCAATGTAAAGAAAAATGTCCTTATGGCTTGGATACTCCGAATTTACTAAAAAGGAATTATGAAGATTATAAGACCTTTATATAATCTGTGTAGTAATATGTGCATGCAAGATATTATAATTAATTATAGTATTAAAATAAAAGGAGCCTTATCAGTCAGTAATGATAAAGTTCCTTTATTATTATACAAATCGATATTTATTTGTAGACTCTAAAATCGTTTATTGTTCTATTATGGCAACATCATTGGAATTATCTTCTTCTGATAGGTTCTTTAGCATAGCCATGACTGTAGGCGAAATGTAAATAGCAACTTCGCCATCATGCTCAAGCTTTGTATTAGTAAGTAAATTATTAGCAATATGCTCACTAATACTAGAGCTCATTACCAGCCAAATGATTTCCTTCTCTGGCTGCAACTCCACATTAATTAGTGGTAGTTTAACCCTTTCATGTTGCTCATCAGTACCTCTACCGCGAATTATGGTCGCTCCTGTAGCTCCTGATTGACGAGCAACTTCTATTACCTTTTCAGCATATCCTCGTTTCACAATAACCATAACACAATCATTAAGTAAGCTACTACTGTCCAATATAGGAGTGCTTATGATACTCGTATCTTCTTCCAATTCGAGTGTTCTTGCTTCCTTATGCTTAAATGCTGTCCCAAGAATCATTATTGATACAACAGGTGCCATAGCCACCATAGCGATAACTCCAAATCCATCTATAAGTACATTGGCAGTGGGCGTCATGTCTGCAGCACCTTGGGCGAAAGCTAAAACAAAAGTTGCAGTCATAGGTCCTGATGCTACACCACCTGCATCATAGGCAATGCCTACAAATATTGGGTCTACTCTAAATGAAAGCAGTATTGCAATGGCAAAGCCTGGTAAGAGAAAATACCAAAGCTTAACCTCTGGAACTAGAATCCTTACCATAGAAAGAGCAATAGCTGTACCAACTCCTAGGGAAAGAGTCATTCGAATTAGCTTAACAGGAATATGTCCACTGGTTACTTCCTCTATTTGCTCACCTAGCACGTGGACGGCAGGTTCCACTAGAACAACTATTAGGCCTATTACAAAGGCAACACCCACGAGAATCCATGGAGCCATGCCAGCTAGCTCCATTCCTAAGATACGACCCATGTCCATAAACCCAGAATTTACTCCAGTAAGGAATAAAGTAAGACCTATTAGAGTAAAGACGAGCCCCTTAATTATCCCACCAAGTTGTTCCTTGTCTCTTTTGAACTTAACGAAATTGTAAATGAAGAATAGGGCTACTATAGGTAAAAGCGCAACGAGGGATTCCAATAATACATGTGGCAGGATATCCAGTATTGGCTCTATTATGCCTTTCGTCGGGACAAATTGGCCTACGTCTCCCTGAATATTCTTCTGTCCCGAAAGGATGGATATAAGCATGATTGCCAGGATAGGGCCTGAGCTCATAACTCCAACTAGACCGAATGAATTTTCTTCTGAATTCTTACCGCCTTTTACCTTGGATAACCCAAGAGAAATTGCTAAAATAAATGGTGTAGTTAGAGCACCAGTTGTAGCACCAGAAGCATCAAAGGAGATAGCAAGAAATTCTTCGGCTACAAATAAAGCTAGTACTAATATTGCAGCATATGTAATTGCCATAAACATACTAAACGAAGGCTTGTCTCTTAAAAGTCTGAAAACACCTAGAGAAATCATAAACCCTACACCTATGGATACCATATACACAATAAAAGAAGAATTCATCGTACCACCAGATGCTTGTTCTATTTGGTCGCCAAGAACCAGCAAATCAGGTTCTGCGACGGTTATTAAGAAGCCCAATATAAAGCTTAAAATTGCTATTTTTGATATTTTTCTGGAGGTAGCAATCTCCTCTGACATAAGCTCACCAATTGGATTCATTGACAAGTCTACACCCCATAAAAAGATGGTCAGACCAAGCAGTAGCATTATGCTTCCGATTACAAAACGTATGATGATATCTGATTCCACATCTACTATGGTAAAGCACAGTAGTAGAACTAGAATGAAAACTGGTAATAATGTTTGGGCAACCTCTTTAAATTTTTCTTGTAATAAACTCATGAAGTTACCCCCTTACGTTCTCCAGTTCTGTCTTCGTAAAGACCACTTGTCCTGGTTACTGGAAGTGTAAATATGATTCCCTTTCCGGTTTTCCCTAGCTCTAAATCAGAAATAATTCTTTCCTTTACGGCATCTGATTTATCTTTTGGAACAATATGAAACACAATGTTCTTTTGAGGTTCAATAACCAATGGATAATAAAAATCTGTCGGGATACCAGCTCCATGACCATGAATAAGCGTGCCTCCTCTGGCACCTGCAGCCCTGGCGGCTTTTACACAGTCTCTGCTTTTCCCTTTATCTACGATGGTTATAATACAATCGTATTGGGCATTTTGCTCTTTAGAAATACTGTCCTGTTCAGTAGTTTTCAATTTGTGTCTCTTGAATGGTATAGTAAATGCTATGCCATTATTACGCTTTGAATACAAAAATGCTTCGCTTAGGTTTTTATGTAAGCAATCGCTAAGTTCCTCCGATGCAGAAATCATAAGGATTTCTTTTGGTGTTTCAGTAAGACCCAGGCCTTCAAGAATCTTGGATTGAACAGTACCTTCCCCAAGAAAGATGGTTCCACCTGTAGCTCCGTATTCTTCCGCTTTTTCTAGCACTGCGTTAGCCTTACCTCTGCTTACTATAGTAAAAAATAATGTTTCTATATCAAGCACTCCCTTCCAGTTTGCTATTATTATATTATGATTTAGGTGCCAACTACTTTATCTTGAAAACTATACAGCATATAGGTTATAAACCAGTTGGAGAACACTATATACAGTACTTAAGTTCATCATTAAGACCTTTTGACAATCTAATCATATTATTTATTTAATGTTTAGTATCTGATGTATCTGAATCGCATACAACTTCCATAATGTCTCCAATATCACAGTTTAGAGCATGGCAAATTCTCAACAAAATATCAGTGGTGACATTTTCGTTTTTACCCAGCTTTGCCATGGAAGCATGACTCACTCCTGCTTTATCACAAAGATCTTTCTTTTTCATATCCCTATCAATTAGGAGTTTCCATAACTTTTTGTAGCTCGATGTCAAGTTTTTCACTTCTTTCAATTTTGTAACTATATAATTATATACTAAAAAGTCCGTTTTCACAATATTGAATTCAGTGAAAGCAGACTTTTTCCTTTGATAATATACTTTTATTAGCTTTTCTTTTATGTCCCGCAAAAGGTTCTATATTTACAAGCAGATGGAGGTGGAGGTGCTGCATACTCCTCTTGCTCTACAGAATAAGCATAAGGATTTGAAAGAATGTTGTTTAGTTTTATCATTATGCTATAGTCACCATGTTTTGCTGCTTCCAAAGCTTCCTCAACTCTATAATTGCGAGGTATAACTGTTGGATTATTATTATGCATTAGCTGATTTGATTCTTCTATCGATATATCTTGTTTATTTCGTCTGGCTTCCCACTTCTGCGTCCACTGAGAGTATTCAGGAGCATCAAACAAATCTGTCCCATTCAATTGACTCAATGTCAGGCTTCGAAATGTATTTGTAAAATCCCCATTATAATTGTGCATTAGATCAAACAACTCAGAAATAATGGATTCATCTTCAGAGTCTTCACCAACGAGACCCAGCTTTGCCCGCATTCCATTTAGCCACAGTTCATTGTAGTAAACCTGGAAATGTATAACACTTTCACTAGCCAAGCTAATTGCCTCATCTTCATTATCATGAATTAGTGGTAACAAAGTTTCTGCAAACCTTGCCAGATTCCAAATAGCCATGTTAGGCTGGTTTCTATAAGCATACCGTCCATTTCTATCGATTGAACTAAATACCGTTGACGGATCATATGTGTCCATAAAGGCACAAGGTCCAAAGTCTATAGACTCCCCACTTATTGTCATGTTATCAGTATTCATAACGCCATGGATGAAGCCAACCAATTGCCACTTGGTTATAAGTTCAGCTTGCCGCTTGACTACCTCACTAATGAATTTAAGATATTTATTTTCATCTATTGATATATCGGGATAATGTCTTTGTATTGCATAATCTGCTAATTTCTGTAACTCCTCTTGACTTCCATAGGCTGAAATATATTCGAAGGTGCCAACTCGAATGTGACTTGACGCAAGTCGTGTTAAAATGGCACCTGGCAATAATGTTTCACGGACTATATCTTCACCAGTACTTACAACAGCCAAACTCCTAGTTGTTGGTATACCAAGATTAAATAATGCTTCACTTATAATGTACTCCCTTAACATTGGGCCTACAGCTGCACGCCCATCGCCACCTCGAGAGTATGGAGTCCTACCTGACCCCTTTAACTGAACATCATAACGTTTTCCTTCCGGAGTAATCTGTTCACCAAGAAGTATAGCTCTGCCATCCCCAAGCATTGTAAAGTGACCAAATTGGTGGCCTGCATAAGCTTGCGCTATCGGTGATGCACCATCGGGTATGTTTTTACCTGCAAGTACCGAAACCCCCTCATCACTTAGTAAATATTCAGGATTTAACCCCAACGCTTCAGCCAAGGAGTTGTTAAGAATAATCATATTTGGCGAAGATACAGGAGTTGGCTCCATTTGTGTATAAAATTTATCGGGTAGATGCATATAGCTATTATCTAGATTCCACCCTGTTTTAGTTTGATTACTGGTTCTGATATCATCCATTCAATTTCTCCTTATAGAGTTCAAGATACATGCGATTTCGATGCCTTAGTTATTATCCATTTATTATAGTACCACCATTTATATGGATGGTTTGTCCCGTAATATAGGTAGAAGCATCTGTTGCTAAGAATACATAAGCCTCAGCTAATTCAACTGGTTGACCCGGTCTTTTTAGAGGAGTATCCTTACCAAATATTCCTACTGAATTAGGATCAGTAGCAGAAACCACCAATGGAGTCCAAATAGGTCCAGGTGCTACTTGATTTACTCTTATTTTTCTATCAGCCAGGTTAGCAGACAAGGACCTGGTAAAAGAGTTAACCGCTCCCTTTGTAGAGGAATAGTCCAGCAAATTAGCGCTACCTCTATAAGAGGTAATAGAGCTGGTATTAATTATAACGCTATCTTCCTTTAAATGAGGAAGTGCTGCTCTTGTGAGATAAAACATAGCGAAGATATTGGTTTGAAATGTCCTTTGCAATTGTTCATCAGTAATATTTTCTAATGTTGTCTGGGGATGCTGTTCAGCTGCATTGTTTACAACTATGTCTAACGAACCAAATGTTTGTATGGTATTGTCTACAACTTGATTGCAGAACTGGCTGTCTCCAATATCACCTTTAATAATATGAACTTTAGCCCCGTAACCTTCTGCTACTTGCTTCGTAGTATTAGCATCATCATCTGCTATATTATAAACAATTACAACATTACAGCCTTCCTTAGCATATGCAACTGTTATAGCTCTGCCAATTCCACTGTCTCCACCTGTAACAATTGCTGTTTTTCCATTTAGCCTACCTGCACCTTTATAATCAGGATTATCATATATAGGCTCTGGCATCATGTTACTTTCTTTACCGGGAATAGGTTGTACTTGTGATTGAATCTGTTGAGGGGTATACATGTCTTTATCTTTCATAAGGCGTAGCCTCCTTTTTTGACTAGTATTCCCCTTCATAGCTTCAATTAATTCCTCTATATCTCTCCCAATTCCTTCATCATAATTATCTAATCAAACGCCAAATACCCATTAAGAACCAGCTTGGTAATATCTTAGCTGCGACACGCTGAATAAATGTATGAGGGCCACATGTGGCTACTGCAAGCCCTAACCTATTACCAAGCATAGCAGAATTTACGGCAGATGAAGTGGAAACAATTGGCCAAAAGTGCTTCACTACATTTCCGTTGCTAGAATCAATCGCTACATTCATAAACTCTGTTTTAACCCAACCAGGACATACGGCAGTAACATAAATACCTTTACCACGTAGCTCCCACCTTAGAGACCTTGTAAAAGATAGCACAAAGGATTTTGTAGCAGCATATACGCTAAATCCAGGTAAAGGTTGAAATGCTGAACTGGAAGCTAATTGTAATAGCCGACTCCCGCGACCCATGTACAGCAAAACAGCACGAGTGACATCCATCAGTGCTCGAACGTTAATATCCAGCATCCCATGACATTCCTCACGAGTCAAATCATTATAGTTGCCGATTTTGCCAAAGCCAGCTGAATTGACCAGATATCTCACATCAGGCTTTTCCTGCATTAGCAGCTTTTCTAGTAATTCTATGCTCTTTAAATCCCTAAGATCCAGCACCAATGGACGCACTGTTATATCAAGCTCATTCTTGAGCATTTCAAGTCGATCTGCCCTACGCGCTATAAGCCATAGCTCGTCCACTTCTCCAGTTTTTGCTATCTTCTCTGCAAAGGCTTTTCCAAGACCAGATGAAGCACCTGTAATGATTGCTATTTTCACGAATGTCATCCTCCCATTAATGCTCAACTGCGCTATACATCCTTAGCTTTCTCCTTATTTCGGAATCTAACTCCTCTATACCAACATAATCTTTATAAGCAAATAATCACATGGTGAACTACTTTTTCATACTCGTATATCACGAATGATCTTTTTACCATAATTTTGTTCGATTTAGTAAATAAAAAGCACCTCTAAGGTGCTAATAAACATGATCATTAATAATTAAGTTGTCAATATTCTATTGTCATTTCTTCGTGATCTACTTTACACCTTTGATGTACCTAATATCAACATCATGTTTTATCACATTCTCATCAACAACATCTAACTTATTTTCAAGTGTTACTAGCTTCTCATAAGTCAATTTATATCCATCAAATAGGGCTTTATCGCTTTTGTCCATTTTGTTCTCGATTCTAACTATATCATGCTTTAATTCTTGTTTTGCTATAGATAAATCTTCTTTAGTAGTCATATCGGATTTCATGTTCTGCATCTCTATATACATCTTTTCAAGTAATTCAAATATCTTTTCGTCCATCTTACTACTACCTCCAATATGCTTAATCTATCTTTGCTTTCTATGTGAATTCATTATAGCATTTTTCTGTAAACAATACATTAGTATTTTCACTATTATTTCAGCGTCAATTATACCTAGAACAATAAAGCAAAACCCCTATTATTGTTTTTCCATCTTGTATTTCTCCTGCTTTAATCCTTCTCAAAACATCTTCAATAGTTTCAATTGAAAAAACCAGCCTCTCGTTTTCATCCAGGCTTAGCTCAGATACATGAGTTAATTCCCCTGCCAAATAGATATATATTTTTTCATCGTGACTTCCAGGAGATGAATAGGTTGAGGTTAACAGTTCCCACTTTTCTGCTTCATAGCCTGTCTCTTCCTTTAATTCACGCTTTGCCGTCTCTAAAGGCTTTTCTCCTTCGTCTATAAGACCAGCTGGAAGCTCCAACATTTCTCTACCAATCGGATACCTAAATTGTGTAACCATAAGCAGTTCCTGCTTAGCATTTACTGCCACAACTGCTACTGCCTCTCTATGGGACACAAGCTCTCGTTCTGTTCTTGTACCATCTGAAAGCTCTACTTCATCACAATACACCTTAATAATCTTACCGTTGAATATGTTTTGTCGTGATATCTTTTTCAAGTTTTAACCCCATCTTCCTAAAAAGTATATTTGCCTATCTTGAGTATATCAGGAAAAGTATGAAAATGGAGCATACCTTTCCTACTTTCTCCAAAATGTTTTGTAATCAGCCTTATCCACTATATTAAATGTAATCATATTATCTAGCAATGAATAATCAATTGCTTCATCCCATCTTATACGAAATATCATCTTAGAATAAGTGTAGCCTGCCTTCTCTATATCATCCCTGAAAAGTTCAAGCACTGCTGTTTCTGGAGAAATTGATATATGTTGTTTAGATACACTTAATCCTATTATATAGGTTCCATGGTCAGTAAACATAGGCTGATTCCATCCGATTCTGGTCTCCAGCTGAGGGAACTTCTCTGCCACCCAGCTTAACACTTCCTCCACCTTGGCTCGATGCTCTGGCTTTTCTATACTATTTAAATATTCTGCGAATTTTTCCATGGGAATACCCCCTTAAAGCATATTTGATTGTATATTAGAATAACCCGGATTACTTTTCATTAACCAAGAAATTAAGCTAAATAAAAAAACCCCAGTTTGTAGACTGGGGGACTGGTTTAGTTTGCTTCAGAAATCTTAGTGGTTTTTCGCTGAGCCATCACTAGCTTATAATAAATTCCTCTTTGCTTTAATAGCTCTATATGGGTCCCATGCTCTGCAATCTTACCATTTTCCAGAACAATCAGGCGATCTGCATTTCTTAGTGTCGACAGACGATGTGCTATAGCTATTGTAGTTCGACCTTGCACTATTCGATTCAAGCTGTCTTGAATAATAGATTCAGTCTCAACATCCAAGGAACTGGTTGCCTCATCCAATATCAATATGGATGGGTTCTTAATTATTGCTCTGGCAATAGCTAGTCGTTGCCTTTCACCGCCAGAAATCGAATGACCATTCTCACCTATTATAGTGTTATATCCGTCACTAGTCTGCATGATGAAATCATGGGCATTAGCTGCCTTGGCAGCTGCTATTACCTCTGTTGGTGTAGCATCTGGCTTAGCATAGAGTATATTATCGTAGATAGAACCTGCAAAGAGGAAGGTGTCTTGAAATACTACACCTATATTCTCATGTAGATGCTCTGGGTCCATATCCTTTATATCTACACCATTAATTGTAATCCTCCCCTGACCAGGATCGTATAAGCGCATTATCAGATTTATCATAGTTGATTTACCAGCGCCTGAACGGCCAACAATTCCTATCATTTCACCAGGATTAATATCAAAATTTATACCCTTAAGTACAGGCTCATATGATTTATAGCCAAAGGTAACCCCTTCGAAGGACAGACTGCCTTTAACAGGCACATTTTTAGGATTTGGTATAGATGCAATATCTGGTTCCTCATCCAATATTTCAAATATCTTAACCATGCTAGTCATAGCATTGGCAAGCCAGCGCGGAAAAGAAACAAACCACCTTAAAGGTGCATATATATAGGTAATGTACATGGTGAACTGGACAAGTACGCCAAAGCTTAAATTTCCATCTAAAATCTTATGCCCTCCAAAATACAGTACCAGAAACTCCCCAATGCCTGTAAAGAATGTCATTATAGGAAATAACAGGGCCCAGGTAGCCTCATTTTGCGATGAAATTTGAGCCAACTCGCCGGTTGCCTTAGAGAACTTTTGTATTTCCACCTCTTCCTTACCAAATGACTTAACTGTACGAATTCCCTTAATGATGTCATGGAGAATGGATTGAGCTTTGGAATTCTTGCGCCATTGCCGTTCATATCTAATATGAATGAACCTCCAGAATCGAGATAAGGCAATGGAAACTATAGGTACAGGCAAAAACACCAGTAAAGTTAGCTGAGGGTCTGTAAGTATCAGTATTACAAACACAACCAGAAAAGTAATCATCTGTTCTACCGCCCATCGGCCACCATCCGAAACAAACTCTCTTACTGTAGCGGTATCTTCCATTACACGGCGAATCATATCACCAGGTGTTCTTTTGGATAATGAGTTCATAGATAGCTTTTGTATCTTTTCATAAGCCAGGTTTCTTAAATGATTTGAATACTGGATGCTGGCAGCATTAAAAACACGCGAACTTATAATAAAAATTACCTCGCCAAGGGCTCTGGCTAGGAACATGGCTACTGCCAAGAGTGATATTTGCTGAAAAGTGCCAGTCATAGGCTTTAAATAATCATCAATGAGAATTCGGCTAAAAAGAGGTACCAATAGATACATAAGTGAAGACAATGCTAAGAACAGCTCCGCTGGTATGAGCTTGCTTGCAAAGGGACGCATCAAATCTAGAGCACGCTTCAATACCCCCATCTTGTTATAGCAAAACAAGCATACAGACATCCCTTCAACCATTGGGCGACCACATTTCTCACATAGAATATCTTCATGTTCTTCCGGTTCAACATATTGCTTCGTCTGAGCATAGAAATTAATCACTTTGCAGAACTCCCCAGCTGCCTTCATAGCAGTCATGGTAAATCTGCATAGTAGAATTTCACTGTCATCATTCATTTTGGCAAATATAAGGCCACAGCCAACTCCTGGGATAACCGATGCCTCGGATAGCTCATTTGCAGACAGAGTCAGCAGTGTTTTATTATCGATAATGGACTTAACTTGCCCCGATTCGTTAAAATTAAGACTTCCCGTAACAGGCTGCATAGTCAGGTCTAGATCATATATAAATTCGTGTTGGGACATGGTAATCAGCCTTTCTCAAATTATTCCTTGTAAAAACAGGTTCTTCGCAAGCTCAGAATGACATAAGCACTGAAGCCCATAGATTCTTTGGAAAACTCATAATGACAGCGTCTCTAAGCCTGCTTAGAACAGGTATGGCTCCAATCTTTTTAAACTCTTTTTATCAAGCTCAGCTAATGATTGAATGATATAACGATTGCCATCTACATCAAATATTGCTAAACGGTCATCATCCAGCATTCTTATATTTTTATTTACATC
>LFRM01332590.1_pt1 | contig 11727 bp, 12 predicted proteins | sample 618341 | NCBI WGS metagenome assembly LFRM01 (sample SAMN03654438, study PRJNA283298) | anaerobic digester metagenome | isolation source: pool of bioreactors CSTR01a, CSTR02a, and CSTR03a thermophilic anaerobic... | place: Denmark: Kgs. Lyngby | collected 2014-05-21
CACCAATTGTATTCTTATATAGGGAATATGTATGTTGTATTAAAATTATTGAGTTCACCGGCGCAACCCAACCACCTGACCGGACATAACCCAGCCAGTGAATGGAGTAAACCCTACCAGTGAAATTACTGGTAGGGAACCTTGGATTCTATGGTTTAGCAGAATGCTTTTTCCGCATATCAGGACCTTCCAACCGTATGGTGTAGGAAGATGCCGTCACTCGCCCGAGGATGGCCTGGCCCAAGGCAACATTGCCGATGACCTTCGGCCAATTTTCTGCGGGTAGCTGGGTACATATGATGGTCGAGGTCTCATCATACCTGTTTTCCATCAACTCCAAGAGGATGAGAGTCCAATGTTTCTCTGGCTGTTTACATAGCCACTCATCGATTACCAACAACGGGAACCGGCTGTAATACCGTAACCGTTTCTCATATTTGGGGGTATCAACCTTTTGCAGATGGGCCAGCTCACGCATCAGGGCAGGGAATGCGATTACCTTTGTCCTGTAGCCATTTTCACATGCCCTACATGCCAGTGCCCTTGATAAAAACGACTTGCCTGTCCCCGAGGCTCCGATTATACAGATATTTGCATGGGCCCTGATATACTCACAGGTGGAAAGACGGTCGATGGTCATCTTGTCCAGGTTCCGTTCAGGGCCGTATTCCAATTCATCAAGATTTGCCATTGTATTATGGAGTTTCGCCATCTTCAGCAACCGTTGCGCACGTGAATTCTTTTGCTGCGCCAATTCACTGTTAGAAGCCTCAAGCAACACATCGATCAGGGATGCGTGCTGCATTGAAGGGGAGGTGAAAGCCTCAACCAAGGCAAGAGCGATGTTTGACGCTTCCAGTTTTTCGAAGTTCAGCACCAATTGTTTTTCTTGCTCTCTCATTTGTCTTCTCCTTCATCATGGGTACAGTACAGATTGTTGAGAAGGTTCTCATCTTCAATCTTTTCTTCCTGATAGTCCTCGCTGACCTTGAAGGCGCCCTTCAAGGTCTTGGCTATCGTATTTATAGCCTTATAAGAATAGAGCCCACTGGATAGGGCTTCCTTGCAGGAGGCTTCCAGACAGGAGCGCCCGTGTCTTTTGCCCAGGCGGATAATGCCAACACAGGTACGATATGTCTGTACTTCATACTCTCTGCTGGCGAGGACCTTTTTGATTATCTGCTCAGTTGCAGTGCCAATCTCCTTGGCTTGGCTGAGAAAATATGGCCCATTCCACATCAAGTAGTCCGCATGTTTGTCATGGATATGCTCCGGTAAAGTGCTTTTTTGTCCCTTGAAACGGCATCTGAGGTGCTCAGTATGCAGTTTTCCCTCGTAGTAGATGAAGACCTTGTCTGAAGAGGCCTTGACCAGCACCTCGCTTTTTACAAGTGGCGGTGATACGCTGTAAAAGCCACCGTCGTATTCGATATGGTAGTCTTGAGCAACTGTTGCTGTCGCCCTTCCGAAAAGTTGAAAGGGTTTGGAAGGGAGCGGCAGCAGTTCTTTTTGTTCGATTTCCTTGAACAGGAGCTCTCGTGAGCCGTCCTTCTTCTTGAAATCCGCGGCATTCAATTTTTCCATCCGGTCCCAGATGACCTCGTTCATCTCCTCCAGGGAAAAGAACTTCTGGTTGCGTACAGCGGCGATGATCTGACGTGAGGCGTATCCCACCATTCCCTCCACCACGTTCTTGTCCTTTGGTTTCCTCGGTCTCGCCGGGATGACCGCAGTGCGGTAGTGTTCCGCCAGTTCAATCATGGCTGTATTCAAGACAGGCTCGTACTTGTCAGGTGTGATAATCGCGGTTTTGAGGTTGTCGGGCCGCAGGATTAACGTCACCCCACCAAAGAAATCCAATGCATTTACCAATCCCGTTACCCAAGAAAGTATCTTCTCATCTGCAAAGGCTTCTGCATAGAAGTACCCGCTGAATGGGAAGGCCGCTACGAATAGGTGGCAAGGGATCGTGTCATCGGTAAGGTTGTTACTCAGCAGAATTGCCGACCCGGACCAATCCAGCTCCAGCACCTCGCCTGGCTTATGGTCTTGCCTTAGGGAGATATTCATCCTTTGGGCATAATCGCGTAGGAGTGTGTTGAACTGGGAAACACTGTAAGATTTCATGCCTGTGCTCTTGCACTGGATGAGGTATTCCATCCACAACAGGCCGTTTGTCATATGCTTTTTCTTCAGCTCCTCCACTATCTTCTCAAAGTTTGGGAGAAGAAAGTCCGGGTTACGTATGCCTTCCCTGGTGTTGTACAGCAAAGACTGAAGCTCTTCATTGGTGACATCTTCCGGCACTGGAAGTGTAAGGTCCCGTTCCTTTGCTCGCTTGATGCAGAGCGAGACTGCCTCTCGTGAGCACTTCAGGCTGATGGCGATAGCCCTTTGACTGTATCCTCCGCAGTAAAGGCGAAGGATTTCTTTGAAATTGGTCATATAATGACCTCCTTGGATTAATATCTGCATGCCAAACATGCAGTATCCAAGGGTATACTATTAACGCTAAAATCGCTGGTTGGGTTTACTTCGTTTGCTGGTACGGATTACTCCGGTCAAGTGGTTGGGTTGCGCCGGCGAAGTCACATTAGAAAGCCTTTTGGTTTATATTGTTTCAAATATACATATATAAAATATGTGAATCCTTAAGAAAGTAAACTTGACTCGAGTTTATGTATAGTATAAAATACAGAGTATATGTATGTTTATATTGTATATTCTAAACCGGAGGGCTTATGGCAAGACTGGATTCAATTTTGCAGGAAGGATTGCTCGTGGATAGAAAGTGGCTTGGACAATATGGAATAGAGGCGACGGCTGTGGACTATTACTTGCGTACCGGCAAGATCGATGCTTTGGCCCACGGTCTCTACAGGAAACCGGGGCCTCCGTTGAAATGGCAAAATGTGACCTATTCGCTGACCTTGCTTGGTCATGATGTCCATATCGGGCATATGACTGCCTTGGAGCATCATGGGTACGTCCACTACTTGAAGCTGGGAGTGACGGAGTGCATCAAATTGTTTAGCAGCCAAAAACTTCCATCTTGGGTGGAAAAGCTGGAAATCAGTCCTGGCTTCGTCATTATGAAACGCAATCCATTCATAGACAATGCAGTAGGTGTGGTTGACATCCCTTTCGGGACGTGGGATTGGCCCATACGGTATTCATCTCCTGAACGTGCGTTTATAGAATTGGCAAGCACCATCCAAACAAAGGAGGAAATCCTCCAGGCGAAGGTAATGCTGGAAGGAGCCGCGAATCTTCGGCCGAGGCTGCTTCAAGTGTTGCTGGAAGCCTGTGGTAGCATCAAGGCAAAGAGGCTGTTCCTGTGGCTTGCAAGGAGTGTAGATCACCCCTGGTACCGGCATGTTGACATCTCCGAGGTAAATCTGGGTACAGGAAAACGTCAAATTGTACCCGGCGGCACCCTTGATACGCAGTTCATGATCACGGTTCCAAAGGAGGCCATGGATGGGCAACAAGAATCCCTATTTTAGACAGGTGGAACTTTTGGTTCGCATCTTGCCTTTGGTTGGGGAGTACCCCTGTTTTGCACTGAAAGGAGGAACGGCAATCAACTTGTTCTATCGTGATATGCCACGTCTCTCCATAGACATTGATCTGGTGTATGTGCCGGTTAGGGAGCGTATGCAATCACTTGATGAGATGACGATAAGCTTAAAAAGCATGGGTGATGCCATCGTCGCACGTCTTCCTAATGCAAGAATTCAGTATTCGCAAATGAACCGAACAAGGCATATAAACCGGCTGATTGTCGAGGCTGACAGGGCAGTGGTAAAGATAGAACTGTCCCCGGTATTACGAGGAACTGTATATGAACCTGCCTTCATGCGGATAACTCGGACAGCTGAGAAAGCCTTTGGTTTTGCAGAAGTTCGGGTGGTTTCGTTCGAAGATCTGTTTGCAGGGAAAATGATGGCTGCATTGGACAGGCAGCATCCAAGGGATCTCTTCGATATAAAGGGTCTTCTTGAACATGAGGGGATAACCGATAGGTTGAAGGAAACCTTCATAGTCTATCTGATCTCCCATAATCGGAGGATTGTTGAAATTCTCGATCCGAGCCTGATAGACATCAAGCAAATGTATGAAATTGACTTTGTCGGGATGACAACCAATCCAATTACATTAGCGGATCTGATAGATGTGAAATCAGACCTGATACGAACTGTACATGGTTTGCTTGATGAACGGGATAAAAAATTCCTCGTGGACTTCAAGGCAGGTTATCCCAATTGGTCATATTTCAGTGTTCCACACATTAAGGACCTTCCTGCCGTCAGGTGGAAATTATATAATCTCGACCAGGTTGATATACCAAAGAGGCAACAGATGGTTGATAGGCTCAAGGCTTTCCTTGCCCCCTTGTAAGTGGTCTATCCAAATTAGTATTTTATAATATTTTGTTAGGTGTACTACAAAGAGTAGACCAATGGTGATCCCCCGGTTTTACTTAAAACACATTACCCTCCAGCATGGAGAAGTATCCCTCCTCTCCAAATATGAGGTGGTCCAGCACCTTGATGCCTATGATGTCCCCGGCCTGCCTCAGGCGCCGTGTCACATCCCTATCCTCCACACTGGGCTCCAAGTTGCCACTGGGGTGGTTGTGGGCTACCAGGATGGCTGTTGCGCGTTGTCTTACAGCCTCAACAAAGACCTCTCTAGGGTGGACCAAGGTTCTGTTGACCAGACCTATGGAACAGACATTGACCGAGAGCACTTCGTGTGCCCCATTGAGTGCTATGCTGAGAAAATGCTCCTGCATCCGTCCTGCATAGTGGCTTATCAGGGGGTAGATATCCCCAGGTGTTGATATCTGCCGCTTCTTTGCAGGGAGTCTTCTTCTGCCTAATTCCAGTGCAGCACAGATCAGGGTGGTCTTGGCCATGCCAAGGCCTGATATATTGCGCAGATCCTCATGGGCGACAATGGCTTTTTTGTCCATTACCTCAAGCAGTTCCTTAGCGATGGAGTTTACTGGACGTTCCTTGCTGCCACTGCCTATGAGGATAGCCAATAGTTCAAGATCTGAGAGGGATTCTGCCCCTCCTGAAACCATACGCTCTCTGGGGCGGTCATGTACGGCCATGTCTTTGATGCGTTGGTCGCTTGGTGTGTTGATAAGATATTTCATACTAGGTTAAGGAGGGTATGTGCTCCTTTCGCTTGAGGTAATGCCCTTATTTCCCATTTTTTCAGAGCAGGACACCCCTCCTTTTGGAATAGGGTGACAAAGACATCATGAAATGTTGGTATTTTCCTTTTGGGAGACAGTGGCCAAATGCCCTTTAGCAAGGCAGGCCAAATATAAGACTAAAGGATTGGGAGCAGTACACCACTGTTGCTTGCTTGAGAATTCTGATCTCAGACATGTTGTTTTAAGCAACTTTCCCTCTGTATCGCTGTTACAGTGATACGGATCATCGGCCGATGTGAAAGTTTACACGAGATTTCAGCCCTTTTCCTTCTTCAGTGGTCATGAACCCAACAGCACTCCAGACTTCGAAACCTCGGTCACTGTACAAAGGGAAGCGTTGAAGCAACAGGGGTTTTTGTCCCCATGTTGTAATTTTGAGCACGCCACTCCAATCCTTTTCTTACGGGTTTCCTCATTTTTAGTGGAGCGTATCCATCGGATCCACTCCCATCTCGACCTTGTGGTGAGCGAATCCCATTGGTCTGATACCCCTTTCCTTGTGACAGCATCCATAATGTCTGCTGGGACGTCCGGTTCAACCCATTGGCCAGTCTGTTCCATACGTACCGATACGGTTTCACCAATGCCCACCCCAAGTTCCTTGCTGAGCAACGGATGTATCTCTATCCAATGGCTGCCCTTACCATCTGGCTCCAAAGGTTTTTTGAAATCAACCCCATTAATGGTGCCTTGTACCATGACAATACCTCGTGAAGTGAGTTTTTTACTAGAATCTGCAGGTATTTGTAGTATTGTGAAGGGCCCTATCCTTTCCAATGTAGCTTCAAATATGATTGTCATTCTAACCGCCTTTTACCGAAAGAGATGTGCAGTCTGAAAAACAGGTGTCATGTATGTCAGGCAACGCATTCCAACGTTGTTTTTGTGTATGTAGGAGAGTTGGTTGCTGCCTGTTTTATGGTTTTGAATCTCCAGCTCTTTTTTGCAAGATATCACACCCCTTATGTGGTGTGAAGTGTTGATCACTTGCCCCAAAGAAAAAATATTTCATACTGTAGGGGCTTCTTATGCCTGGAGAATCGATCCTGTTTGCCGGTATTTCCTTATGGACTACAAAAATCCAGGTTTTGTCGCCCTCCAGCCTCTGTCCGGCTTGAGCAGAGGGCTCTGCTGTGATACATACTTTAGTATGGATCAGTACAGGATTGGTGAGTTAGCGAAGAAATGCAAGGTAACGGTACGAACCATCCGTTACTACGAATCTCTGGGTCTCCTCAAGACCCAAAGCCGCACAGATGGGGGACAGCGTCTCTACAGTGATGCGGATGTTGTCTACGTCCGGCGCATAACCGAGTTGAAGGAACTCGACTTCTCCCTCCACGAGATAGGGGACATCATCCGCATGGGAAGCGAAGACGCTACAGGAGAGAGGAGGCGCAATGCGCTATTGCGCCAATATCGTATCAAGCTCAGTGAAACCATGGAGAAGCTCTCACAGATGGAGAGTCGGGCAGCGGACCTTTCCTGGCATATCAGACAACTGGAGACTACCGACGATTTCCAGGAGTGCCCTGGTATCGGGTGCACCGATTGCACCTTCAAGGAGCATTGCCTCTTTAGAGAGTAAGCAAGTAATCGCCGATCAGTTTTGCCTGTCTGATAGCTGGGACCTTCAGCTCCAAGGGCAGATGTTGGTTGAAGAACATGCACTCATAGGTAAGGTCACCGTCATACCCGATTTTTCTCAGTGCCTGGAGAGCTCTCTTCCAATCGATGGTTCCGTAAAAGGGGAGGAGGTGTTCATCTCTCTCCCCATGGTTGTCTGCCACATGTGTAGCGATCAAATGGTCTTTCAGTGTCAGGATGTCCTTCCTAATATCATGACCTCTCATATGGGCATGGCCAAAATCATAACAGATGCCCACATGCCTGCTGTTGAACGCCTCTACCAAGGTGCAAAGTTCATTAGCTTCATGTATCTCATCCTTCTCATTGAGATTCTCAAATGCCAGGCTTACTCCCGCTTTTTTGCTTAACTCAACAAACGGCCTGTAGTAGGCAACGTTCTCTTCGATGCTTCCCTTTATGGGATGGACTACTAGGATAGGAATAGCAAGTTCCTTGCAAAAGCCAATTGATCGGGTGAGCAGCTGGTCGAGCTCATCCCCTTGGTCCTTCGCAAGCGCCATCCTGTCACTTGCATAGGGTGCGTGGGCCTGGTTGAAGATCAAGGAGTGTGTCATCTTCAATTTGGAGAGGCGCTCTATATATGGCCGGTACCCCTCTGTTCGCAGAACGCTTTCCGGGTTTAGCATCTCACAGAAGTTCAGGTCGAGGACCCGCATCCCCTCCTTTGCATAGAGGGGAAGCAGATGTATCATCTCGGTTTTTGTGGAATCCCTGTTATAGCTGATGAGGTTGGTACTGGTGGCTATTCTCACTGTTGGGTCATCCTTACATAGTCCTCGAGATACGTGTTTATCTCCTTCTCCAGGCTCTTGCTGGTCTCTAGAGGAGTCCTGTCCTCTACCAGCATCTTCAAGATACCTGTCTGGAACGCGTAATAGACCTGGTAAGCACTGGGTATCCAAACTCCCTGCAGTTCAGGATCGCTCTCTCTCAACTGTCTGATGGCAACTCCATAGAGAGGATTTGCTTCAAGGTGGGTCTGAAACTCCTTCATTGTGTAGGTCTGTGCATTGACTGGGAAATATCCGGTTGCGATATGCCATGCCAGCTGTTGTTCCTTGGAGGTGGCAAACTTGACGAATTGCCAGGCCTGTTCATTGTTGTCGAGACCATTGTCGAGGGCGTAGATGGCGCCTCCACCGACGTTGACACCTCCTGTAGCGTTTTCATCAACCATTGGGAAGTTGGCGACTCCCAGTTCGAACCTGTCGCCAACCAGACGGATGATGGTGCTGAGGTTGCTTGTCGAGCCTACCATCATTGCAACTCTTCCGCTTGCAAAGGCTCCGTTGACGTCACTGGTAAGGTTTTCCAATGAGCCGGTGGCATAGAGGTCTTTCCATTTTGTAAGGAAATTGACCATGGTCCCGTTTTCATGGAACAGTACTTTTGTCGGGATACCGGTATGTCCGTTCTTCTTATCGGTCAGGTAGCTCACCCTGTTCTGATGACCAAGCCAGACAATAAGTTCGTAGGTGGTGGGTACGTTGGCAAAGCCATAGCGTACGACCTTGCCCTTGGCATCGGTTTTTTTCAGTTTGGCAGCCGCCTGGGCAAGCTCGTCCAGGGTCCTTGGTGGTCTGGAGATGCCTGCCTCGTCGAAGGCGCTCTTGTTGTAGTAGAGCATGATCGTTGAGCTGTTGAAGGGCATGGCGATCATCTGGTCCTTGTAGGTAACCGAGAGCCTCGCACTGTCGAGGATTTCCGATAGGTCGAAACCATCCTCTTTGGCGAGCTCTTCCATGCTGATGAGATACTCGTTGTCCCTGATGTCCAGCACCCCGGAGCCATCGAGCTGCACAAGATCAGGGAGACCGTTGTTGGTCCCGCTTTGGAAGATTGCCTTCAGCTTTGTCAGGACATCGCTGGCTTTGCCCTGATAGACTGCCTGGACACGGATATTCTTTTCTTTTCCTACGGTGTCGTTGAACTCCTCGACAATCGCATCTGTGGCTTCTCCGGCAAGTCCGCTGCCGTAGTGCCACCATGTTATGACTTTAGGCTGTTCTTCTGAAGGGGTCTCCTTTTGGCCTTGGGCGAAGAGAGAGAAGGAGAATAGGGTTGTCAGAACCAAGATTACTATAGCTGTCTTTTTCATGATTACCGTCCTGTGAAGCGCGTACTTACGCTCTCTTTAATGTTTTTGTTCAAAAGTATGAAGGCGATAAGAATCGGGGTCATTAGCAAGGTTATTGCTGCAAACTGCGGTCCATAATCCAGGTTTTCAGAAAATCCGAGCATGGTGATGCCTACCTGCACTGTCCTCATGGAAACATTGTTGGTTACTAGGAGGGGCCAGAGGTAGTCATTGAAAATGCTCGTGAACGATTGGAGGGTGAGGGTTATGATCACGCTTTGGCTGATGGGTATCAGCAGCGTCATGAGGAATCGGGCATCTGAGCACCCTTCGATGATGGCTGCCTCGCGATACTCGCGGCTGACCATCCTGAAGTATTGGCGAAGGAGGAACAGATGGACTGGTGCCAGCAAGGAGGTGCTGATAATGCCAAGATAGGTATCGGTGAGTGCGAGTGTGCGTATGGTGATGTAGTTCTCTATCAACAGGGCGTCGCTGGGAAGCAGCATCGTTGCGATGAGGATGACGAACAGGAGGTTTTTTCCCTTGAATGTATAGAAGGCAAACACATAGGCAGAACCGATGCTGATAGCCATCCTTATGATGGTACCCAACGTGGCAGTTATCAGGGAGTTTGCAAGGAAACGTGCGAGGTGTGTCCCTGCGAATGCCCTTGTATAGTTTGTGAGGGTAGGGTCAGCGGGAAAGAGCCTCGCCGGAATAGAGGTGAAGTCGGAAAAGGAGAAGAAGGATGCGCTGATGGCATAGAGGATTGGGAAGACCACTACCAGGGAGAGGATGGTTGCAGCGATGGGTACTAGCTTTTTCACTGGTAATATACCCTCCTCTGCTCGAAACGCAGCAAGAGCAGCATGATAGCAAAAGTAAGGATGAACACTACTGTCGCTATAGCAGATCCCAAGGCATAGTTGCCACTCTTGAACCCTTCAAGATACATCTGGTAGACCAGGGTCTGTGTCGAACGGAACGGGCCCCCTTCAGTAAGCAGGAGGACCGGTGCGCTGATGAGCATCGCATCCTTGATGCTGGTGATCAGGACGAATAGGAGAGTGGGGGCTATCAGGGGAAGTTGCAGGGAGATGAAGAGTTGCCAGGGATTCGCCCCTTCAATGCGAGCCACTTCGATCAGGCTGGTCGGTACATTGCGCAGGGCTGATACCAGCAGGAGAAAATCAAAGCCGATATCAAGCCAGACTCCCGCTATGACAAGCAGCAGCATTGCAGCCTTGGGATCGTTGAACCACTGGATGTCCGCTTTCAAAAGGGAGTTCATGATTCCAATGGATGGGTTGAACATCATCTTGAAAAGCATCATGGAACTGCTCATGGCTACAGCCATAGGCAGGAACATGAATATCTGATTCAACGATGCCAGCTTCCCTTTTCGGTTTGCAAGCATTGCCGCCCCAAGACAGATGATCAGGTTCGTGGGTACGAAATAGAGGGTGAAGCGCAAGGTATTGGAGAGGCTGTCCTGGAATGAACCGCTGCCGAAGAGCCTCGAATAGTTATCAAATCCGACAAAGGAGAGGCGCTTGCCTATGATGGAGAGGTTGTACAGGGAGTTGACTATGGTTCGGAAGAAAGGTCTGTAGGCAAAAAGAAACGCCAGCGTGAGGGCTGGTAACAACAGTATGTAGGGTCTTGCCTTGGCTATCTTGGTTTTGTCCATTTCTCTTGTATCCTCTGGCGATGATACTTCCTTTTTTGTCAAAATTGCAAGGAAGAATGGGCTTAAATTCTGATTTGACAAAGAAATACCTAACGTATCAGAAATGAACGTCAGCTTTCCTAAGGATAGGGCTGACTAATCCTCATCATATTGTAAGGCTCTCCCATCCTTGTCTTTTGCCTGGGTATCGCTCACAATAAGGTAATACAATTGTAGGGAGATGACCAATGAATCCAATACAGAAACTGGACAACCAACTTTGTTTTGCACTGTATGTCAGTTCAAAGGAGATCATACAGAAATATAAAACCCTTCTTGAACCGTTCGGACTTACCTATACCTCCTACATCGTATTGCTTGCCCTGTGGGAAGAAGACGGGCAGACGGTTAAGGAACTGGGGCAAAAACTCTATCTCGACTCGGGAACCCTCTCTCCTGTACTGAAGAAACTCGAGAGTGCAGGGTTCGTCAGAAAGGAGCGTAACAGACGCGACGAGCGCAGTGTATCAATCATCCTGACAGCAAAAGGGAGACGGACACAGCAGAGTGCACTCTCCATTCCCAAGGATATGCATGCGCTGCTCACCGAGGACGGGCAACTTGATGACGAGCGAATAAAGGCCCTGGTTGGGGAGTCGCATACTGTCGCTTCCATTCTTTTGGAGGACTGAATTGAGGGGATGGTCCCCTCGTGTACTATCCCATAGTGTTTTTCGCACACAGACAACAAACAACGTACATACATGCATGCACCCTTCTTTTTTCAAGGAAGGGTGTTGTTGCAAAAGAAAAAAGATGCTCTCTTAGAAAGAGTAGACCATCCCAGCTACCAGTTGGATGTCTCCCCTCTTGTTGATCGTAGTTTTCGTAGTGTTGTCAAACTCCCTTCGTCCGATCCAAGAGAGCTCGGTGAAGATGCGCATCGGCATATTCCGAATCCACCAGGAGCCTTCCGCCCCTATGATGATTTGATCCTGAAATGTATCTCCTGAGGGAGGGGGACCAGGAATGTCGGAGTTTTTTAAATAATCTTCACTCTCATTATGCGGTCCGAAGATGGACACTCCTCCCTGACGA
>LFRM01281923.1_pt4 | contig 11725 bp, 12 predicted proteins | sample 618341 | NCBI WGS metagenome assembly LFRM01 (sample SAMN03654438, study PRJNA283298) | anaerobic digester metagenome | isolation source: pool of bioreactors CSTR01a, CSTR02a, and CSTR03a thermophilic anaerobic... | place: Denmark: Kgs. Lyngby | collected 2014-05-21
CCTTCCAATCATTGTATAATTCGTAAAGCTACGGGCCTTCCCCTTTTTAACCAAGGATATGAATATCAGCAAACAAAACAGTGATGCTACTAGCATAACCCCTATTGCAATCCATATATCAAGAAATGATGTATAAAAAGATTCTGCCTCTTGCAAATAGTCAAAAATTGCATATTCCGTTTTAAGAATAATGTTTGGCCTCATATAAAAGTAATTATAAGCATAGTTTCCAGTAAGTAATATAGCAGTCACTGCTACAGCAATCATTGCTGTAATCTGAATCTCTCCAAATATTTTATCAAACCAATTTAAACGTATATCTCCATTTTCATCTCTGCTTCCAGCAAAAGCCAATGAAGCTACAAATGATACGCAGGTTAAAACTGCTGAAATTAGAGCAACCACTGATATCTTCTTAAAAACGGCATTTATATAGTTTGATAAAATTACAGGCTCATTCATGTCGATAAGCTTAACTTTGAGCGTATGGTCATCAAGCCACCCTTGAGCTTCAGTAAGAGTTATTAACCCGATTATTGCAATTGCAAGCACGGTAACGCTTATTACAAAAATTATTATGCATGCACCCATCCTCTGATTATAATATTCATTATTATAATTTCTCAATTTTGTAACCAATTCCCCAGACCACCTTTAAATATTTAGGATTTTTTGTATTTATTTCGATTTTTTCTCTTATTCTTCTGACGTGAACAGCTACTGTATTTTCTGGATTAATTGCTACTTCATTCCATACTGCCTCATATATCTGGCTCATCGAGAATACTTTACCTGCATTTTTAGTTAAAAGTTTTAGTATCCCGTACTCTATAGGAGTTACTATAACTTCATACCCTTCAACTGTAACTGATTTGTTGTCATCGTCTATTACGAGTCCACCTGTCTCAAAAACCTTGTTTTTAGAGGCAATATTTCCAAAATCAGTATACCTTCTAAGCTGGGATTTTACCCTCGCAATAAGTTCAAGGGGATTAAAGGGCTTAGTAATATAGTCATCAGCGCCTACGTTAAGACTCGTAATTTTATCGTATCCTTCTGATTTGGCAGATAGCATAATAATCGGTATGTTTTTTTCTTTTCTTATTCTCATGGTAGTTTGGATTCCATCAAGACCAGGCATCATTATATCCATAATGATTAGGTGCAAATCTTTCTTTTCAGCTATCTCAATTGCTTCAAGACCATCATGAGCTAATAACACATTGTAGCCTTCGTTTATTAAGTATATTTCTATTGCTTTAGCTATATCTTTGTCGTCATCGCAAACTAAAATATTCATCTTAATTACCTCTTATAGATATACTACCATAGTAGTATTACAAAACAATTTACAATTTATTAAAGTATTATTACTTTATTAATGATTCAAGGGTTTTTCTGGCCACCGGTCCCGCGCTGGAGCTACCACTTCCACCATTTTCAACGCAAACAACAAATGCGTAAGGATGATCTTGATTTTCAATGAAACCAACAAACCACGCGTTTGCTTCCTTCCCATTGCCACTTTCAGCTGTCCCTGATTTTGCATACATATCTAAGCCTGGATAATTATCTTCACCGTAAGTTTCAACTACGTTGTTTTTCATCATGCTTTTAATTCTATCAGCCGTTTCTTTTGATAGATAAGAACCCAAAGAGTCGGAACTAAATTTATTTTCTTTGATTAACTTTGGTTTTACTGCTTCACCACCATTTGCTATGGCACCGACGTAAACCATCATTGCACAAGGATTTACTAAGTCGTTGTGTTGACCGATGCCTGACCAAGCTAGGTGAACATTATTATCAGTAGGAAATTCAAAACTACTAGGTTCAGTTTTTATTCCATTTATGTTATATGATTGGGTCAGTCCCGCTTTATCTACGTAATCCTGCATTTTATCTGCTCCAAGCTCAATTGTAAGTTCTCCAAATGCTCCGTTACATGATTTAGATAAAGCCTCCTTAAAATCAACCGTGCCATGAGCGTATGTGCAATTTATAACATCACCTTCCACTTCGCTGCTACCGTCACAATCAAAAGAGAATTCCTCAAGCGTCTTAATGTTATCAATCGCTGCAGCTGCAGTTATCAATTTAAATATGGATCCAGGCACCATTTTACTTTGTACAAACTTGTTGTAAAATATCCCGTCCTCTGGATCGCTAGGCACGTTCATCGGATCAAATGTGGGTTTACTTACTAAGCATAGAATTTCTCCTGTCTCATAATTGAACACTCCCACCGTGCCGTTATTATACCCTAGGGCGTTATATGCTGCTTCACATGCCTTTGCATCTAATGTTAAATAAAGCTCGTTTCCGGAGCCGTCAGGGCTATATATACCATTAACAAAGTTGTATCCTATTAAGTCGCTCTTTTTTCGAGATAAAAGCCCATTTGATATGTTTCCATATATATCACCTACAGTGTGTACAGTAGATTTTCGTACTTCTGCATTGTCTGAATATAATATACCCTCTTTGGTACATTTTATAAGGATTTCTCCATTTCTATCGTATATGCTTCCTCTATTTAATTGACCTTCTGTATAAATGTGCATGTTTCCTTTAAATGTAGTCCATTCCTCGCCATTTATTGCCATCTTATAAACGAAATAGCATAAGCCAAAAAAGAGCATAACGGCTAATAATAGGCAAGTTAAGGCTCTACGTTCCACTTTAAGCATCTATGTTCACCTCGTCTTTCTCAGGTATATCTCTATCAACGATTATATGCTTTACCCTGTTACTAATTGCTAAGCTGGCATTTTTTCTCATATCCGCTGCCTTTAAAAAGGCTAACATTCCCCATGATACCGCCATACTTGTTCCTCCATGAGAAACAAACGGAAAAGTCACACCTGTAAGAGGGAAAAAGTCTAATGCCCCGAATACATTTAGCATAGTTTGAAATATTAATATTGTAGTTGCTCCGCATGCAGCTATGGAATAGAATGTGGATCTTCCTGCTAAAATCGAATTGTTTGTAAAAAGTAAAAACGTTATTATGCACAGCACCATTAAAGCCGCTATAATGATTCCCCATTCTTCAACAACCATACCAAACACAAGGTCCGTATCCGCCGCTGCAACATGCCTTAGCATCCCATTTCCTGCACCAAGACCTGCCAATCCGCCGCTGGCAGAAGCTGTCATTGTTCTTGTCTGCTGGTATCCTAAAGAATCTGCGAATTCCCAAACGTGGCCCCAAGCTGAAAATCTATCGGCTATATAAGGTTTAAACCTTAATATCATAATCCCAAAAAGCAAGGCTCCACTTAATGTAAGTGCTATTCTTGAAAAGTCTCCACTTCTTAAAAATGAAATCATTAGAAATGTAACAAAATATATGGATGCTGTACCGAAATCTCCCATTATTGCTAGAGATGCTAAGCAAAAGCCAGAAAAAACCATGAATATAGTTAAGTTTCTTTTTTGATATAGTTCATCTAAAGTTGCTGCGCCTATCCAGATAAAAGCAAGCTTTACTATTTCAGATGGTTGGAAGGATATTCCTCCAATTTCTAACCAGTTCACAGCTCCATATTTAAGTGTACCGAAAACCAAGTTAACTATGAGGATTCCAACTGAAAGTATTATCAATAAAGGTCTAATTAGCTTAGCCCTCTTTAAATTCCTAAGAAATATACACATGCTAACAAATATTATAATCCCTATGACTATAGTAACTAGCTGCTTAAAAACCATATCCGGTACTGATGAGGCAACAACTGCCAAGCTTATGGTTGATAAGAAAAATGCTATTATTTCCAATTCAAAACCACGACTTCCAAGAGCTCTAAACCCAAATACGTAAAACCACATCATTATCATAAGGACGAAAAAGCAGACCGCGACCATCGGAATATATCTATCTCCTAGACCGATAATCAATTGTATTACCGTTAAGACCTGAAAAATTGAAAGAGCTACAAGTATTTTCCATGGCGAAACGGGTTCTTTGTCCATTTCACGCATTTGTTTATTATTTCTCTGCTCTTCTAAGCTAATAGGAAACAATGTGAAGCTAACAGAGCCCATCGTTATTTCATCGCCTACTTCGCATATTATTTTTTCCCTTCCCTGAGCTTCTTCTCCATTTATTAAAGATCCGTTCATAGAATCTAAATCTTCATAAATCCATGTACCATCTTTATTTCTTATTAAAAGGCTATGATTTCTAGATATGCTTCTATTCTTAATTCTAAGATCGACTGAAGATGAGCGTCCAATTACATTTTCCCAATGCGTAATGGGAAGACTGTCTCCATTTTCAATGTGCAAATATGCCCAAACTTCTGGAGTTGCTCTAGTGGAAAGAAGAGACATAATAGCTTTAATTAAAATATAACCAGCTAGCAAGACTAAAATCCATCTTACTCCGGTTGTGTAAAGCATACTCATACTATTGCCTTGAATTATATTAACCATTACACACTCCTATCAGACATAGATTATATCCTATTTCTCATAATATGTCATCTTTTGGGCAATAAAAATGCCGAGTCTGACTCAGCATATAATATTATCATTTAATTGTGTTTATTCGGCGAGCATTAGCGAAAATGCTATGGAATTAAGCTTAGTTTCGGCAGTATCTCCCCTTGAATATATAGCAACTGGTTTAGTGACTCCTGCGAAGTTACTACCAACTTCCATCCCGGCCATATATACGGCACTCTTATATAGTATATTCGCTGAATGAAGATCTGGCAGAATCAAAATATCTGCATCTCCTTGTATAGGTCCTTTAAACCTCTTCCTCTCGCAAGCTTCTTTAAAGCATGCTAGGTCAAAAGATATAGGTCCGTCTACAATTACATCTCCTAGCTGTCCTCGATCTGCCATCTTAGCTATTGAAGCGCTTTCAACAGTAATTGGGATTGATTCAGCTATTGTTTCCATGGCTGTTATCAGCGCCACTTTAGGAGTTTTTATACCCATCTTTCTTGCAACTGCTGCTATGTTTTTAATCATTTCAATTTTTTCTTTATAAGTAGGTTCAACTACCATTCCCATGTCACTTGCTAATCTAATTTTACCAAGACTTGGATGACTAAGAGCTGTAATAAGGTGAACAAATCCCCCCGACTTAATGCCAGTCTGGCTATTTAATATAGCTTTCATAAAAGTTGGAGAATGAATCAGTCCCTTCATAAGCATATCTGCTTCTCCGGTTCTAACCTTTTCTACTGCCTTTTCAGCTATGGCCTTTTCTCCTGTTACATTTACTATACGGTTTAAGCTTAAATCAAGACCTATGGATTTTGCCTGCTTTATTATCTCGCTCTCATCGCCAATTAATATTCCTGTAGCAAGCCCTATTTCATTAGCCATTTTTATAGTTTGCAGTACTTCAGCATCACCAGCTGCTGCTACTGCAATCTTCTTGCCTTGATTCTTTGAGTTTTCTATCACGTGTTTTTTAATATCTTCAAAAGTATTTACCTGCATCATATCTACATCCTTTCATAAATATCTTGAAATTTATCCTTGTAAAAAAGCCCCGTTTCGTTGATGTTATTTCCTTGATTTGCCAGTATAAACAATCTGTATCTTTGAAGTTTTTTTAGCCTTGCAAGTGGTGATTGATCCGCCCTTAAGTATTGAATTTTATCATATTTAATCAGCTTTGTAGTTTTTTTGTACGTACCACTTGCTATTGCTATATAGTCATTTCCTACGTTAAGTCCCGCTGTTTTAAATTTAATAAGTGCAGAAATCAAGAGGAAAAGCATAAGTACAGTATAAACAATAACAGGAATATATACTGCTATATTAATTTGTTCTCTTAACAAAATTGATGCCATAAGTGCTACAGTTAATGGAATTACATATACCAATTGATGAATTATTACTATCATTCTTGCCTCTTTTGGCTGCCCTTCTAGATTTTCATCAGTACTGGTCACAAATTCAGGGAGAAGTGTTTCCATGAAGCTATCTATTTCTTTTTTGGATTTAGAAAGAAGTAAAAAAGCACCTTCTTCCTTCTCATCTCCTGCCCCAACGTTAACAAGCTCTATGCTCTGTTTGTTAAATATCCTGGAAATGGCCGGTTCAATTATTTTTATTGCATTTATTCTATCTATTGGTATTTCATAAGTTCTTTTTTTTAGTAATCCTTGAGAAATTATGAGTTTATTTTTAAATCTTTTCGCTCTGAAATTAAAAAATCTTAAAAAAGACAAAACTCCTCTAGCTGCACTTGTTGTAAGTGCAATGAATAACGCCAGCATTCCTCCAAAAGATTTTACCACTATATCCATTACATTATCATCTGTATCTACAGCCCCAAAGAATACTAACGCTATTCCTACAAGTATTAGCACTGAAAGTATACTTGACAGGGGAAGTTCATAAAAAGAATGCATTACTATATCCTTAACAGAATATGAAATATCATAATCTTTAGTAGACGCAAATTGCATCTCCGCCTCTTCATCATCTACGATATTCTTATTTATAGCTACAAGCCTCATGATCTCAGCTTTGAATTCTAACGCTTGATCTTTTCCTAGTACTATTTTGATGTCTGTTTCGTTAGAAGTAGACAAGGAATCAGTGTCTATCTTGATCTTATATGTTCTTAAGATTTGTTCCAATATATTTTGCTCTAAATTGACATTTGAAATATTTTTAATTCCATATGATTTATGTTTTCTGTTTATTGTGTTTCTTTCTATTTCAATAGTGCCATCAGTTATGCTAATTAGCGTTTTATACCAAACTCTATATTGCCAAAATATAATTCCACCCATTAAGGTAAGCACTATGACAAAAGTTATTATAACACCTTTAGACGGGATGCTTCCGATTTCAGAAAATACTGATAAAAACTCGTTAAAACTATTAATTGATATTAGTGCAAATGCTATAAACGCCGCACCTAAATTTTCGACTATTATACTAGGATGGCATCTGAACTTTTCTCTCGTCATCAGCATCCTCCACCTTTTCTTTTCTCGCTATAGTATTAATCCTGATTTTTAGGGAATCAGCGATACGTTCTGCTACATCTCTCTCTAAAAACCTTATAGTGACATCTCCACCTGCTGTGGTAACTTCGACTTTGGCAAGTTTATACAACCTATCGATTGGACCTTGCGCTATTTCAATTTTATGAAGTCTTTCTATGGGTACTATTTCTCTCTTAACCCAAATAAATCCTTCAATTACATCTATTTCATCCTCAGTGATTCTATACTTGTATCTTTTATATCTAATAATTGGTACTGCTATAACATATACTGCGTCAAGGGCAAGCAAAGCTCCTAGTAAAAGCATAAGCCAAATAACATCCCTTAGGAATATTACTAACACTATAGCGATAACGAGCAATATAACAGTGCCTATTAAGGCAGCCATTCTCATGCAGTTTATTGCTTTTTTATTCAAAGCTCTGTATTCTAACATGTTTTCTCCTATTTTTTCCAGGAACTTTTAAGACCTACTATGCTATTAAATACTTTTTCATCGCAATTTGAAAGCTTTTCATCTAATACATAATAACCTTTTCTGAAGAATTGGAATCTTTCCAATGGTTTTGCCTCACCAACCAAAGGCTCCGCATAGCCCCAAGTTTCATTAAGTGAATTAGGGTTTTCAATGTATTCATCATTTTCATTTTTAACCATCAGATAGTCATACTCTCTGATTTTGATTTTAATAGCAGTGCTTGCTTCAACAAAGTGAATAGTTCCCTTGACCTTACGTTCAGAAAACCCACTACCACTTCTAGTTTTAGGATCATAAGTGCAATGTAACTCCTGAATATTGCCTGCTTCATCTTTAATCGTTTCGTTACAAGTAATAAAATATGCACCTTTGAGTCTCACTTCGTTTCCTGGAAATAATCTAAAATACTTTTTTACAGGAACTTCCATAAAATCATCGCCATCAATCCAAAGCTCTCTGCTAAATGGTATTTCTCTGTTTCCCATTTCTGGAACATTTCTATTGTTTTCCACTTCGCACATCTCTACTTGATTTTCTGGATAATTTGTTATTATGACTTTTATAGGATTCATAACTACGTTTCTTGCTTCGACTTTATCCTTTAGATCATCTCTTACGCATGCTTCTAGTTGTGCTACATCTACTGTTGAATTAGCTTTAGCAACTCCTATGTCATCACAAAACTGCCTTATTGACTTAGGCGTATATCCTCTTCTTCTAAGACCTGCTATAGTTGGCATCCTAGGATCATCCCAACTTTCTACGCTACCATTATCTACTAAACTCTTTAAAATTCTCTTGCTCATAACAGTATTTGTTATATTTAATCTAGCAAATTCAATTTGTTTTGGAGGGTTAGGCCAAAAGCCTACCTCATTTATTACCCATTCGTATAAAGGTCTGTGATCTTCAAATTCCAAAGTGCAAATAGAGTGTGTAATTCCCTCTATTGCATCTTCTATGGGGTGAGCAAAATCATACATAGGATAAATGCACCATTTATCACCTGTATTGTGGTGATGCGTGTGAGCAACTCTATATATAATTGGATCTCTCATGTTAATATTGGGAGATGACATATCAATTTTAGCCCTGAGAACTACTTCTCCATCGCTAAATTTACCAGCTTTCATACTTTCAAAGTCTGACAAGTTATCCTCTATTGCTCTGTCTCTGTAAGGGCTGTTTTTGCCGGGTTCTTTGAGCGTTCCTCTGTGCCCTCTTATTTCATCAGCATTTAAAAAACAAACATATGCTTTGCCCTTTTTAATGAGTTCTACAGCAGCTTCGTACATTTTATCAAAGTAGTCAGATGCCCAAAATCTATCATCCCATTTAAAGCCAAGCCATGTGACATCTTCTTCAATCGAGTTTACATACTCTATATCTTCTTTAACTGGGTTAGTATCATCATATCTCAAATTACACTTACCCTTATATTTTTTAGCAGTGCCAAAATTTAAGCATATGGATTTAGCATGTCCAATGTGCAAATATCCATTTGGCTCCGGCGGAAACCTAGTAGTGACTTTGTCTCCGTAAACACCTTCTTCTAAATCTCTATCGATAATGTTGTGTATAAAGTTACTTTGAATTTCTTTTTCCATGTCTGCCTCCTATGTATAAATACTAAAATAGTATATCATAATGCTTAAAATTTAACAACACGCTTAAACCTGTAGTTTAAATGTGTTTAGCTTTTTTTTCAGAAGTTCTACCCACTATTATAACAGTTAACACAGTGATTATAAGGTACGCTGAAATCACCATTACATTTGCCATTGTAAGTGGCTCATTTCCAATTAGCCATGACGACAGATAATTAAACAAGTACCCTACAAATGCTATGGATATAGCTGTAATGCTAGCAAAAACAGCTATAAGCCTTGTCTTGATAGCCTTTCTTAGTAGTATCATCTCTGGTAGAGATAACGCTGTTGTTGCCATCATGAATGCAAGGGCCGTCCCAACTCCAACGCCTTTATTTATTAATGCTTCTGCAATTGGTATTGTGCCTAGTGCATTTGAATAAAGGGGAACGCCGCAAGCAACTGCAACTAATACTGCTAAGGGATTGTCTTCTCCCGCATATTTAGTAAGCACTTCTGAAGGTACCCATCCGTGAATCAGAGCCCCTATTCCAATACCAATTAGAAGGAATATCCATATCCTCTTTATTATATCCTTAACATTATCTATTGCGAATCTTATTCTTTCTTTTGTGTTTAGTTCTTCTACTTCAACATTACCCATCCTTATATCCATCACGTAACTTTCGATATATTTTTCCATGCCTAGCGCTCCAATAATTACGCCACCTAAAACGCCCAGAAATATCCCAGTTATTACGTATACAATCGCAATCTTCCATCCAAATATAGCAAGAAGTATGGCAAATGCCGCCTCATTTACAATAGGCGAAGTTATCAAAAAAGAAAAAGTTACGCCTAAAGGAATTCCCGCTTCAATAAAACCAATAAAAAGTGGTACCGATGAACAGGAACAAAATGGCGTAACAACGCCTAAAAGCGATGCCATTACATTGCTTCTAACTCCTTTAAATTTTACTAGTATTTTTCTTGTTCTTTCTGGTGGAAAAAAGCTTCTTACATATGATATTAAAAAAATCATAGCCGCTAATAAAATAAGTATTTTTATCGTATCATAAAAGAAAAAATGAACTGATGAACCCAGCCTGGTTTCTATATTTAGTCCAAAGATTCCCTCTACCAGTAAAGTAACTAATTTATCCAGCCATTTAAACATTTCTATTTTCATCTATCAACTTCTTAATTTCTTTTGTGGATAAAACCTTACCCTTAGATACCACTTTATCACCTATCGCTAACGCTGGAGTAGACATAACGCCCATGCTCATTATTTTTACAGTATCCGTTACGTGGGTTATTTCAGCATCGATTTTAAGTTCATCTAAAGCCTTTTTTAAATTATCTGTTAGTGTATTACATTTAGCGCATCCACCGCCTAGTACATAATATTTCATTTTCTTCCTCCTATTTTTTGCAGTTACAACTTTTCTTTTCTCGAGTTAATTCTGAAAAATGGTTTTTAAATTCTTCAAGAAATTCGTTGTTTAATTTGTAATGTTTCCATTTACCTTCGGTTCTAACTATCAATATGTTAGCATCAATTAGAACTTTTAAATCATGTGACATTGTAGGTTGAGTTATATCAAACCGCTCTTGAATATTGCATGCACACTCTTCACCCCGCGACAATACGTCTACTATTTCTAGTCTTTTAGGATCAGCTAATGCTTTAAAAACCTTTGAACATTCTCTATAGTCCATATTCTATCCTTTCTGCTAAATCTTTCAGCTTAATCTCTATTTCATATATAACTTTATTAAACTCACAATCATTTTTACCAGTAGGGTCATCGAGCTTCCAATCCTCAGAATAATCACTTTTAAGTGATGGGCACTTTACATCACATCCCATGAAAATTACAATATCCGGCTTTTCTATCTCTGTTATTAGTTTGCTTCTTTGTGTTTCTTCCATGTCAATGCCATATCTTTTTTTTATAAGCCTTACAGCATCTTTATTAATGTGATCTTTTATTTCAGTTCCTGCTGAGCAGCTTCTAAAAATTTCAGCTTTATATTTTTTACTCAATGCTTCTGCGATTTGACTTCGGCAAGAATTATGAGTACAGACAAAAGCCACTAAAGGTTTTATTTTTACTTTCATTAGAACCTCCATATAGATTAAATTCTATGTGTTGATAATACACCACATATAGAATAATGTCAATGTGTCGGTGAAAAATAAATCCCAGTATAATTCTGGGATTTCACTTGGTTAGTTCATAACTTTTATTTATCATGTCCTTTATAACCTGTCCGGCACTGTGCCATCTAGCTTTATTGTATTCCAATGTTCTTTATTAAGATGATACCCCGGAATCACTGACTCATATACATCTCTTAAAAGGTAGTTCTCTTCAGGTATACCTTTTAGACTTATACTAGTATAATCCTCTTTATCTGAAATTATTGCAAATATTATTTTCTTAGCTTCGTGCCTTATAGATGCTGCTCCTAAATCAAAGGGGTAATCTTCGTATACATTCATAAGTGACAGGCAGTATTTAATTGCTTCTTCCTTGCTTTTCATTTCAAGCTCCTTCCTGATGTGTAAATTATAGCACAAAACACAAATACTCCCAGCTATTAAGCCGGGAGTATTATTTAACTATTAAAGCTAATTATTTAACGATTTCAGTTACAACGCCAGAACC
>LFRM01383459.1_pt1 | contig 11721 bp, 11 predicted proteins | sample 618341 | NCBI WGS metagenome assembly LFRM01 (sample SAMN03654438, study PRJNA283298) | anaerobic digester metagenome | isolation source: pool of bioreactors CSTR01a, CSTR02a, and CSTR03a thermophilic anaerobic... | place: Denmark: Kgs. Lyngby | collected 2014-05-21
CCACCGCCACTAGGAGGGTCTTTTGGATTTTCTTTGGGTTCTTCTTTTGGTGGTTCTGGTGTAGTGCCGCCACCACCGCCACTAGGAGGGTCTTTTGGATTTTCTTTGGGTTCTTCTTTTGGTGGTTCTGGTGTTACTGGCGGCGTTGTTATAGCTTTCAATTTGACGAGCTGGCTTGATGTATCTAATATAATTCCGTTGTCGCTAAAAAACACTTGGTAAATCCAAGGATAGCTGGTCCAATACTTATTAGTGTCGTACCAATTTGCCCCGCCGATAAAATATTTAAGACTCGGTGTATAGTAGTTGGGATCATTCCATTTCAGGCGGTATAGATTTACTTCCTTACCATTGCCATCTACGCCCAGTAGTAAGCATTTGCGTGGGGTCATAAAATCCTCGTCGGTTTGTGACCACAGCTCATGTTGTAGTGTGGTTGTTTTAGTATTGGCGTCATATAAAAAGCCATTATTGTACCAAAACTGGCCGTTTTGGTAACGTAAGACAAAAGTATTATTGCCAGTAGGGGCAAAAAATGCGCCAGGGTCTGGGTTAAAAACAGGGGTATGAGCATTAATACTGCCTGTGGATATATCTACCTCAATAAACCGAGAGTGCCGCTCTTTAAGCCCAATCCTTATGCCATCCGCTTCAAAAATATATAATTTATTGCCATCTTTAATGGCTCTGCCAACGGAATAATGACTACTTAGAGTAGTTAAGGGACAAGGGGTACTCCATATTGGGGTAAAACTACTAAATGTACCACTTTGAGGTAGATTAATTTTGGCAATATTATTGGCCATGGTTTTAATTATTGCTGAATTATCATCTGCATATATAATTTGAGGGGCATAAAATCCATAACTGCCTAAATTACCGGAGTCCAGTAGGCCAGATGATTTTAGCTCGCCATCGCTCGAATACCGTGATATGAAAAAGTTTCTAGTTCCTAAACCACCGGCTGTATCCCCGCCATAAATTAGCACAATATCACCTGTATCAGTAATGGTCATTGTGTAGGTGTTGGTAAATAGTGAGCCGGCTGCTGTATTGGTGGGTAAAATCCGCTTAAACCTAACTGACCCATCTTGATTAAGTGCGACAATAAAGGGTTGCATACTATTCTCACTTGCATCGATATAGCGAAAATTAACCGTATAAATAGTACCATCTGGGCCGATATGCGGTTTGAGATAGTGAGATGTCTCGTTTATTCCGCTAGTGTACGTCCAGGCAAGGTTCCCAGTTGTGCGATTGACGGCATATATGCTGCCACAACCGCCAAAAATAATATGATCCTGTAGTAATATCCCGGATGTCTCAATATGATTATTAGTAATCGGATTATCAGCAATATTTAATCGCCATACTACGTCTAAATCCCCGGTGGTAAAACCACTGGGGGCTAACGGGGGAGTATTGGGATATATACTACCGACCTGCAACCCGGAGTTTTCAGGGGTTTCGGCAACGCTAGGATTTATCCGATAGGTTGTCGAGTATGATTCTGTATTATGTTCGCCTGTTTCCACGATCTCAAACGCCCCTGGCTCTAACGTCATAGTTGCGGTGACATCAGTTAGATTGTACCCGTATACCGCGTAATTAAATATAGGTTGCGGCATCACGATATAACTTGCAAAATTGTTAAAATGAGTAGCAAAATTACTCCAATGCCCAGTTATACCGCCTATCGGAGAGGTACTTTCTATTCTAAACTTTGAGATATCGCCAGCCTTAAGAGGCTTGTTAAACAAAAATACAAGCGGTATATTGGCCCCCTCGTCTGGTGCTAGGATCGAGTTTAATGCTTTCCCAGTGTTGCCCATAAGGTTTTTGTTATACAGGGTGCTATTATTTTTTGGGTATGTGCCTAAAAGAGTTAGGGATTGCTCTATTTTTGATTTAAAATTATATCCTGGTAAATTACCTGCTGGATACTCCCATTTACCACCGACTGGCTTAATGTAATCCTTAAAATCATCTGTGATGTAATTAATTCGGCTATTTATCGTACTCCACGGTAATTGTGTTATATCGGGGAAAAGTGGTTGATAGTCAGGATGTAGGACAAGTTTAAGATATACTTTTGTTTTGTCCTGATCCTGGTATAATTTATATCCGCAATTTTTGCCGGACAAATCATAGTAATCACTGGTAATCTCTACATCCACTGGAAATTGCATAACGATTGGTTCATATGGCTCCAATAGTCCATCAGCAGGAGAGTAACTTACAGAGTAAGGGATATAATTAATTGGAGTTACGGTTATCTGTATCTGATCCGAGTATACCGACATATCCGGCGTGGTATAGATTGCATCAACATGTGTGGTTCCTGCGCTCTTGCCCGTTATATACCCACTTTTGTCCACTTCTGCGATTGTACTATCCTGGCTTTGCCAAGAAATAGGATGTCCTGCTACTGCAGAGGTAACTCTTTTCCTAGTGCCGTCTGTATATACGAGATACGCTTCTGCCGAGATACGCTCATTTTCCTCGATTGTGGTTTTGTCGATCTCAATTACAAGTTGCGTAATATCTGCTCCAATAGCAGGTAATATCGGCACTAGGCCAAACATAAACGCAAATAAAATAAAAATACTAAGATACTTTTTCTTTTTTATCATTAAGTATCATCCTCCTTGATATAAAAGTCCACAAAAAAGCCGCCACTTGGCGGCTGTTGGGCGGATCTATAAACGGTAGTCGGTTAATATGCCGTTCTGAAAATCTAAAGAGTAAAGCCCAACCCCACTATTGGGAAGAAAGTAACCATGCCACATTAGCGTGCCAGTAAAATCCTTGGGATATTGGAACTCCCAGGCCTTTATGTGGTCGTTGTTATATTTATTTTCTGGTGTCCAAGTTATCCTTTGCGGCTTGCCGTAAATGGCAATCACTTCATCTAATGTCTGCCCCAGCCGGATACCTAGAGGGGTTGTGACGCCAGATTTGAGACTGTATCCGTACTCTCCCACGGTAAAATCATTAAGCATATTAGGCCACGGGGTTTCCTCCACTAGAGGGTAAAATGTGATGTAAGCGTACTCGTCCCACGGATCGGTGGCGATGTGATAATTAAACGCTTCCCCGACAAAACGTAAAGGTACATAAGTGCGGTTGTTGTGGATCACTGGCACGACATCCATAGTTTTTACTTGGCCGTTGACGGTATAGGTTTTACTGCCAACAATCATTTCTAACTTGGTACCATCGCCTGTAATTGTGATTTTTTGGGTATTTGCGTCCCAGTGAGTCTGGTACTGCATTTTATCAGCGATAGCTCTAAGCGGCACTAATAGCCGGTTATTTTGGTTTATCGGGTCTTGCAAGTAAGCGGCTTGGCTACTCGGTGTGTGAATAATGACTTGGTAGCCTGCTAGTGCTGGAGTTGCAAAAACCATCATGATCAAAAGACTTAAAATAGTTATTTTAAATTTCATGGTTTGCCTCCTTATGCTGAATATCAATAAAAATAAACTGAGACAAATCAATGCCGAGTATTTCAGCATACTCTTCAAACGTAAAAGAATAGTCATCGCTTGGTCTTTGCACCATTATCGCTTTTTTATTTTTATGTTCTCGGGCCGCCCAGTACCATGACAATGACCTGTCATCTATGCGCATAAAACTATATCCTGGTTGGCCGGATATATCAGAGTAATTATTTGTGTCGCTAACATCGTTAACTAACTCAGGGCTATGGATGCGCCAGATTATCGGCTGGTTATAGTAATCTGGGCGATCAAGACTATAAAGATCATAGGTGACTACACCGTTAGTCAGGTAAAAATCTCTAAGTTGGTATTGGTCAGCTCGACCGTTTATGTCGCCACCGTTAGCGTCATGAAAATTATCGTGCGAGAAAATGCTAGAAACATAAACTATATCCTTCTGCTGGTCGTAAAAACCCGATAGGCACTCCTGGCCACCAACTGTCTCTATGATTGGCGAGTCGAATTGTAGAGTGTGTTCCGATGCAATTCTTTGGGCCTCTATCATGTCTTCTATTGTGCAATAACAAAAAACATCCTGAAAAACCCTTTCTGCCTCAGCGATCTTAATTTCCGTCTTTTGCGGCTGGGGATTATTTTTTTGTTTTTGCTCTGGTTGGTCGTTTGGCATAATATTAGCTATCAATTTCATTGATAATCCGCTGAATAATAGCAGTATAATAAATGCCCATAGCAGCCTTCTTTTGTGTTTTTTATTCGGCATTATTACAACCTCCTAATAAGCTATTTTTCGGGCTTTTCGAGGGTTGAAAACCCCGCGCCGTTTAAGCTCTAGTCTTTTGGTTTCCTGCAACCAATGGTGATATTGGCGATCACCTAAACATGTTTTTACTACCGTATCTTTGGTAACGGGATCGGTAGTGACGATGACATATATGCCCTGGTATTCCATTTTCCATGCTCGGGAACCGCGCCCGCTAGAGCATTGTTTTACTCTTTTGCCGCAGCTAACTACGGTGGCGAGATAAGTTGTTATTTCCGCACAGGATAAATCCTCCCAGCCCCACACACGGGAGCGAGCCTGTTCGATAGCGTGCGTTGATACGATTATTTTTCCCATCGTATGTACCTCCTTTTTATTTGAGTGCATGGCTTATCTGCCGAAAGGCATCCGTAGCCATTTCAATCTGATTAAAAACGGGCTGTAACTCTGCCGCCAGGGGCAGGTAAAAAATATAGTAAATTACTGCCGGGACAACGACAAATAATAAAACTGCGCCGATTATGCCATATAACCCGGCATTGCGATTAGCAATCCAAAAAAACGCCAAAATGAAAATAATGCCGAATAAATCGGCTCGGTTAGCCACATACCATGCGGATAAGTCGGCAATAATGCCTGGCCCGTAGGAAATAATGTACAGCAGGAGAGGTAAAAATATAATTAAAAAAATAGCAATAGTGGTTATTTTTTCCTGTACTGCTGTTTCTTTTTGGATTTTCCGCAATTCTTCTTCAGTGATGGTTTGGTGTCGATTATAGTTGGCCTGGGGACGCGCGTCCACTTTTCCGTATCTGTCTATTAGCACCTGCCTAGCTTTTTGGAGTTGGATAAATCGTTCAGTATCGCCGCCGGCGTCGGGATGATATATGCGGGCCAGGCGGCGATACTGCGCGGTAATGTCATTCTGAGTGCAGCCGGGGGATAGGCCCATGAAAACTAGGGCATCTTGTATGTTCATGTCGCATACCCTCCTTTCATATTTATTTTTCGATCAGGGGAACCTTATGAGAGTGGGTGATCCGGTGCCGGTGCGAAGACCCTTTCGGTATCTTCGGCGTTTTCAGTTGCCTCACGGAGTCGTTCTAGCGAGGCGGGGGATACATATATTTCCGCGTCATCTTCGTATTTTTTACTGCTGCCAGTCTTAGGCCGCGGTCTTTTGCGGTCTTTTGCGCGTGCCATGCCATCTTTGATTTTTGCAGCAGTATTCCACCCCTTATTGGCCCAGTCCTGAAGGACCTGCTCCATATACTGGATATTCGGTTTCTGGGCGTACCGGGCAGTAATTTCTGCACAAAGATAAATGATTTCTCTAGGATATTTTTCAATCCACCGCTGGACTGCTTCTGTGCCTGTCTGGTTTTCGAAGTCTATGCCGGTTATAGCTGACAGTTTTTTCCTTATTTCGAATTGCCTTTCTTCTTCTTCTTCTTTTATATCTATATCTATATCTATATCTATATCTGTGTCACTTTTCCGCACATCTACGTCACATTGTGACGCTCCCTCAACCAACTGTTTTTGTTTTCGCCTAGCCCGCAGGCGTCTCATCCGCTCGGCACTTTCACTTTCGCTGCCGATCATATTTACAGTTTCTACCATAAATAATGTGCCATCATCCCACTTCTCCATCATCCCAAAATGTGTAAATAGATCTATTGCGGACCGAACGATGTCAATATTTGTGTCTGTGATGACAGAGAGCATTTTAGGGTTATATGGCAGGATATCCTTAAATCTTAGTATTCCGTCTGTCTTAATGGATTTAAGCAGTAACTTCAGGTAGAAAATAATATAATCTTTTCCGTTTTCCATCTGTTCGATTATCCGTATTTCTTCGCGGTCAAAAAAATCTTCTTTTAATTTAAGCCAATAATATCTTTTAGGCATTTTATTATTCCTCCATTCTGTATAAATCTGTATAATTTCTCATAGAAGTGAATAAAAAAACACCCCTAAAGGGGTGCTTTCTGACTAACATATTTGTTAGTCAATTGCTAAATTTATCACTTAATATTAGTCGCGCTAAAATATAAATGCCTATATATCGGAATTTGTTTTTATATATTTATATTAACTATTAATTCGTAATCAATAGGTCGGCGGTTCGAATCCGCCCATCGGCTCCAAAGAAAGTAAGGCCCCTCCGAGGTTTGGAGGGGCTGTTGTTATCATAGATTTCATATGTTTTGCCTTGTCACAGCGGGTTCGTGATGGGATAATTGAAAAGCTTGAGTCGCATTGAGTGTACGACAAAAAAGTCATGGGAGATCATGAGATGTTTGTCATTTATGATAAAAAGAAGCAACGCGTGCCGATAAAAGTATGGCTGCAAAACATAGATCAGATCGAAGAGGGTTGCTTGAAACAGGCCATCAACCTGTCAAACTTGCCGTTTGTCCATAAATGGGTGGCATTGATGCCGGATACCCATCAAGGCTATGGTATGCCTATTGGCGGCGTAATAGCGACAGAAGATGTGATCATACCTAATGCAGTTGGGGTGGACATTGGCTGTGGAATGGCCTTTGTTGAGACCAATATTCACAAAGATGAGATATCGACTGAAGAATATAAAGCTTTAGTAGGTCAGATCATGCGGGATATTCCTACGGGCTTCAACCACCATTCTAATAAGCAGCCGTGCAAAACCCTGGAACAATCTGAATTCGCGAAATCGATGAAACAAAAAGCTTTACCAAAAGGATTACCGCAAATAGAAGAAGGCTATTATCAAATAGGTACTTTGGGAGGCGGTAATCATTTTATTGAGCTGCAAGAGGATGAAGCGGGCATACTGTGCATAATGATACATAGCGGCAGTAGGAATTTTGGATATAAGGTAGCAAATTACTACAATAACCAGGCTAAAGAACTAAATGCGAAACGGTCTTCCCCTGTGCCAAGGGAATATGACCTGGCATATTTGCCGATTGATTCTGAAATAGCAGGAGAGTATATATCATGGATGACATTAGCCCTGGAGTTTGCCAGAGAAAATAGAGATGTGATGCTTGATGTGGTTAAAAGAAATCTGTTGAAGGTAATTCCAAGTATGGAATTCAAAAATGAAGTAAATGCCCATCATAACTATGCCGCCGAAGAGCACCATTACGGCAAAAAGGTATGGGTTCATCGAAAGGGCGCTATAAGGGCCAGAGAAGGGGAAACAGGCATTATCCCCGGTGCGATGGGCAGTTATTCATATATAGTAAAAGGCAAAGGCAATCCGGAAAGCTTTAATTCGTGCAGTCATGGCGCCGGCAGGAAATTAGGGAGAAATCAAGCCAAAAAGCAGTTCCCCGTTGAAAAAACCATCACTGACCTAAAAGAATTGGGGGTGATCCTCGGTAAGCAAAACAAAAAGGACGTGTCCGAGGAATCGCGGTTTGCATATAAGGATATCGATTTTGTAATAGGTCAGGAATTAGATTTAATAGAGCCAATAAAAAAACTCAAGACGATAGCGGTTATAAAAGGTTAGGCTATATATTTGAATCAAGAAATGAAGAATTTTCTGCGATTTTTTATGAAAAAGGTTTATGGTTTATAACACAGCAATTATGGAAAATACCCGCCCGTTAGGCGGGTTTGTATTAATTACCAGGCTATTGGCGTTTTTATTTATGTTTAGTTGGGTCAACAATTTTATATTGTTGTCCAGGTTTTGGAGTTGGAGGGAATGGTTCGCCTTTAACTACTGTCCGTTCACCTTCGCCAGTTTTTCCACCTCTTGGTCCAACAATTTCAGCTTGCCCAGATCGTGGGACTTTTTCGCCAGGTTTATAGAGCTTATTCTTACTCATAGAATCACTACCGGGGATTATTGCCAACAGCCTTTGTGTAATTATATCAAGCTTGGAGCTATCTATCATAATTACGAACATTTTAAAAACTGGTGGTCTTTGTATAAGAATTGAACAATAATTATTAGTTTCAAATAAGAATGCCAAAATTATGTAGAGCGGAGTGTTGCGGACGGTTAGATAATTAGCCGTGTTTTTATAATTGAATCATCTGTTATTGGACAAGGATTAACATAGGGTCAAAAGACATCACTTAACTTGCAGGGTGAAATAACAGGATGTTTGTGGCAAAGGCCGAAGTAATTTATGTCACAGTATATGTTACTGAAACGGAGTGTAATCAATGCCTTTCCTGGATTGGTATGGCCGCAGAGCGGTAGAAAATTATCATCATAAAGTGCCTTATCATCTTCTGAAACGTAATGAAGATTATTTCGTTGGAGAGCCGGGTAGCGGTAACCTGGTAGTGCAAGAGGATAATCTCATTGCCCTCAAAGCCTTGTTACCCTATTATGCAGGACAAGTAAAATGTATATATATTGATCCCCCCTATAATACCGGAACTGAAAACTGGGTTTACAGTGATAACGTCAGTAGCGCTACCAATTTCAAAAACACTACTATCCTGTGATCGGAGAACTCAAGGACGAAGGAGAAGAGTTCGAATGTGCCCGTTATATAGACCTTTTGCCGGAGGTAAATTATTGGGTTCGCAACTTAGAACGACAGCCGGAGTTTTCCTTCTGGCTGCAAACCTCTACTGACAAATTTTGTCCAGACTTTGTTTGTCAGCTGAAAGACGGGCGTTATCTGGTAGTGGAATACAAAGGAGCTCAATTCTATAGCAACGAAAATTCCAGAGAAAAACGACTTCTGGGCGAGCTCTGGGAAGTCAAAAGTGGCGGGCATGTTTGTTTGTAATGCCAACTGGGCGAAACTTTGAGGAAATAAGAGCGAAGATTAATTAGAATTGGCGAACAGGGCTGCTATTTGATTGTTTTTATCGCAAGGGGATTTCTATTTAATCTTCGAAGTATATTGATTTAATTGGTATAAGGGAGGAGGAAGCCTAGTTGAGGTCCGTTGAAGATATTAAAGACCTCCTAAATGAACTCGAATTTCATGTTGCCGATGATTTAGAAGACCAAGACTTGGATTTCAAAGAATGGAATAGTCAGAGTGTTCAGAGTGCTTATAACACGCTTATAGACATGGCTATTTGTATGGCTAATGGTGGGGGCGGTACAGTAGTATTTGGTATCAGAGATAGGGGCGTGGGTAGGGAAAACGCTATAATAGGTGTTCCACCAGAGATAGATATTAATCGCTTAAAAAGAGAGGTATATGAGCACACTGATCCACGCATTACACCAGTTTTTGAAGAAATAAATGTTGTTGAAGGTACTGGTAGGATCCTCGTAATGCAAATCTATCCAGGTATGCCGCCATATACTGATACGTCTGGTCGCGGTAGGGTAAGGGTAGGGAAAGATTGTCAACCTTTGACCGGTACAATGAGGCGACGTATTATGGTGGAAACAGGGACGACTGATTTTTCCGCTACTATCACCAATATTCATCATTACCAGGGATCCTCGAATGCAGCCCTAGAGTATATTCGGGAGGCAGCTCGTCGCGAGCAAGCTCCTGAGGAACTACTGAAGGCTAATGACCATGATTTTTTGTTATCGCTTGGCATCATACAACAAGATAAACTAACACGAGCAGGTCTTATGCTTGTGGGGAAAGAAGCGGCTATACGGGCGGAGGTACCAGGGTATGTTTGGACATATCTAAAGATGAAGAATGATACTGAGTACATTGACAGATTAGATGGCCATGATGCTATTCCGATAGCCCTTTATCGCATCATGGATCGGATCATGGCCGATAATCCGATAACTACTATGCAATATGGAATGTTTCATTTTGAATATCGTACCTACCCGGAAATTGCACTGCGTGAAACGCTTATGAATGCTTTCTGTCACGCAGATTATCGAATAGGTGGCCCAATTATTATTAAACACTATCCGAATCGTATTGAAATATCTAATCCAGGTGGATTTATCGGAGGAATTACTCCTGAGAACATTCTTCATCATCAGCCCATGGCCAGAAACCCGCATCTGGTCGAAGTGTTAACCCGCTTGAGATTGGTTAATAGAAGTAGTCTAGGTATTTCCCGTATTTATAGAGCAATGATTATGGAAGGCAAGCAGCCTCCCATTATTCAGGAGGATGGTGATGCAGTTAAAGTCACTCTTCTTGCTGGGAAATTTACAGCATCTTTCCGAGCTTTTGTAGCCGAGGAGGAGAATAGCGGTCATAGTCTAGAGGTCGATCACCTTCTTATACTCCAGTATTTAATGCGGCATGCAGAGATTGATACTGCAACAGCAGCGCGTATTTGCCAACGTAATGAAGAAGAAAGCCGAGAAATCTTAAGTAATATGGAGATCGATAGAGGCTACTTGGAGCGGGGAGGAGTTGGTAAAGGAACTTACTGGCACTTGTCAAGATCAGTGCATACGAGATTAATGGTACCTGGTAATTTTGATGTACAAGGGCGGATAGATTGGGATGCAGCTAAGACCAGGGTACTAAGTGTTTTAATGCAGCGTAGTAGTAAAAGAGAAGCTGGATTATCAAATGCTGATATAAGGCAAATTACAGCTTTTAACCGCGACCAAGTAATTAGGTTGATGAAGGAACTTCGGGATGAAAATCCACGAGTTCACTTATCAAAAAGAGGTAGATACTCATCTTACTATTATAAATAAATGTAATGCGAAGTTTCTGCATTAAAAGTCGCATTGAATAATATAAAAGTAGATTTAATGCGAATTTCAATGCGAATATTCGCATTGAAATTCGCATTAGTATCAAAGCGGAGGAACGCCTGGACGGCAAGTGTTTGATTCGCACATCCGATGACACCCTCTCGCCAGAGGATGTAGCCCTTGGCTACAAGCAACTACTGGAAGTCGAGAACGCATTTCGTACCCTTAAAACCCCCCTGGAATTCAGACCGGTCTACCATCATCTGGAACAGCGAATTCGGGCTCATGTACTCCTGTGCTGGTTAGCCCTGTTGCTCATCCGGATAGCCGAGAACCAAAATAACGAGACCTGGCGGAACATGCGTCGCACTTTGGAACGCATCCGTGCTGTGGAAATCGGAACTGAAGGCAGGATATTCCATCCTGCCATGCTGAATCCGGAACAAAAGCAATTGTTTCAAAGCCTAAATCTCCAAGAACCACCTAAAACACTGAGCTTCTTAAATCCAGCCGATCTAAAAGCGTAGATACACGCCTATTTTTTCCCAACTCCAAAACCCTTGTCTGATGCCACTTCTTAGCTTTGTGTTTCTGCCAACTGTCGAACGCGGGACTAAGGAGCCGTCTGAAGTGCCGGCCTTACGTTGGGGCTATTTGAATGATGTATTAGTTTATGCTTTTGTGAAAAAATAAAACATCAGTATAAATTCTAATACTAAGGAGGCCAGGCAAAATGCCCAACACAGAAACAATAGAATCACTTAACCAGCTTTTACAGGGAGAATATGTTTTTTGCAAGAACAATTTCCCTGTTTTTGCAAAGTGGTTTTTGCAGCGCTCCCGACAAGGAGTTTTACGCGTCGTAACCCCTCATCAGTGAGTCTTTA
>LFRM01100931.1_pt2 | contig 11718 bp, 10 predicted proteins | sample 618341 | NCBI WGS metagenome assembly LFRM01 (sample SAMN03654438, study PRJNA283298) | anaerobic digester metagenome | isolation source: pool of bioreactors CSTR01a, CSTR02a, and CSTR03a thermophilic anaerobic... | place: Denmark: Kgs. Lyngby | collected 2014-05-21
GGAACACGCTTCGATCCTGAGATCGCAGAATTATTCATCCGAATGGTTCTCGATAAAGATCCAACGGATAATTGATTGAATGAATCGTCAGCTTAATTGTTCTAACCAGGCAGCCGATCAACTACGCTGTCGTTCACGCTAAGTTGAATACGATCATGAATCCTTGCCAAGTGAAATGGAGCAGCTTTCATCGTCATAGATAATGAGTATTGAATGCCCCTTGCCATCCGATGCAGAATAAGTAGTGCTGCCGTCTGATGTACCCTCATAAGCATTCTCAGAAAAGATATCCTTGATCTGCTCAAGGTAGGCTTTAAAGTCACGTTCGTTTGTCCCGGAAATTGAAACCTGTACCACATTCGAGGATTGAATGACGCTCTCAACAGTGCCGGAAGGATACTTCGGGATGACGCGCGCCAGTTCGGAATCGGGCCATTCACTGCCGCCGATCTCGATCTTATCGCCATCATCTCCGCCAATCACAACTTTGTCACCATCCAGATCGACATTGCTGCCCAGAATGTCTTCAACAAGCTCTTCACCTGCTTTTTCCTGTAGTTTCTTTCCAATGTTGCACCCTGTCATCGTGCTTGTCAGGAGCAAGATGGCCAATATCAGCAGCAAGATCTTTTTCATGTTCGTACCTCTCTCTCTCGTGTTCTGAGTCATTTCCATCATATGACGCTGGTGCAGCAAACAATTTCGTTCCTCAGATCATTGCCTTTAGTGCCCTCCGATGATTTACCTCTCTTCAACGCAAAAAGCCAGTGCCTGTCTGCGGAAACAACGACGGCCTGCTTAATAACACTCTCTTAAATCCAGGAAATTTCCCGACTCACCTGTGAGTCGGGTTGGCAGGTCAAATCAGTCATGACATCACCACTTATCGAATAAGTCCATCATTTTACCTGAAAAGCTTCAGGCATTTCATTCTGCTGGTCGCTAATCGGGATGATACTCATCTGATGGATTCAACAGACTTTGTGTTGTGACATCGGCTGCGGCATCCATAATGATGCATAAGCCTGTCTATCTGTCTGTTCATCAAACATTTGCTGTCTGCGGTCTGTACATTAATAATAACGCAGACAATCATAAAAAACAACGCAGGCAATGCGAAAATATGCCGGGGACCATGATCCCCGGCATCTGAAAATTTCTATTCTTTCATTTTGTTACACAGGTTTGACTTGAGTTTTCTTCACGTCATACCCCAGCGCTGTTATTGCTTTTACGACAGCTTCTGCTGTCAACTGATTCTCGTCAAAATCAAGTTTCACTTTACTTGAATTAAACGATACTTTTACACTTTCCTTTTCTACACCTTTCAGAGACTTGACTGCGCTGTCAATTTTTTGAACGCAGGAAGGGCACGTCAAGGTTTCCAGTTGGATCGTTGCTTTTTGCATATTGATCTCTCCTATCTATCGTTTTCTGTTCTGAATACCACAGCTCTATCGATACCGAAGAAGCCTCATCCCATTCAAAATAACCAATAGAATGCTTGCTTCGTGTACCAGCATGCCGATCGACATATTCATCCATTCACTAAAGAATACACTGCCTAACAAGAACAGGACAACACCAACCGCAATCATAATGTTCTGACGCATGTTTCGTGCGGTTGCTTTGGTCAATCCCAATGCATGGGGTAAACGGCTGATATCTGAGTTCATCAGGACAACATCGGATGTCTCAATCGCGACATCCGTGCCATTCCCCATGGCGATCCCGATATCCGCCAGTGCCAGCGACGGGCTGTCGTTGACACCATCGCCCACAAAGGCCACAATCTGGCCGCGATCCTGCAGCTGTTTGATGTAAGCTGATTTGTCGGCAGGCAGAAGATGCCCGTGTGCTTCCGTCAAGCCGATTTCGCGTGCCACGCGATCAACGGTTCCCTGATGATCTCCAGAAAGAACAATCAGGTTCTTTACGCGAAGTTTTTTCAGTCTCTGCAGGACATCGGGAACGCCGGGACGAATCTGGTCACGAATCCCCATTAGCGCCCTGATTGACCCGTCAACCGAAATAAGAACCAAAGAGTTGCCTTTATTCTGAAAAGTTTCAATATCTTCTCTGACGCCGTCGCTTAAAGGAATATTTTCCTGATCCATCAGGGCCTGATTGCCTACAACGATTATATGCTCATCGACAGAAGCAACAATTCCGCCGCCTTTTACAACATTCGTCCGCTCTACCGGCAGAAATCGCTCAGCGCCTATGTGTTCGACCACTGCTTTTGCCAAAGGATGGTCGGACTCATTTTCTACACTCGCGGTATAGGCAAGTACCTGATCAACTTCATCGGTATAGAATTTTGTGTCAGCCACTTTGGGATTACCCAGCGTCAGGGTACCCGTTTTATCAAATACAATTGAATCCACTTTGCTGAAATCCTGGATCACTTCGCTGCCTTTGAGCAAAACACCATGACGTGCGCCGTTGCCGATGCCGGCAACATTGGAGACAGGAACGCCGATAACCAGTGCACCCGGGCAGCCCAGAACCAATATGGTTATAGCCAGTTCAACATCCCGCGAAATCAGCCACACGATGAAACCCAGAACGAGAACGGCAGGTGTGTAGTATTTGGAAAAGCGATCGATGAACCGCTCTGCTTCAGATTTTGAATCCTGTGCTTCTTCAACCAGCTCGATGATCTTACCGAACGTCGTATCTTCGCCAACACGATTGGCAACAATTTGAAGCGTTCCGTTTTCCAGAATGGTTCCAGCGAAAACCTGCGTATCTTTCCATTTGCTGACCGGAACAGATTCGCCTGTTATGCTTGCTTCATTGATGTGCCCCTCACCGCTCAGCACAGTACCGTCTACAGGCACTTTCGCTCCGGTTTTGACCAATAGAACATCGCCGACATCGACTTCATCCACGTCGACTTCTTCAAATTCTCCGCTATCCAGTTGCTTAAGCGCACGCTCCGGTGCCATTTCAGTCAATTCACGGATCGCTGACCGGGTCCGGTTCAACGTCCTCTGTTCCAGGTATGCACCAAATAAAAACAGGAAGGTCACAATCGCAGACTCTTCATAAGCCTGGATAATAAAGGCTCCGGTTACGGCAATCGTCACCAGGACATCAATGCTGACTACTTTGACTTTCAGAGCTTGATAAGCTTGGATCGCTATCGGAACCGCTCCCAGAACGGAAGCAATCATCATCAGGACATGAGACAGCTGCGTGTTGGTAAAGCCGTAATGGCTGACAAATGCCAGCACAATCAGAATACCGCCAATCAGCATCCAGATGTTCTTTTTCCGGAGTATCCAGTTCTGCATCATCATCACCTGCTTCGTTTCAGTGTTGATCAACCATGATAAGCATGATCGAGTTCGGCCAGCATTACGTAGACTGCCTCGTAGGATTCGCAAACATCCGCCGGAACGGTGTAGTTGTCTGTGACCTCGCGTAGTCTGGCGAAATATTCGTGCAGTTCAGGCTGAGTGGAGCCTGCTTCTTTAATGCTCATTCGAATTGTATCAAAGAGCTGTTGTACGTCATGAAACTCCGGATGGTTAGCACCGTGAACCCTTGCTACAACCGGGACATAAGCCTCTAATGTCTTCAGGTTCTTTTTCTTTGCCTCTTTAAATGTTAATGTGCCTGACATGTTATTCCCTTCTTTCTTTTGTATCTTACAGACCCAGTCTACCTGAGTTCAGAATAAAAATAATTGATTTGAATCAAATTTGGCCACTCATTTTCAATTTTGATTCATTCGTGAAGCAGTTGATATTGATCTGCACAACTCAAGGCTTGACCAGCAGCGTGGACATTCTGGCAGCTGCTAAGCAGATATGATATACTCTCGCCTGAACGAACGATATTACGGAGGGATTCATGAGCCTGATATCTTTACAGGCAGTCAGCAAGCATTATTTTGGCTATACCGTTCTGGACGAGGTCTCGTTTCAGCTTGACCGCGGGGAACGCCTTTGCCTGATCGGCAATAACGGTGCCGGAAAAACAACATTAATGCGTCTGATCATGGGATCTGAAAAACCCGACGGCGGCAGTATTACGATCGCAGGATCTGCCGTCTGCGGTTATCTGCCTCAGTCTCTGCCCGATGATGTCGATACTGAAGAGGAATCCTGGCTCAGCCCGGAGATTCGGCGGCTTGAAGAAGCAATCCGCCGGACAGAATTGGAAATGACTGAACTGGGAGACCGGCAGCAGAACGATCCTGCCGTTCTACAGAAACTCGCTCAATACGCTGATCTAACCACCCAATACGAGGCCGTCGGTGGCTACGAGCATCGCCACATGATGGAAGAGGCCTTAGGAGGACTTGGTCTCACCAGCGACGTTTTTCAACGGCCTCTAGCAAGCCTGTCTGGTGGTGAACGGATGCGCGTTGCCCTGGCGCGGATCATCATCATGAATCCGGATCTGCTGCTGCTCGACGAGCCGACCAACCACATGGATTTGTCGGCACTGGAATGGCTGGAACAGTATCTGACCCGTTTCAAGGGTACCGTACTGTTTATCTCACATGACCGTACGTTTATTGACCGCACGGCAACCGCCGTTGGCGAGCTCAGCAATGGCCGCATCACGATTCGTTCCGGCGGATACACACGTTTTTTCGAACAGGCTGCTGCTGAAGCCCTGACACTGGAACGCGAAATCAAGAAAGTGTCTCTCGAACTGAATCGTCAGCAGGAAGTTGTTCAGACCATGCTGTCTCATCGTAAGATGTCAGCCTATCATGCCCGGGAAAAGGTCACGGCCAAGCTTTCCGCGCGTCTGGATGATATTATGGCACGAAATCATCGTCAGAAGCAGAGTCTGAATTTTCGTTTTCTGCCCAGCCTGCCATCCGGCGATTCTGATCGCGTACTGCTTGAAGTCAGCGATTTAAAGGGCGGCTATAACGACACGCCGCTTTTCCAGGATGTTGCTTTTGAATTGAGAGCAGGGTCAAAGACATGTCTGTGCGGGCCCAACGGATGCGGCAAGACAACGCTCTTGAATTTGCTCAGGGGCTGCCATCAGGCAATGTCAGGTCATATCCGCCTGGCTACCGGGATGATCTACGGTCATCTGGGTCAGCAGGTCCACTTTTCAGACGAAGAACAGACGGTTCTCGGAGAACTGCTCTCCCGCAGCGATCTCAGCGAGGGAGAATCGCGCGATCTGCTGGCTCGTTATGGTTTTCGGGATACCCATGTTTTCAAGAAATTGCATGTCCTGAGCGGCGGTGAACGGTCACGTCTGTATCTGGCCTGTCTGCTGCTCGAACAACCCAATATCCTTTTTCTCGACGAACCGACCAACCAGCTGGATATTTATTCCCGGGAGATACTTGAGCAGTCGCTACTTGCTTACGAAGGCGCAATTCTGGCTGTCAGCCATGACCGCATGTTCATCGAACGCTGCTGTGATCGGGTGCTTGGGTTTATCGGCACGAATGTCACAGCATTTGACTCTTTTGAAACCTATCGCGCTGCCGCCCGGGCTGCAGAATCAAAGCAGACAAACAAACCCGATCCGGTTAATCAACCAGATAAATTATCCGACGAGAGCAAGCGAAAAAACCGGGTGGCACAACGACGGGAGACCGCCTTGCTTAAAGAGCGTCAAAATGCACTTGAAGCAGCTATCAGGAAGCTTGAAGACGAAAAAGAGCAACTGGAAACAACCTTTGATGCCGATACGGATCCAGAGCAATACCAACGTTATGCGTCGATCCTCAATGAGATAGAAACCCTGTATGAACAGTATCTGGAGGTAGAAGCGCTGCGGATCAACGATGCATAGGTGCCGGTTATCTGTATCTTCTGCGATCGTTAACCGTCCAGATCCCTAGTCTTTAAACACAGTCAAATTCTTCTTTGACTCAACATCATCCCCCGTAAAACAACAGCGCAAAATAATAATCTTTGCTGTTGGTCTGTATGTGTGCTACAATGGCTCGTTCAAACTCAGATGCACAAACGTGCGATGAAGTAATATCTTACGAACGAAAGAAAGACAGGTGTCTCTTGGACAATATGACATTCCCTCAGCTGGCGTTATCGCCAAAAACCCTGCAGGCTTTGCAGGACATGGGCTTCGAAGAAGCCACTCCCATCCAGGCGGAATCCATTCCGCTGATCCTAGAAGGACGCGATATCCTGGGGCAGGCGCAAACCGGTACCGGCAAAACCTGTGCGTTTGGCATCCCTCTCATCGAACGGGTCGATCCGGAAGCGGCAGGCGTTCAGTATCTCGTTTTATCACCCACCCGGGAACTGGCCATCCAGATTGCCGATGAGATGCACGAACTGACGAAATACCATGAAGGAATCCGGATTCTTGCTGTTTACGGCGGACAGCCAATCGACCGGCAGATCATGGCGCTGAAAAAGAAACCCCAGATTATTGTCGGCACGCCCGGCCGGGTCATGGATCACATGCGTCGTAAAACCATCCGGCTGGATCAGCTGAGCGGCATTATTCTGGATGAAGCAGACGAGATGCTCAACATGGGGTTCAAAGAGGATATTGATATCATCCTCGCCGATACTCCGGATTCCATTCAACGTATTTTCTTCTCGGCTACGATGCCCAAGGGCATTCTTGAATTGACCAACCGCTATTTAAGGGATCCGGTTCACGTCCGGATCGTGCCTAAACAGCTGACAGTCAGCAACATCGAACAATACTATATTGAAGTTCGCGAATCCAGCAAGATCGAGGTACTCTGCCGCCTGATCGAGTCAGAACGCATCAAGCTGGCACTCATATTCTGCAATACCAAGCGAAAAGTCGATGATCTCACAGAAAAGCTGCAGACGCGCGGTTACTCAGCTGAAGCACTGCACGGTGATATGAAACAGATGAGCCGCACCCGGGTCATGAATCGTTTTCGCAGCGGCGACGTTGAACTGCTGGTCGCAACTGATGTAGCCGCCCGTGGTATTGACGTCGACAACATAGAAGTTGTCATCAACTACGATCTGCCTCAGGATGAAGAGTATTATGTCCACCGAATCGGCCGAACTGCGCGCGCCGGCCGCTCCGGCAAGGCGTTTACATTTGTCGTTGGTCGTGAAATTTTTGATCTGAAAAATATTCAGCGCTTCACCAAATCCAACATCATCTGCACGCAGCCGCCCTCGCTGACCCAAGTTGCCGAGACGCATGTTTCCGGCGTTCTTGAGCAAACACGAACCGTTTTGGCAGAAGGTGGTTATGTGAACTATCTGAATGCCGTCGAACAATTCATTTCAGATCTCAATGATACTGAAAATGGTCAGCCGTTTTACACAACAGCCGATGTGGCAGCGGCACTGATTCAGCAATCTCTGGGAGATAAGCTGCTTCAGGCGAAAGAAATTGAATCAGTTGTTCCCTACGAAGAGATGATTGCCAGGGGCAAAAAATCCCGCAGCGGTGACGTTTCAAAACGGTTCGCAGGAAATCCGGCAGGCCGGGATTTTCAGACTGCATTAATCAACGGCGATGCAATAGAAGATGACGGCACAGATTTTCAAAAGAAAGACAAAAAGAAACGAAAGAAGAATCTTGAACCGGGTATGACCCGTTTGTTTCTCAATGTCGGTGATGAAGACCAGATTCTGCCTGCTCAAATCGTCAAAGCGGTCTGTTCATGTTCTTCACTGTCCGGAAAGCAAATCGGTGCGATTGCCATGTATGGCCGGTACACCTTTGTAGACGTTCCCGCGGAAGCAGCAGCTCAGGTTGTATCCGGTCTGAGCGGTCAGAAAATAGGCAAGCGGCCGGTTCGGGCTGAAGTCAGTGCAGCTGGCAAAGCGGCCTTTACACCTGAATACAAACCATCAGCAACTTCAAAAAATAAAGATGGAAGAGCTAAAAGCGATTCCTATCAATTCGCAAAATCAGGCAAGGGAAAGCGTTCCGGTTCCAAAGGCGATTACAAACGAACAGGCAAAAAAAGCGGTAAACGACCCTAATGACCTGCTGTCTTGCTGTTTTTTGTGAATCACGGTCAACCTATGGCTGATAAACACCGGATTCAGGATTTAAACCTGGATCCGGTGTTTCATTTGCGCGAACTGTTCATTGCTCAATGTCCAGTTTGTTGTCAGCGCCAGACTTCATCCGGTACTTCGATTGACACGGGCTCACCATCTGCTTCCCGTGAGGAAATCTCAAAGGCATAGCCTGGACTTGTATCCACGAACCGTTTGCGCAGATCGATTCTGCCCCAATCGTCCGGAGCAATCATGATGTGCCAGTAAACATGCATTTCCCATTCATCTGAAAAGAACAGGTAATGCGAAACGACCAGCCACTGCGGACTGACCATGGTACCGGTCCATTCGGTTTCATCGGATAGACCCAGTTCAGGATGTTCCTCTGCGAGCCAGGACACAAACGTCTGCCGCAGCTCGACAGCGGTTTCAAGCCGGTCATCTTCTCCTTCGATGACTTCAAATGACACGGTTGCCTTGTTTTCAACCTGACCTCGTTTCCCTGTGATGGTAACGATTACAGTTTTGCCTTCGCTGCCTGGATTTGGAATAACAGTGACTTCAGAAAGCTGATCCGGAAACACTGTGTCATGTTCAACGATAACCTGCGCGTCAGAAGCAGCTGCGGTAATAACAACCGGGTGTTGGCTGGCCTGACCCTCATCTTTGACACTGATTAAAAAGACACATCGTTGTCCCGGAATCGAAAAACCTTTTAATTCCTGTGGCAGGACAGCCAAGGAAAACGGCAAATTCTCTTCATCAGCATTTATCGGCGTGGTTTCTGAGTCTGTATCTGTTGGTGTCGTTGGTGGTGTAGCACAGCTGCTGAGTGATCCGGCAATGACAACCGACAGAATCAAGCATAGAAATAAACATGCAGAATTTCTCATGTGTTCACCTCCATTCTGCTTGAATCGGGAATACCCTTTAGACGTTTTATCTGAACAGATGTTCATTGTTATTGCACCACTCACTACACTTTTTATTTGTCTCCGGATCTGTCCAAATAGCATATGGTATCTGCCGCAGATGGGAACAAAGTCATTCTATCGCTTTGCAGGTTAGAGCCAATACCGTACAATAGAGTCAGCACGTTAACCATTACGTTGGCTTAGGGAGGAAAAACAGGATGAAGTTTAAACTTGCTCACACAAATTTCAATGTCATGGATCTTGACCGATCCATTGCCTTTTATGAAAAAGCATTGGGTCTGCATGTCGTTCGCCGAAAAAAAGCGGAGGATGAACGTTTTGAACTGGCGTTCCTCAGCGATGACTGTGGCCGTTATCAGCTGGAACTGACTTGGCTGCGCGACCGCACAGAGCCGTATGACCTCGGGGACAATGAGACACATGTCTGTTTTCAGACCGATGATTTCGCTGCTGCTCACGCGCTACATACTGACATGGGCTGCATTTGTTTCGAGAACGAAGCGATGGGCTTATATTTCATCAATGACCCGGATGATTATTGGCTGGAGATTGTTCCGCTGCGATGATTCATATCCTGCTGTTAGAGCTGGCAGGCCGGACACCAGCAGGTGGTTCGCCCGGCCAGTTTTATTTTGCGGATTTCCGTTCCGCAGTCACGACATGGCTGACCGGCCCGACCGTAGACCATCAGACACTCCTGGAAACGGCCCTTGCGATTCCATCCGTCAACATAATCACGTAATGAGGTTCCCTGACACAAAATAGCCTGCTCAAGCACCTGGCGGACAGCAACAGTAATCCGATCAAATTCGCATTCTGACAAACTGCCGACCGTTCGGTCCGGAGTCAGTTTTGCCGCAAACAACGATTCATCTACATAGATATTGCCCAGTCCTGCAACAACGGACTGATCCAGCAGGAAGGCCTTGAGCGATACGTTTCTTTTTTGTTGTTGCCGATTTTGTAAATAGGCAGCGGAAAATGCTGTGTCAAAGGGCTCGGGTCCCAATGCATCATAGCCTGACGGCGCACCGACAGGCTGGCCGGCATCGTCTGCAGCACGTATCCAGACGCGTCCAAAGCGGCGTGTGTCGTGAAAATCGAGCCAGATCACATCATCCGAACGTTCCGGATCGATCAGCCTGAAGCGTAGATGGGTGTGTTTTGGTGGTTCAAGATCCTGCTGCCGCAGCAGCAACCGGCCGGTCATCCGCAGATGAACCAGCATAATCAGTGGTTTTTTAACTTTGTTGTCTGAATAATCAAGCAGATCGATCAGCAGATATTTGCCGCGGCGCCGCACATTTTGAATCAGGCAGCCTGTCACCACAAATTCGTTAGATAGAAAAACCTCCGGCGTTAAAATTTCGACAGCATCAATTCGCCGGCCCTTTACATCGGGCAGGATCGTTTGGCGAACTGTTTCTACTTCTGGTAATTCCGGCATTGAGGTACGTCCTTTTTGTTAAATCAAATTTTCCATGCTCTTGATATTCAGAATGAGTTAACTATAGCATTTAAAAGGCAATCAGATCGATATGATTCATTTTCTCAGATATGAATCGATTTTTTCTCTTTTCGAATGATATGAATCTGTGCTAAAATTGGTTGACCGAAGTCATTGAATATTTTTTGTCATGCTTTGAGCTGATACTTTGCGATATGGAATAGAGGAATAAGATGGTTTATAACGGAACAAACAGAAAAAGGTTGGCTGAGAACACCCGACAAAAAATATACGACAGTGCGATGCATCTGTTTTCCACCAAATCCTTCAATAAAGTCAGCGTAGATTCGATTGTAGAAATGGCAGGTGTCTCCAAAGGTTCTTTTTATGTTCACTTTCCATCGAAAAGCGCGCTGGTTAACGCGTTGATCAGTGATCAGGTTCAATCAGCAGACACGGATTATACGCTTTTTTTAGAATCATTCTCTGACGATGCCCCGGCTGAAGATCTGCTTCTTGCCCTGATCGGTAAAATTGCAGACGTCGTGGTTGACAAAATCGGTTATGACAAAATGAAAACAGTCTACAAAGCGCAAATCGCAGATGATGTTGATACACAGACCGTTACAAACTATAACCGGGCGATCTACAAACTGTTCAGCGACATACTGGAACGCGGGATCAAGCGAGGAGAACTCAATAGCAGTCTTCCACTCGAACTTTTAACCAGGCACTTGATGATGGCGATCCGGGGCATCACTTATGAATGGTGCATTCGTTCGCCAGAATTCAACTATAAAGAAGAAGCACTGCAGTATTTTAAATTACTCATCGAAGGATTGCGTAATCCATCGCTGTCTTCCAACAGACAAATGTAACTGATTCAAAAAGCGGAAAAAACAAGACGCCCTATCTGGACATCAGCTAAACAAAATCAAATCCAAATAATAATAAGCCGGTTCTTGGGGAGGCACCATGATGAACAAGCAGAATATAACCCGACTGAGCCTTAGTATAGCATTGGCAATGCTGCTCATAACCCTTCTGATACCCATTCAATTTGTTTCAGCAGAAGGTGCTGACAAAACAACTCTGGATATCAGCTTTGGCCGAATCACGATCGGAGACGGCGTCGTCTCCGGCTACAATGAAGCTGGAATTCTGATCGAGACAGCCGATCCTGAAGGGTATCTGATCACTGGGACGACGGTGGAAAATACCATCACCGTGACCGGTGGAACTCATAGCATCATCCTGAGCAGCGCCAGCGTCAATGTGGGCAGTATAAATAACTCATGCGCATTGAGTATTCAAACAGGTGCAACTGTCAACCTCACATTGAACGGAACCAGCGAATTAGTCAGCGGTGAAA
>LFRM01272023.1_pt1 | contig 11714 bp, 9 predicted proteins | sample 618341 | NCBI WGS metagenome assembly LFRM01 (sample SAMN03654438, study PRJNA283298) | anaerobic digester metagenome | isolation source: pool of bioreactors CSTR01a, CSTR02a, and CSTR03a thermophilic anaerobic... | place: Denmark: Kgs. Lyngby | collected 2014-05-21
GCCTCTCCCGTCCCGCAGCTGTCCGCCCACAAAACCCCCACGGCCGAGCAGGAAGTCGGGCTTGAGCGTCGAAGCTACCTTTGTGCAATTAGTCACAATTACATCATTGCACGGAGGTAGAACACATGGTCACTAGACGCTGCACATTCGTCGCACTATTCGTTGTGGCAATGGCCCTCGCACTTGCCGGCATAGCGTTGGCTGCGAACGGGCTTCCCACCACGGCGGAGATCCACAAAGCAGCCGGCATCGGGTGCGCTGACTGCCACGGCACTGGTAAGCCCGGCGACGTTAGCATGGACGTATGCATGGACTGCCACGGCACCTACGACGACCTTGCGGCCGCCACCGCCGGGCTCGATATGAACCCACACAAGTCGCACTTCGGCTATCCTGAGTGCACGCTGTGCCACGTGGGTCATGGGCCGAATCAGGACCTCTGCGCCACCTGCCATGCGCCTGACACCACCGCAGACCTCCACCTCGAAGCCGGCGTGGGATGCAGCGCATGTCACGGGGACGTCGACGCATCGGAGCGCGGTGAAGTCTCGATGGATACGTGCCTTGGTTGCCACGGCCCCTACGAGGAACTGGCCGAGAGAACAAGCGGAGGCAAGATGAACCCGCACATGTCGCACTATCCGTACCTGGATTGCAGCGAATGCCACCATGCGCACGAGGAAGACACGGACTTCTGCGGCCAGTGCCACTAGCGTCACCGATGGCGCTGATAGCCGATACTCGTGATGCCGTCGGCCACAATCACAACGACCGTAGCCTGGCCCCGGGCTGCACGACGAACGGGTTGCTAACTGAACGGAAAGTAGTCTGACCGCACTGGTCTGCAGCAACGAGCCTACAGCAACGAGCCTACGACAAGCGAACACAAGCAAGCACAGAGCCAATACAGGATAGGAAAGAAGCAGATCGCCGCGGGCCCGCTTGGGCCGCGGCGATCTGCTCCACTTGAGGAGGATCAGGTGTGTATGTGATCGAGAGGAGGTAAGAACTCAATGTTGGGAACGCCGGGGTTGTTTCTCTCTTACCTGCTGATCAGTTCTGCGATGCGGGCGCCCGCCAGCATGCCGGACGTGACTCCCCAGCCGAGGCCGTTTCCGGATGCCATGCGCTCACCGTGCACGCCGCCTGCGGTCATTCCAGCCGCGAACAGGCCCGGTATGACCTGACCGTCCTTATCGAGAACCTGGAAGTCGGTGCTGATCTTCAGGCCGCCCATGCTTGACATGGTGTAGACGTATGTCTGGACCGCGTAGAACGGTCCGGTCTCCAGCTTCGCCTGCAGCTGCTCGCGGCCGAAGTCCTCGTCCACGCCGGCCTCCACGAAGGAGTTGTACCTGGCCACCGTGGCGGTAAGCGCGTCCGGATCCATTCCGAGCTTCACCGCGAGCTCCGCGATGGTGTCAGCCTTGACCAGGTACTTCTTGCCCGACTCGGCCTCGGCATCAAGCTTCTCCACGGTATCCCAGGTGCTCAGGAGGGGCTTGCCGTCAGCGTACATCGCCTCGACGATGGCACGGTCTACGATGATGAAGTTGGTCGAGCCCTTCTGCTGCACGACATACTCGCCTACGATCGCCGGCTCCGCCAACTCGTTCACGAAGCGCACGCCGTCAGCGTTCACGTGGATGCTGCCGTAGAGCCTGGCGTCTCTGCCTGCGCCCGTGTAGAATAGGCCGTTGCCGCGGTCTATTGCCCACGGGTAGCAGCTGAAGTAGCTCATGTTGACCGTCGCTGCGCCGATCGCGCGGCCCATGCGGATGCCATCACCGGTGTTCGACGGTGTCGCCACGCTGAAAGCCTCGCTGAGGCCGGGCTTGAACTGCTTCAGCATGTCGATGTTGGCCGCAAACCCGCCTGCCGCAAGCAGCACTGCGTCTGCCTCGTACCGCACGAACTTGCCACTCTTGTCAACGGCCCACACGCCGATGACTTTGCCTCCGGCGTCCTGGATGAGCTCCACCGCACGCGTGTTCAGGAGGATCTCGGCGCCAACCGCCTTAGCCCTGTCGGTAAGGACCTTAGCCACGCTGGCTGCGCCGTTCTCAATAGTGTAGGTGCGGGGTATCTCATACAGCGCGTGCTCGGTGGCGAAATCGGGCCGATTGTCCTTGAACGTCACGCCGAGATCTGCAAGCCAGTCGATGGCGCTTCCCGCGTGGTCGGTGTACATCTTGAGCAGCGCGGGATCGTTCTTGTAGCTGCCCATTGCGATGCTCTCCTGGAAGTGCTTCTCGGGGGAGTCTCCAAGGTTGAGGGCCTTCGAGAACCTGGTCTCCGCGCCGGCGATGGACGAGCCTGCCACAAGGAGACTTCCTCCGGTGTAGGGCATCTTCTCGAGCACGACTACTTTGAGCCCTGCTTCCGATGCGGTAATGGCCGCCGGCAAACCTGCAGTGCCTGCTCCGACAATGATAAGGTCGGCGCGGTCAGAAGCGGACACGCCCATTACACCAATTGCGAAAGTGAGAACTATCACAATTGCTGCGATTCTGCTAGTACTAAGCTTCAACACAAATACCTCCAGTAATGCATGTATGCTGTCCGCAGCGTCCCAACGGATTGTCTGGTTTTCTCCCTTCCACCCCTCTCGCTAGCTGTTGCATCGGCCGCACGGCATTCCAGCCCAGGCTCCCGGCTCCCGCCTCCCGGCGGCCCTCCGCCCGCCGCCACGGCCTCACTTTGTGCAGAATTTCACATACACTCAAGGCACTCTATTCTCCGAGGGAACTCGAAATCCTTCCGCCGACCGAATTATTCTGAATTATTCCGCGCGATGCCAGTCTTCAAGTGCGAAAACCTCATCCAGCGCCAGGGCGTATGCGCCCATTAGCCCAGGATCGTCGCGCATGGTGGATCTCACGATGGGAATGTTCTGGACGATATCGGCAAGTCCGTGCTTGCGCGCAGAGCGCACCACGGCGTCGAGGAAGGTCTCATCCAGTCTGGCCAGCTCGCCCCCGAGGATCACTATCTCAGGATCGAACAGAGTCATCACCGTTGATATGAATAGGCCGATGGTCTTTCCGGCCTCCTGAATGATCCGCCGCACCTGGGGCACCTGTGCCAGCTCGCCAGTGAGGTGCTCCACGCTCAGCTGCGCCGCGTCGATCCCCAGCGCCTTGAGAGCCTCAGCGGGAGTCTCGTCTGCCACCTTCTTAAGCAGCGCCTTCAGGCCGCACGTCGCCTCAAGGCAGCCGTACTGCCCGCATGCGCAGAGCGGCCCGCCGTTGGCCACTGTAGCCACGTGCCCGATCTCTCCGGCGTAGCCTCGCGATCCGCTGAACACCTGGTTGTCCACGATGATGCCGGCGCTGATGCCCACCGAAAGGTTCAGGTAAACAAGGTTCTGGTATCCCTGCCCGCTGCCGTACGCTTTTTCGCCCAGCGCCGCCGCTTTCGACACGTTCTCCACGTGCACAGGGATGCCGCCGATTGCGTCCGACAGCATGGGGCCCAGCGCCACCTGCGACCACGCCAGGTTCGAGGACCTGTGCACCACGCCGCGCTCGGGATCCACCAGGCCGGGGGTGGCGACGCCGCACCAGAGTGCCTGGTGTCTGGCGACGCCAGCCCCGGCCGCCAACATCTCGAAGGCGCCTGCGATGGCCTGGATGAAAGTGTCGGGATCGGTGTTGTCCAGGGACGTTCTGGAGCTGGCCAGCACCGTGCCTACCAGGTCTAAGAGCGCAGTCACGATCTCCCCCCGCTGGATGCGCGCGGCGAACACGAACCCAGCGTTGGGGTTCAGCTCCAAGAGCACGGGCCTCCGCCCGCCGGTGGACTCCCCGGGACCGATCTCTCTGACCATATTGGATGCCAGAAGCTCGTTGACGACATTGGTGATGGTGGGAGGAGTAAGCCCCGTAACCCGGGCTATCTCGTTCCTAGAGATCGGCCCCTTCAGCCGTATTATGTCCCGTACCAGCAGGCGGTTCTGATGGCGCATGTCACGGCTGGTGGTGCCCGATCTTCTGGCTGTCATCGACGTGAACCCTCCTCAGCGGTAACCTCAGTCGCCTTAGTAGTCGCCTTAGTCGCCTCGGCCACCTCAGTCACCTCAGTCGTCTGTTATCAGCTAACAATGGTACCACATTACGAATCCTTCTTGCTGGCCAGCCAAAGCTCCGCCGCATCCCGATCCAAGAACAGCGTGGCCGCCGGATGCCGTCGCAGGGCCGATGCCGGGCACTCCTTGGAGATGGGCCCGGCTAGCGTGTCACGCACCGCCTGCTGCTTACGAGGCCCCGGCACCATGCACGCCGCCCACTTGGCCGACATCAGCGCCGGTATGGTCATGGTCAGCGCGATGCGCGGCACCTCGTCCAGCGTTGGGAAGGCTCCATCGTTCACCTGCTGCTGGCGGCACCTCTCCTCAAGCTCCACAACCTTGACCCACTTCGGGTCCTCGAAGTCCGCCACAGGCGGGTCGTTGAAGGCAAGGTGCCCGTTCTCGCCGATGCCGAGGCACACTATATCGATGCCGTGCTTCTGCAGAAGCTCGGCATAGCGCTGGCACTCCGCCTCGATGTCAGGCGAGTTGCCGTCGATGCGATGGAACTCGGCGGGGCGCACCTCGTTGAACAGGTGGTCATCGAGGAACTTGGCGAAGCTCTGTTCGGCGTCGCCGGGGATGCCGATGTACTCGTCCATATGGAAGGCCACCACTTTGGACCAGTCGATGTCCGCGTCCTTCTTGAGCTCCTCCAGGAACTCGTTCTGCGACGGGGCCGACGCGAAGACCACGTTCACCTTGCCCTTGCGCGCGATCTCTTCCTTCATGCGGGCGCCCACCGCGGCCGCCGCCGCCTTGCCCAGCTCCCGGCGGTTCTCGTGGACCTCAACGTTCAGGCGATCAACAGTGAACTTCAAAGCTGACATCTCTCCTCAATCCCCTCAATCATTCAAGTTTACTGAAGACTGTATCCCCTTCCACCATCGTCAGCCAGACCGCGAAGTCGTCGTCGAAGACCACGAGGTCGGCGTCTTTGCCGCGACTGATGCTGCCTTTGGCATTGTCGATGCCGAGGATCCTCGCCGGGGTGAGTGAGGCCATCTTGACGGCGTTCACCACGTCCACGTCTGCGAGGCTCACCATGGTGCGCACCAGCCAGTTGGCCAGCGCCACGCTGCCTGCGAAAACGCTGCGGTCGGCCACCCAGGCAACCCCGTCTTCAACGATAATGGTTTGCCCATCCTCAGCGCTCCCAAGCCGATACTCGCCCGGCGGCATCCCCGCCGCACACGTGGCGTCGGTCACCAGGGCGATCTGATCCGGCCCCTTGCACTTGTAGACCAGCTTCAGCAGGCATTCAGGCAGGTGCTTGCCGTCGGCGATCACCTCCACTGTCAGCCCGTCCAGGAGCAGACCGGCCTCCACCACCCCGCACACGCGGTATCCGTTGACCCGCTTCATCATGGACATGGCGGAATAGATGTGGGTGACATGGGAGTATCCGGCCTCCGCCGCAGCCAGCACATCGTCGTATGTGGCCTCGGTGTGGCCGATGGACGCCAGGATGCCCCGGCTCTTCAGCGTCCTTCCCAGCTCCAGCGCGCCGGGAAGCTCCGGGGCGACCGATATCCGCACGATCCAGGGAGACGACTCAAGGATCGGCAGGTACTCCTCAGGCGAGGGGTTCTTGATGTAGCGCGGGTCCTGCGCCCCGCGCTGGCCCATGGCGAAGTACGGCCCTTCCAGGTGAAGCCCCAGCAGCTTCGCGCCGCCGGTGGGCTCCTTCATTGCGTCATCGAAAGCGGCTATTGCCGCCATGAGCTCTTCAATTGAACTGGTGACCGTCGACGGCACTATCGCGGTGGCGCCACCGCGGGCGTGGGTCCTGGCGATGGTCCTCAGCGCATCCGGCGTGGCGTCCATGGTGTCGGCGCCGCCTCCGCCGTGCAGGTGAAGGTCGATGAAGCCTGGGGAGATGTAACGGCCCTGCACGTCCAGCACGTGGGAGCCTAGCGGTATGGAGAGCTGGTCTTGTGGAGCCACCTGCTTGATCCGTGAGCCTTCCACCACCACGCCGCCGGGGCTGATTATGGAATCGGGAGTTATCACCCTGCCGTTGACTAAGCAGAAACAGTTCGATCCGATCACGCGTCCGATGCCTCGCCGTCCACACCGTCTCCACGATGTTACTTTATTAAAGTCAATAATTATGTTCTACGCTGTGGGTGGAATTCCTTCCGGAGGATCAAGAAGTGTCGTGAAAACTAATCTAGCTGGACTTTCAAAATCCCATACGATCCGCGTGGAACGAAATTTCCCGGTACGGAAGAAACTTGCGCTCCGATATCGAAGATACTTAGCGATGTTAAAAAAGAATTGGGGTTGGAGTGCATGCCTTTGAAAGACGGCAAGGTAGGAATAGGCATCGTGGGAGCGCGCTTCGCCGCAGAGCTCCATTCCACCGCTTACTCGCGGTGCCCCGACGCCAGGCTCGTGGCCGTGTGTTCGAACAGGCCAGGCGAGGCCGAGGAGTTCGCGGCGAAGTTCGACATCGAGAGGACGTATTCAGACTACCGCGACATGTTGCTCGATCCCGATGTGGACTTGGTCAGCATCTGCGTGCCCAATTTCCTTCATTACGAAGTGGCCATGGCCTGCTGCGAGGCTGGAAAGCCGGTCGTCTGCGAGAAACCCCTGGCCACCACCGTTGAGCACGCCCGCGAGATGGTGGAGGCATTCGAGAAGCGCGGTCTCAAACTCATGTACGCTGAAGACTGGAACTTCGCCCCCGCGCTGGTCAGGGCAAAGCAGATCATAGACGAGGGCGCCATCGGACGCATCCTCTTCATCCGCGCCAGAGAGTCGCACAACGGCTCCCATTCGCCGTTCGCGCAGACCCTGGAGTACTGCGGCGGCGGAGCCCTGCTCCACCTGGGCTGCCATCCGGCGGCCTTCGTCAGCCACTTGACCGGCCAGGAGGTAGTCGAGGTGATAGGGGCGGCCACCGGTGGCCTGGAGCAGAACCTCGTCCACCACAAGCTGGAGGGCGAGGACCTGGGCGTCGCGTTCCTCACGTTGGCCGACGGAACCAGGGCCGTCATCGAGGGCAACTACATCACCCAAGGCGGCATGGACGACTGTGTCGAGATAATTGGAACCAAGGGCGTGGTCAAGGTGAACCTGACCTTCGGCTCGCCCATATCGGTCTACAGCCCTGTGGGGTATTCGTACGTGCTGGAGAAGGCCGACCTCTCCATCGGATGGACCAACCCCGCCATTGACGAGTTCTACTCCCTGGGATACCAGTCCGAGCTGGCGGAGTTCGTCAAGTGCGTGAAGTACGATCTGCCGGTGCCGGCAGGCGGCCGCGGCAGCGAGGGCCTGGCCGCGCTGGCCGTGATAAAGGCCGCGTACATCTCGGCCAAGGAAGGCCGCCCGGTGGATCCCAGGAAACTGGTGTGAGTGGGGGTACTGCACATTGTTCAAAGAAGTAGAGTACGCAGGAATAAAGCTGAAGAACCCGTTTGTGGTGGCCTCGGGCCCTCCCGGCGCCACCGTTGAGCGCCTGGTGCGAGCCGAGGACGGCGGGGCCGCCGCGGTGTCGGTGAAGCTCACCTTCGTGAAGCAGCCGTTCTACGGCCGGCTCAGGATGTACTCCAAGCCGGGCGATGCCAGCATCGTCTGCCACGACAGGCGCCTTGACATGGAGGAAGGCTTCGAACTGGTGCGCCAGGGCAAGGAGCGCACGGAACTGAAGCTCTTCGCCAACATCACGCATCCCGCCGAGGACCTAGACGGATGGGTGACCCTGGCCCGCGGATACGAGCAGGCCGGCGCCGACGCCATCGAGCTCAACCTAATCTGCCCGAACATCACCTTCTCCGAGCGGCGCATGGGCCGCGACACCGACAAGTCCCACGGAGCGGTGATAGGCCAGCATCCGGAGATCATCGAGACGGTGGTGCGTGCGGTGCGCGACGCCGTGAAGATCCCCGTCTTCGCCAAGCTCACGCCCAACGTCAACGACATCACCGTCACCGCCAAGGCCGCTGTGCGCGGCGGAGCCTCCGGCATAGTGATGGCCGGCGGGCAGTCCGCGCTACCTCGCGTTGACATCCATGGCGGCGGCCGTCCTCTGGGAGCTTACTGCTGCGATGGCTACTCCTTCGGCAGCATGGGCGGGCCCGGCATCATCCACCAGTCCTTCGCGCTCACGGCGCAGCTCGCCCGCGCGGTGGACGTGCCCATCACCGCCGGCGGCGGCCTCTCCACCTGGGAGGACGGCATCATGTTCATGATGTGGGGCGCCACCCTGGTCACCGCCTGCACGGTGTTGATGTGGGAAGGCTTCGGAGCCGCCAAGACCATCGTCGACGGCATGGAGCGGTTCATGGAGGAGAAGGGCTACTCCTCCTGGGACGACATCCGCGGGCTCTCGCTCCGCTACCTGAAGCCCGCCCGCGAGCTGGAGGTTGTGCCCGGCACGGCGGTCATCGACGAGGCCAAGTGCATCGCGTGCCTAAAGTGCGTTGGCCTGGCGCACTGCGACGCCATCATCGAGGAAGGCGGCATGCCCAAGGTTCTGCCTGAAAAGTGCGTCGCCTGCGGAATATGCGTGGGAGTGTGCCCGGTTGAGGCGATAGATGTGGTTCCGTGCTGAGCGAAGGCCCGGGCGGCTTTCGGCCCCCTCGCGGCCGCTTCTCGGCCGCGGCTCAGCCATCGCTTAGCTTGGGAAGTGCGTAACAAGACCGGCGAAACCGGAAGTCGAAAGGAGAACGGAGAATGAAGCGACTCGCGGCAATCCTAGCAGTACTGTTGATCGCCATGGCTACCGTGGGCCAGGCAGCTGAGGAGCCCATCGTGATCGGGTTCATCACCGCCCTCACCGGCTCCACGAGCCTCTGGGGGAATCAAGAGGCCAACGGCGCCAAGATGAGAGTGGACGAGATCAACGCAGCCGGAGGTGTCCTCGGCAGACCCCTCAAGCTCATCGTGTACGATCACAAGGGAACCCCGCAGGAGGGCGTGCTGGCCTATCGCCGCCTTGTCGATGAGGACAAGGCCGTCGCAGTGCTCGGCACCCACTTCTCCAACATCAGCCTCGCGATAGCTCCCGTGGCTGAGCAGAAAAAGGTGCCCGTTCTAGGCCAGGCGGTGGAGCCGAAGGTCACCATGCCTGCTCCCAACCAGCTGAACAGGTACCACTTCCTCGCGCAGCCCAGCTGCATCGAGCAGGGCCGCATGCAAGCGAAGTTCGCCTTCGAGAACCTCGGCGCCCGCACGGCTGCCGTCCTCGCCGACAAGTCCAACTCCTACTCGGTCTCCCAGGGTGAACACTTTGCCGAGTACTTCAAGAAGCGTGGCGGCGAGATCACTGCGTACATCGAGTACGCTGCCGGCACCGTGGACTACAAGGCGCACCTGACCCAGATCAAGAGGGGCAACCCTGACGTGATCTACCTGCCCCAGTACGCGCAGCCCGGCGGAATGCAGGTGAAGCAGGCTCGTGAGCTCGGCATCACCGCCACCTTCCTCGGCTCCAACAGCCTGTCTGACCCGCCGTTCGTGGCGGCTGCAGGCGGAGCGCAGAACGTTGCAGGCCTCTACTTCCTGTTCAACGTGAACTGGGCCGAGCCCAGAGTTGCCCAGTTCCTCGAGAACTACGAGGCCAGATACGGCGAGAGGCCGGTGACCTATCACTGCCTCTTCGGGTATGACGATGTCACCCTCATCGCCGAGGCCATCACCAAGGCCGGTGAGCCCAATCCCGAGAAGATCCGCGATGCCATCGAGCAGCTGACGAACGTTCCGATCATGCTGGGCGACGGCACCTTCACCATGGATCCCAAGACCCACAGGACCGTGAACATGCCTTCATGGATCTTCAAGTGGGAAGAGGACGGCTCACAGACCCCGGTCATGCTGATCTATCCGCCTACCGACGTCGATTGAGCGATTGAGCGATTCAGCTCCGAACTCAACATAATGTAGGCGCGTGAACCTAATTCGAGGGGCCGGTGATTGCCGGCCCCTCGAGAGGCAGGGAGTTATGGTATGTTTCTACAACAGCTGCTGAACGGGATCTCGGTGGGGTCCATGTACGCTCTGCTTGCCGTGGGCTTTTCGCTTGTGTACAACATCCTCGGCATCGTGAACTTCTCGCACGGAGCCACCATATCGCTGGGCGCCTACTGCGCCTACTGGCTCTCCACGTACTTGAAGTTGCCGCTGCAGCTGGCCATGGTGCTGGCCGTGTTGCTTGCCGGCGTCATGAGCGCTGCTACCGAGAGGATCACTCTCTACCCGTTGCGCCGCAAGGGTCAACCCCAGATATTCTTCTTTATCGCATCACTGACCGTTTTCAACCTGGTCACAGCTGTGATCATCTACGTGTCGAAGGCTAACATCACCTCGTATCCCGCGTCGCTGGTGTACGGGAGCTTCGACATCGGCGACCTGATCATTCCGAAGCTCGATGCGCTGATGCTTCTCATCGCAGTGCTGTCGCTTGCAGCCCTCTCATTCGTGATGTTCCATACCAGAATCGGGCTGGCGATCCGCTGCTGTTCGTTCGACATCAAGGCGGCAAAGCTCATGGGCATAAACCCCGACGTGGTGATAGGCGCTACCTTCACGTTCGCCGGACTCTTAGGTGGCATCGGCGGCGTGCTCTTGGGGGCCAAGTACGCCGTGTATCCCGAGATAGGCGACATGGTCTACAGGGCCTTCTTCGCCTGCATGGTCGGGGGCCTGGGAACCATGACCGGAGCCATCTTCGGAGGGCTGCTTATCGGCATGTTGGAGACGCTTTCCAGCGCCTACATCAACGCCTCCATCAGCCCTGCCATCACTTTCAGCCTGCTGGTGGTCCTCCTGCTCCTGAGACCTCAGGGCATCGCAGGACGCCTTGTAGACGAGAAGCTGTAGTGGGAGGTGCGGGCTGAATGTCGTTCTACGAGAACGTATTCGTAAACGTTGGAATCATGATAATCATCGCTCAGGGAGTGTACGTGCTCACTGGCCTCACCGGCCTGTTCTCCCTGGGGCAGTCTTCCTTCGTGGCAGTGGGCGCCTACACCGCAGGCATGCTTGCCACCCGCTACGGGCTCAATCCCTACCTCTGCGTGCTGGCCGGGATGGCCGCAGCCGTAGTCGTGAGCTTCATCATCGGCCTGCCCAGCCTGCGCCTGCGCCATGTGTATTTCTCGCTGGCCACCATCGCCTACTGCTACGCGCTGCAGTCGGTGCTCACCGTGTCGCAGTACTTCGGAGGATCCATAGGGCTCGTGGGGATACCCACCCTGACGCGCTGGTGGCACGTGCTGGGGGCGATGGCGCTCACCGTCTTCGTGGTGCGCAACTTCAAGCTCTCCCGGTTCGGACTGGCCTGCCTCTCGGTGCGCACCGACGAGGTTGCCGCGCAGACCTACGGGATCAAGGTGTTCGCCACGAAGCAGATGGCCTTCTCCCTAGCCTCCGCCATCTCCGGCCTCGCCGGCGGCCTGCTCGCGTTCAACCTTGGTTACCTGTCGCCTGACATGTTCAGCGTTCCGATATCGTCAGAGTACCTAATAATGGTGTTCTTCGGCGGCCTGTACTCCCAAACGGGCGCTGTGGCGGGCACTGCCGTCCTCACCCTGCTGATGGAGCTTCTGCGCACGGCAGCGGCCTGGCGTATGATAGCCTACTCCACCATCATCCTCATAGTGATCCTGCTCAGGCCCATGGGCCTCTTTGGCAC
>LFRM01243773.1_pt1 | contig 11710 bp, 8 predicted proteins | sample 618341 | NCBI WGS metagenome assembly LFRM01 (sample SAMN03654438, study PRJNA283298) | anaerobic digester metagenome | isolation source: pool of bioreactors CSTR01a, CSTR02a, and CSTR03a thermophilic anaerobic... | place: Denmark: Kgs. Lyngby | collected 2014-05-21
CATTAACACGATTTTGTAAATCCTCAGGAATAGCAAAAGAAGTATATTCGTATTTTTCTTTTCCAACCTCAGCTACTACTTGATCAATAAACTCACAAAATTTAATAATTTCTTGATGGGCTGTTATGATGGCTTCAAGCATTAATTCATCTGGAACTTCATTAGCTCCTGCTTCAATCATGCAAACATTTTCTTTTGTTCCAGCTACAGTTAAATCTAAATCACTAGCTTCTCTTTGAGCTAAATTGGGGTTTAGAATAATTTCGCCATCTACTAAAGCGACTTGTACTCCAGCAATAGGTCCATTAAAAGGAACATCTGATATAGCAACGGCCATAGCAGAACCTAACATTGCTGTAATCTCAGGCGCACAATCTCTGTCGACACTTAAAACTAAATTATTTAAGGTTACTTCATTTCTTAAATCATCAGGAAACAATGGACGCATAGGACGATCAATCATTCGAGAAGCAATAATCGCATGATTGCTGGGTCTTCCTTCACGGCGTATAAATCCGCCTGGAATTTTACCTGCACTATACATTTTTTCTTCATAATCTACACTCAATGGAAAGAAATCAATTCCTTCTCGTGGCTTTGCAGATGTGCATGTCGACAAAACGACAGTATCACCATGACGAATCAAAATTGAACCGTTCGCAAATTCTGCAATTTGTCCTGTTTCTACTGATAATTTTTGACCGCAATAGGTCGTTTCAAATACTTTCTTAGACATTTAACCTCCTAAAAATTGGGAGTTTATTCGTAGTTTGTAGGTTCAAAATCTGTAACAAGACAGCTTTTCAATCTACCTCCCACAATTAAACTCCTCAGACTAAACAAAGGCGGGAGTTAAACCCGCCTAGTTTTTTATCTTCTTAATCCTAATTTGGAAATGATTGCTCTGTATCGCTCAATATCATTTTTCTCTAAATAATTGAGCAATCCTCTTCTTTTACCAACTAACATCAACATACCACGACGTGAATGATGATCACCTTTATGAACTTTTAAATGTTCAGTTAAATGATTGATACGTTCTGTTAGAATTGCGATTTGAACTTCTGGCGAACCAGTATCATTTTCATTAATTCTAAATTCTTCGATTAAGCTTTGTTTTTTTGCTTTGTCCATTTATATCCTCCTTCTCCCGAATCTATGTCATGGTCGGACGATCCTAAAACATAGAAAGGGCAACGATATCTATAATACTAGAAATTATTTTTCTTGTAAAGAAAACAGAATGGTCAAATGAATTATTTCTTTGAATATCTTTTACTGTTTAATACTATTAAACAGTAAAATTAGCCGAAAATTTTATCAAAGAAAGCTTTAATCGCTTCCCATAATTTAGCAAAGAAACCACTTTCATTTCCCCATTGATAAATATCATCTGCTTTTTCAGAAATTACTTTGCCTAAGCTCGATAATTGACTACCAATTGAATTCCAATCAATATCTAATTTTGAAAAATCTAACAACCATTGACTTAACGCATCTTTATCTGAATCGGAAATAGTAATATTAAATTCATTTAAAACATTATTAATTATTATCGTAATTTGCTCGATTGTAATTGAGTCTTTATCTGCAATTTCAGAAATTTGTTGTTTTATTTCAGCGATAGCCTTACTAAAATCTTCCGAATCAAAATTTGCATTATTAGAATTGTTTTGATTAATTTCATTTACCACAATTAATTCATCAGTTGCTGTTTTGGTTGCATCTTTATTTAAAGTATAACCAGCATCCTCTAATGCCTTATAAACACCAACTAAAGCAGTTTCACCTGTAACTTGAATAGGTGCTCCAACTACAATATTCACATCTGAAATTCCTGCTGTTAAAGCAGCATTCATGTATTGATGATCTTTAATTTGGGTAATATTATCCGGTGTATTGATATAAACATGAACGCCTGAGCCTGCTGATTGTCTACTAATATATGCCGATGAAAACAAAGATGAATCTTGAATGTTCATCCCTGTATATTTGAGGAAATCTTCGGATGTGACAACCAGACGTTTTATATCTTGATCTTGTGGAAGACCAATCAAACGTTCCGTTTCAGATAATTGTGCTTCACTTAAGCCAGCTCCATAAGTAAAATAATCTTGATCAGTTGAAGCCTTTGCGTTGATACCAAATGGCATCATAAATAAACATAAGAAAACAGCCAAAAATATAGCTAGTATTTTATTATTCTTTTTAAACATATTTTATAAACTCCTTTATCCTTCATTTTAGAAATTATTAATCTATCATCGTATTATTAAACCAACATTATTTCGAATCACTTTTTGTCGAGGCCATTAGTTTTTCATCTTTTATAGAACTATTAGATTGTGAATTTTCAACATCGTTTTTAAGATTATCAAAATGTCCTTCCTGCAGTTTTTCGTTATCTAATAATCTCTTTTTATAAGTTTTTCTATCAACACCTTCTGAAATCAATTGATAAATTATAGATCCTGTTGGAGCTGCTAAAAGGGCTCCCAAAAACCCAAATAATCCACCACCCATTGCAACAGAAACTAAAACCCACATTGCTGGTAAACCAACTGCATCTTTTACCCGATGTGGATAAATTAAATTATTTTCTAATACTTGAACGACAACAACTAAAACAAGATAAATGATTAATGATTGAGGTTTTGTAAATAAAACAATAACACCTCCACCTATAGCTCCTAGCCATGCACCAACAATTGGAATTAAAACAGATAATCCATTAAAAACGCTTATAATCAAGGCATAAGGAAAACCAAAAATACTCATCGTAATAAAGTATAGGAAACCTAAAATTAAACCTTCAGTTAATTGTATATATAAATAATTAGCAAACGTGATCTGAATAACATTGAGAATATGGTTTAATTTAGCATAAATTTTATCTGGTGTAATAGCTGAAATGACACTCATAAATTGCCTTTTTAATCGTTTTTTATCAGAAAGAATATAAATTGAAATAATCAAACCGAGAAAGAAAGAACTAAAAATAGAAACTGTTTTAGATAAAAAACTACTTAAAATATTAGGTAAAGAATTAATAGCCTTTCCAATAATTTCAAGACCTTTATCACCTAAATTAGATACAATTTCAGGATCAACATTAAATTGTTTTACCCAATCTGAAACAGCATTAATTGTAGAATTAAAACTACTCTTATAATTATCAAATTGAGCAACGAATTCAGTAAAACTATCCATAACTTGTGGAATCATAATTAAAAATAATCCTACAATAACACCCAAAAATAAAATATAACAAATGATTATTAAAGGTATTTTTGCCTTTTGATTATTAAAATATGGTATTTTTCTAAATTGCCTTTTAAAAAATTCATTTGGACGGTTTAATACTAAAGCGATTGCAATAGCCACAAATAAAGGTGCCAATAAGCTTAAAAAATTTGAAACAAACTTCGCAATTGAATCAATTTTAAGAGCAATAATAATCCCTAAAACAATGAAGATTAAAATTCGTGTAATAAATTTTTTATCTGATTTTTGTAACATGTTTTTTTCTTTTCATATATTATAGTCAAAATAATATCAATTAATATTTACACATTATATGATAATACATATAAATTATGGCATAAAAACAAACTTTTTAAAATTTAAGCTAATTGAGTAACAATTTCTTTGAAATAATTGCCTCTTTCCATGAAATTATTAAAATGATCGAAAGAAGTTCCTGCTGGAGATAATAATACAGAATCCCCTGGTCTGGCAATTTTACACGCTAATTGAACAGCTTGTTCATAATTCTCGACATACTGAATTTGAATATCTTTCTTACTTTTTCCAATTAAATGGGATTCATTTTTGACACTATCTTCAATTAAAGGCGCATTTTCTCCACATAAAATTAATCTATCTGTAGCTGTAGCTACAATTTTTCCTAAACCGCGATAATCTAAATTTTTATCTTTGCCGCCCATAATTAAAACAAGAGGTTTCTGTTGTTCAATAAAAGCAGTAATTGAATTTTTACTTCTTTCAGGTGAACTATCAATAGAACTTTCATAAAATTTAACTTGATCAATTTCACGGATAAATTCTAAACGATGCTCTAATCCTTTAAACTCTTGTAAAGTTTTTTTCATATTTTCAGGCTCAACAAAATTTATGACTGCAGCCATCGCAGCTAAAGCATTTTGCCGATTAAAACTTCCAAGAATATGTAAATCATCAATAGAACAAATTTTAATAAATTCAATTGAATTTCTATCTTCATAACCCATTTCATCAAATTTTTGTAAAAAGACGCAATGACTTGTTGAACCATAACGTTGATTAAACCAAGTGATTTGTCCTTTCATGGAAGAAAAATCCTTGGCAATCTCTTCACAAAACCCATTAATAATAATTTGATTTTCAAAGTTTTGATGTCGATAGATCTGTTTTTTCGCTTCTTCATATTCACTAAAATCTTGATGAACATTTAAATGATTAGGTGTAAGATTCGTCAAAATGGCAATATCAGGGCTGACGGTCATATCAATTAATTGAAAGCTTGATAATTCAAGAACTACCATATCCTTTTCTGTAATTTGGTCTAAATGATCCAATAGAGGATTTCCAATATTGCCGCCTAAAAAAACTTTATACCCTTGTGTTTTTAACATTGCAGCAATGAGAGAAGTCGTCGTTGATTTTCCATCACTTCCTGTAACCGCAAAGATTTTCGCAGGACAAAAATTCATAAACAATTCCATCTCTGATGTGATTAGCGCGCCTCTTGCCTTCTCTTTTAATAAGTATGGATTATGAGGCATAATAATAGGCGTCCTAAAAATAAGATCAAAACCCTTTAATTTTTCTAAATAAGATTTTCCAAAAGCCCAGTTTACATTAAACTTTCTCTTTAGTTCTTTTGCTCTATCTGAATCTTCTGCCATATTGTCAAAAGCTGTAATATCTAAATTATGTTTAATTAAAATATCAAGTAAAGGTTCATTGCTAATACCAAGACCTATGACAGCAATTTTTTTATTCTTATATTGATCTAAAAAACTATGTAAATTATTTTTCATCCTTTTTAATCCTATTCTTATTAATCTGATTTAATTATACAGAATATTTTGTATTTAAAATAAATTTAAGTTTTATTTGTTACCTTCATTCTATTAAAAATATTTGAAATTTAAAATTTTAAACATATGAATCATGATGATTCGCCAATTGGATTATTTTTACTTCAACTAACATTTTTCAATAATGATATAATTATATTTATTTTATTCTAAAAGTGTTTGGAGATGTGAATGTGGACAATAAAGTTACAACATTAAATTTTCGTCAGAGTCTAGTTTTTGGTAGTTTACTATTTGGGCTATTTTTTGGTGCAGGTAATATTATATTTCCGGTAAATATGGGAGAACAAAGCGGTGCCAATTGGTTTATTGCTGCTATCGCCTTTGTTATAACTGCTGTTGGTTTACCTGTTATAGCCGTCATTGCTAGTGCTTTATCAGGGGAAAATAAATTACAGTATTTTGCCAAACCCATGGGTAAAAAAATCAGTTTCATTTATTCTCTACTTGTTATGTTAATGATTGGACCCTTATTTGCTATTCCAAGAACAGCAACAGCTTCTTTTGAAGTTGGGCTTAATCCTTTCTTTTTGAATAATCATAATATAAATCTTTATTTATTTATTTTTTCATTTGTTTTTTTCATTTTAGTTTTTATTTTTTCTTATAAACCGCAAAAAATAATTGATATTATTGGACGTTTTCTAACTCCATTATTTCTATTATTAATTTTAGCAATAATCATTCGAACTTTTATAAATCCAATACAAAATCCTGCTTCGTCAAATATTGCTATTAATTATCAAAATAACACTTTTAGCAAAGGCTTATTAGATGGTTTTCAAACAATGGATCTCACTGCTGGAGTGGTATTTGCATCTACCATTATTTCAAATATACAAGCTACTGGTATTAAAGATCGTAAGGAAATTGCAAAATCAAGTGCAAAAGCTGGCTTATTTACTATTATTGCTATGGCATTTATTTATATGGCTTTGGCTTTTTTAGGAGCGACTTCACAGGCTATTCTTCCAACGGATCTAGCATCTGACAATAATAATGGTGGCTTAATATTATCTTTAGTTAGTAAATATTATTTTGGCTCATTTGGTCAAATTCTCTTAGCCGCTATTGTCATTATTGCCTGTTTAAAAACAGCTATTGGTTTAATTGTGTCCATTAGTCAAGCCTTTAAAGATATATTCCCCAAAACATCTTATCGATTTTGGCAAGTCTTATTTGTTATTGTTTCATTCTTAATCTCAATTTTAGGATTAAATAAAATTATCTCATTATCTTTACCTTTCTTAATGTTTCTTTATCCTTTAACCATTGTTTTAACATTTTTATGGATTTTACGTGCTTTTGTTCCAATGAGTGATTTAGTCTTTAAAATAACATTAGGGGTGACAGCGATTTTTTCAATTAATGATTTACTAACATATTCACCTCAATCTATTCAAAACATCAGTTTTATTAAAACATTTTTAAACTGGTCAAAGTCTAATATTCTTTTGGTTGATTTAGGTTTAGCTTGGGTGATTCCTGCTATTATAGCCTTAGTTATTGCTTTAATCCTTTTTAACAAAAAAGAATCCCGCTATAAAATTGGGGAAGAAAAAGCTTTTGAAAAACTATCAATTTAATTAATTATGTGATAATCTATTTTTGTTATTTTTAAGCTATTAATTATATTTAGACTTAATTTATATCTGGGGACGTAGCTCAGCTGGGAGAGCGTGCGGTTCGCATCCGTAAGGTCGAGAGTTCAATCCTCTTCGTCTCCACCATAAACGCCAAGAGTCTTGTACATCAAGGCTTTTTTTATTTTTCAATACTCGTTTGATACTAAAAAGGCTTGTCATTTTCTTATGAGAACAACAAGCCTTTAATCAATTATTAAACTAGAATATGAATTAGTTAAACTCTTATTTAGTATTTACCTTTAGCCTTATTAGCTTCAATGATACGTTTCATAGCAATACTCATAGCAGCTTCTCTATAAGTACCTTTTTGCTCTTTTTGCATATTATCTACTGCTTCGAATGAAGATGTCATTTGTGCAACTAATTTCTTATTGACCTCTTCTTCGGTCCAACTATAATGCTGTAAATTTTGAACCCATTCGAAATAAGAACAAATGACGCCACCCGAATTAACTAAAATATCAGGTAATACGGTAATACCTCTTTGAAAAAGAATATCTTCTCCGCCTGCTGTAATAGGAGCATTTGCTGCTTCAACTACAAATTTCGCCTTAACTTTATCAGCATTAGATTCATGTATTTGATTTTCTAAAGCAGCTGGAATTAAAATATCACAATCCATAAATAAGAAATCATCAATAGGATAAACTTCTGAAGCATCTTGATTTAATAATAAATCATAATTCTTTTGATCGCCATTACCAAGATCTAAAACAGAAACATCTAGACCATTTGGATTATGGACAGCACCTGCAATATTTGATATACCAACAATTTTATATCCCATTTCAGCTAATAATTTAGCTGTTATTAAACCAACATTACCTGTTCCTTGAATAATAACCTTAGTATTTTCTGGGATTAAATCTTGTTGTTGGCTCAGTAAATTAGTAATCGTTGAAACGCCTCTACCAGTCGCTTCATTTCTGCCCAAAGAGCCTCCTAAATCAATCGGTTTTCCTGTTACAATTCCTGGTACTTTATAACCAGTTATTTTTGCATATTCATCACTAAACCAACCCATTATTTCTGGATTTGTGTTTACATCCGGTGCTGGAATGTCAATATCAACACCAATTACAGGGTAAATTTTTTCTGCATATTTTCTGGTTAAACGCTCTAATTCGCCTTTAGATAATTCTCTAGGATTAACTGTAATTCCGCCTTTAGCACCACCATATGGAATATTCGCTAATGAACATTTCAAACTCATTAACATGGCAAGAGCTCGAACTTCTTCTATATCAACATTGGGATGATAGCGTACACCACCTTTATAAGGTCCAAGAGCACTATTATCTTGAATTCGATAACCTTGAAACACTTTTATTGAACCATCATCCATCGTAACTGGTAATGAAACAATTAATTCTCTTTCTGGTGAAAGTAAAGTGATATAGTCTGACTCCTCATATCCTAATTTTTCAGAATAATTCTTAATTAATTCGAGAGTTTCTTGATATTGTGATAATTTTTGTGTTCCCATATAACCTCCTGCTACATTTATATTATGTAGTTAATAGTTTATTTTTTAAAATAAACTATATTATATTAGAAAAACATTATAATAGAAATATTTATTTGTAATTATAATGTTTTATCTGTTTTTATTCATTCTTTTTACTATACCTATTTAAATATAAAACGCAAAATTTATAATATTCTATTTTTTAATTAAAGAAAGATTTCCGCCTTATATTCTTTTTGGGAAAAGTTTTCCTCTAGATAAGCTATATGAGACAATAAATTTTGATCATCAAAATATTTAGCGTGAACAGGACAAATATGAATACAAGATTGGCATTTAATACAAATCCCATCTATTAATTTAGGATCGTGTTCGGCAATTGAACCCATAGGACAATGCCTAATGCATTGATGACAGTTGATACAAGAATCATTAGTCAATGGTTTTGCTTTAAGAAAATTAACAGGCTCACCATTTAAACCTAATGGCACATAATATGGGCCTACAAAATCATTACCTGGAATGTTCAATTCTGATACTTTCTCTTGATTCGAATTGATTTTAGCAAAAATATCTAGCGCAAATTGTTTGGCTACCTCGTAATCATAATTTAATGGTCTTGCTTTAGCTAATACATCAGTCATAGCATGTTCTGCTACAAATGCGGCGGCTGCAATTAAATCAAAATTATTTGTTTCAAAAATACTTTTTAATTCGATAAGACTATCTTGAAAAGATCGATTACCATACGTGACTAATGTTACGATAGATGTTTTTTCGCCTTTTATAGATTTCACATAATCAACCATCTTATTGGGAATTCTACCTGCATAAACAGGCATTCCAAAAACAACAAGATCATTTGAAGAAAATCTTATATTTGATTTTCTGGCTTCTGGTAAAGTAAAATCAAAATAACAAAGATCAAGCTGAAATATATCGGCTAATTGTTTTGCCACATATTCAGTAATTTTTTTCGTTGATTTTGTTGGACTAAAGTACACAGCCCATATTTTATTAATTTTTCTATCTTTGATCATTTCAATACTCTGTTATTTTATTATTTTTTATTATTTTAGCTTTTAATTCTTTATTTTTGANNAACAAAAAGTTTTCAAAAGATAAAATAATAATAATTTAAACCATTAACTTAAAATAAATTAATCCACAAAAATCTATTAAATATTCAATAAATGTGTCGCAGTTTTAAAATAAATTAATAAAGTTACAGCATCAACAATTGTCGTAATTAAAGGACCTGCCATAATTGCGGGATCCATTTTAAATTGTTTAGCAATGATTGGTAAGACACCACCTACAACTTTTGACAAAACCACAGTAATAAATAAAGTAAGTGATACCGTAAAAGAAACTAATAGTCCTGCTTTCGAAACATAATATATTCTTAAAAAATTAACAAATGCCAAAACTATACCAACAATTGATCCGATACATAATTCTTTCCATAAAATTTTCAAAATATCTTTAGGTTTTATATCATTTAAAGCTAAACCTCTAATAATTAGAGTCGATGATTGTGAACCAGCATTACCGCCTGTATCCATGAGCATAGGAATAAAGGAAGCTAATAACACGACAGATTGCAAAGCATTTTCATATCTTTGAATGATACCACCAGTAAAAGTCGCAGATATCATTAAAATTAGAAGCCAAGGGATTCTATGTTTTGCTAAAGACCAATTGCTAGTTTTTAAATAAGCATCTTGCGAGGGCTGTATTGCTGCCATCTTATGAAGATCTTCTGTTGCCTCTTGATCAATAACGTCAATAATATCATCAACTGTAATGATACCGACAAGTCTATTTTCATTATCTAAAACAGGCATTACATTTAAATCATACTTTTTGAAAAAACCTGCAACATATTCTTGGTCATCATGCGTATTTACAGAAAGGACATCTGTTTCCATAATGTCCCTAATTACCGTTGATTCATCACTCAGAATCAGTCTCCTAAGTGATACGACACCTTCAAGAACCCGATCATAATTGATAACATAACAAGTATCAATCGTTGCTTTATCTACTCCAATTTCTTTAATATATTGTAATGCTTGCTTTACAGCTAATTCTTTTTTTAAATCTGCATATTCAATTGTCATTAAACTGCCAGCAGACTCTGGCGGATAATTTAAAAATTGATTAATAACGGTTCGCATTTTTTCATTGGTATTTCTCAAAATCCTTTTCACAACATTAGATGGCATTTCTTCTAAGAAATCAATGGTATCATCCAAAAAAAGATTCTCCAAAACATCAACAGTTTCCTCGTCAGTAATGGAATCTATAACGTATTTTTGAAGATCGCTATCCATATGGGTGAAAACATCAGCTGCTATGTCTTTAGGAAGAATTCTAAAAATTATTAACAGTTTTCTTTGATCAATTTCATCAAATAATCCTGCAGCATCAACTGCATTCATTTTCACTATTTCATTTCTTGCTTGAATATATTTATTTTCATCGATAAGTTTAAGTATTTTTTCTTTCATAAAGAGCTCCTCTATACTAAGAGCCACATCAAAAATAAAGTTATGGCTCTAAATTTAAAGTTAATACAATGATAGGAACTATCCGATTCCATATTAGAATCCATAACAAACACCTCAACTTTCTATATTTGATAATTTAAAAGAATATGATATCCACAATATTTAATTATGACATATACAATGATTATTTAAAAATAATTATTAAATTAATAATATATGTAAACATAATTATACAACAACTGAATATTTTATTTTATTTCAAAGATATAAAACTGATAATTTTGAAAATAAGAACAGAAATAATTTATTAAAAATCAAAAGAGCGAAATAAAAAAAGAGAGCCCTTCGAACAAGAACTCTCTAACTGGCTCCCCCTGCTGGGCTCGAACCAGCGACCCTTCGGTTAACAGCCGAATGCTCTACCACTGAGCTAAGGAGGAATAAATAACCGGCAACACCCATTTTCCCAGGACGTTTCCATCCAAGTATCGTAGGCGCAAACGAGCTTAACTGCTGTGTTCGGTATGGGAACAGGTGTGACCTCGCCGCCATCGTCACCGGTATGGTAAAGGGTATATAAATACACCCTCAGAATTGCATAAGAAAAACAATGATCAATTGTTGTGAGCTAAATTGTAATGTGTCTGATCTTGACAAAAGAATTGTCAGGTCAAATCTTCGATCTATTAGTACCAATCCGCTACATATATTACTATACTTCCACTCTTGGCCTATCAACCTGGTCGTCTTCCAGGGATCTTATCACATACTGTGGGGAAATCTAATCTTGAGGGGGGCTTCACACTTAGATGCTTTCAGCGTTTATCCCAGCCGAACTTAGCTACCCGGCGATGCAACTGGCGTTACAACCGGTTCACCATAGGTTCGTCCATCCCGGTCCTCTCGTACTAGGGACAGCGCCTCTCAAATTTCCTACGCCCACGACGGATAGGGACCGAACTGTCTCACGACGTTCTGAAC
>LFRM01296684.1_pt1 | contig 11710 bp, 10 predicted proteins | sample 618341 | NCBI WGS metagenome assembly LFRM01 (sample SAMN03654438, study PRJNA283298) | anaerobic digester metagenome | isolation source: pool of bioreactors CSTR01a, CSTR02a, and CSTR03a thermophilic anaerobic... | place: Denmark: Kgs. Lyngby | collected 2014-05-21
AAGTTACTTTTGAATAATCAGGTACACTGCACGCACCACCATCTCCCTCGATAGAGATAACGCATGCATTGCCTTTCCCAAGAAAGTCATCTTCTAAATAGTCAATATTTTCAATTTCACTTACAAACTTGCTAGCACTTGTAATCGCATTAACTCCAAGCTCTGGAGTTGCTGCATGAGCAGATTTTCCAAAGAATTCAACGCTTAATCCGTATCCTCCCCTAGCCCCTAAACATAGCGTAGGAAAATCCTTTTCAGTAAATCCCGAACTAGGTTCAGTTATTATAGCAACATCTACATCATCCAAAATGCCATCTTCAATCAGCGCATTTGTGCCAAGTCCATACGGCCCTTCTTCGTCAGAAACTAAAGTAGTAAGTATTCTTCCTTTAAAAGACTTATGGTTTTCATTAAATGCCTTTAGTGCTGTCAGTATAGCGGCGCAGCCAGACTTCATATCAAGCGCTCCTCTGCCATACATTATGTCACCGTCTATTTCTCCTTTGGGATTTTTTACCCATCCGTCGCAAAGATTAACGGTATCCAGATGACCGTTAAGGCATATTGTAGGACCCTTTTTTTCGCCGATCAGTTCAGATACTACATTTTTACCGTGAAATTTTGTGACTTTTGAATCATAATATTCATGTATCGTTGACTTCATATTGTTATTTACGAACCAATCATTTACATAATTAATTATCTCTTCTTCTTCGAAATATGTACTTTCAATAGCCACCAGATTACTTAAAAGTTTAACAGTATCTTCTCTATTGATTTTATACATTTATTTTGCCTCTTCCTCAGCTATTATATTTCCGACATCTTTGCTTCCGTCTTCTTTCCATACGAACTTACCAGTAACAGCATAGAGTATAGCTACTAGCGGTGTTACATAACATAATACTGCAAAAGGTGCATATGCCAGTACAGAAACTCCTAAAGTTCCTGCAAAGAATACTCCGCATAAACCCCAAGGCACTAATGGTGATGTTACTGTTCCTGCATCTTCGCAAGTTCTAGATGCTACATCAGTTCTAACTCCTATTTTCTTATATGCAGGTAAGAACATTCTTCCAGGAATTATGATAGCTACATACTGACTAGCAGAAATGAAGTTAACAATTATTGAACTGAATATGTGAGTAATTATTAGGTTACGAGCATTACCTGTTAATGTTGCCATAGAATCGATTAATCTTTCCATAATTCTTGTTTTTTCTAAAATACCACCATATGAAAGTCCTAAATATCCTAATGATAATGTCCACATCATGCCTTGGATACCACCACGATTAAGTAGTGAGTTAACCATATCAACACCTGTGTCAATGCTAAATCCATAGTTCATAAAACTCATCATCTCTAATATACCATAGCCCTGAGTTATTATTGCTATAACCATAGCTACAAGTGAAGCTGCTACCATAGCTGCAAGAGCACTTATTTTTTTCATAGCCATACCTACTATAACTACTAGCGGTAATAAAGATAAAAGAGTATATCCAGCAGAAACATTAAAGTTTGCTGCTATGCCTGATGTAATAAGATCTACAGAAGAAGTATCAATTGTGTCTGCAGAGTACTTTGCTCCTAAAACTCCATATACTACTAATGCAATTATGAATGCTGGAACTGTTGTGTAAAGCATGCTCTTAATATGAGCAAATAGATCAGTTTCGCAAACTCCTGCTGCTAGATTTGTAGAATCTGATAAAGGTGATAGTTTATCTCCTATTACCGCGCCTGATACTACTGCGCCTGCTGTCATTGCTAAAGGTACTCCAAGTCCTATACTAATACCCATAAGCGCTACACCAAATGTTCCACCTGTTGTCCAACTAGAACCTGTACAAAGTGAAGATATCATACAAATAACTGCTGCAGTGATTAAAAATACTGACGGGTTAATAATTTGAAGTCCGTAGTAAATTAATGCTGGAATAGTTCCGCATGCAATTAATGTAGGTATTAACATACCAATAAACATTAATATCATCATCGGTATAGTTGCAATTTTACATCCATGCATTATACCCTCTTCTACAGCTGTCCAAGGTGTACCTGTTGCCATTAACAATACTGTACAAAATGCTATAGAAAATACCAATGTAATATGTATCTCAGGGCTTCCTGTAGCAAGAACTTGTGCAAATAGCACTACAAATAAGAATAATACCGATAATACTGCCACCCATAGGGATGGTTTCTTATAAACGTTTGTGTCCATTTCTTTTTCCTCCTTATAATTATCCTATAACTTAATCACATTATACACACCATACGTTTATCAAAATAACAAAAAAGAGTTTTTTTGTTATTTATCTAAAAAACTCTTTTTATTTATAAAACATTTTAAAACACATTTTAAACACTTTTTACTTAACTATTTTTATTTCTTTGTGAACCTTCTCTATATAATAGATAACATCTTGAGAAGTTTTATCCGCACTTTCAAAGGAATCAATTTCAATTACAATTTTAGAATACTCACTTACGCTTTCTAACATATTCGAAAATGCCTGCATAATCCTTATTGGAGATAACTCCGCCGGAGAAGTTATATTAGAAGCTGTAAGTTTATTATATTTAATCAACAATTTTTTATTTATGTAACTTAGCTCGGCCACTATATCGGACTCTAAGTTTTCAATAACCATATCATAGGTGTTTTTTACGAGTGAATCAATGATGCAACTTACAAGTGACCACTCAATGCTTTCGATACCAAATCCATATATTTCTATTGCTCTAACTTCCTCTTCTGAATTACTGTTTTCTGAAACAGCTATGTTCCTGCTAGCAAGATTTTCATACATCTTTTGGAGCTCCTCGTTTGGGAGTATCTGCAAGTCCTTCCAAAGCCTAGCTTCAAAGTCTTTATAGTAATTTATACCTGAAACTCTATCATTAGTTACGCAGTAAGCTTTCATAATGCCAGCAGCAACTGTTTCACTAGTGGAATCAAATATCTCTGCTTTTTTAAGGGTATTCAGAACTTTATCATACTTTTGTTTTGTAAAATAACTAATACTAAGTTTTTCTAGTATCTCTAATTGCTTTCGCTCTAGCTGCATTCTGTAGAGTAAAATGAGTTCATTAAACTCATAACAATGATTTATAAACCATCCTTCCATAACATCTCCGGAAAAAGAACTATCAACTATGCTGCTTAACAAATCTATGTTGTCATCATTTACATTACAATTCATTATAGATAATAAATCGCATTCATAATTATAATCATTATTTATAGTGCAACTGTTTTTGTCAATTATTATAAGCTCATTTCCTTTAGAATCCTTTGGCAAGCTTTTGCTAAGCATCCAAAGGTTATATCTTACATTGTACTTAGATGATTCCTCATTACTTTCAGGCCATAGATAAAGTGCTATTTTATCTCTTGTTACATATTTTTTATCGTTGACAATTAGCAGAAACAAAAGTGCAATATTTTTTCTGCTAAAATCGTTAGTTATATTCTTACCTTTATAGGTAATTGTTGTATGTCCTAGAAGTTTTATGTTAAGCATAGTATTCTTTATCCTTGTAAACTTTTTTACCTGATTTTATCGTCATAGTGACTTTAGCTTCACTAATATCCTTCTTGTCCATTTTAAAGATATCCTCACTAATTATTACAATATCTGCTAGATATCCTTTTTTTAAATACCCTTTGCTGTCATCTTTGAATATTGCATATGCTGAACTACTTGTCATCATCTCAAGCGCTTCATACAATGTTACATTGTGCTTTGGAACAGGTCTATTAACTGCAGAGTACAAACTAAGCATAGGTAAGCAAGGTAGCACATCACTATCAGATCCCGAACACAAAATTACTCCTTGGTCTAAAAGATATCTAAAGGGGTTAGTTTCTAAGTATTTATCTCCCAGGCGTTCTTCATACATCTTACCTTTGCCGCCCCAGTAATATTCGTAGGTTGGTTTTACAGATAGTATCAATTTCAATTTCTTTATTTTTTCAATATGCTCTTTGCTTGGAAGCTCAGCATGTTCTAATCTGTGCCTAAGCGAAGTATTTCCTGTTAGCTCAACTGCTCTTTCGTGGGCATTTATAGCTAATGCTATTGCTCTATCACCTATAGTATATAAGGCTAATTGTAAATTCCTCCTGTAACACTCTTCTACAAATTCGTTTAGTTTTTCTTGAGTAAATCTTAATATTCCTCTTTCTCCTTGGGCATCAGCATAGTCAAAGGAAAGAGCAGCTTTTCTAACTCCAAATGTACCATCCACATAAAGACAACCGCCTATTCTTTTTAATCCCATCCTAATTATTCTTTCAATATCTAATGTCTGAAAGAATAATTCCATGTCTAGGTAAACATCTTTTCTGTTAATCAAGGCGTTAATAAATTCTGCATCCCTATCGCTGTACATGTAACCGCCTTCAACGGCATTAACCGTGGTAATTCCTTTACTCGCTAAATCATCCATGATTGATTCTATTGCATTTTGCTTGTAGAAATCACTTACTGCATTTAATATATTCGCTCTTAGCTTTGCATTTGCATTACCTGTAAATATTCCCGTAGGCACCATTTTCTCGTCGCACTCAACTCCCAGTGTACTAAATGGTATCTTGAAATAAAGTATTCCATATGTATTTAAACCACTCATCTGATAGGTCATGTTGTTAATCCAAACTGGCGTTTTATCCCAATACTTATCTATATCATGTCTACTTGGAAATCTTTTTTCCTTTAAATTGTCTACGTCTAATCTAATACCCTGAATTTCTTTTTCGGGATACTCTTTTGCATATTTAATTATCAATTCGCCTATCTCATCAAAACTAGTAACCTTGCTTAAATCGACACAAGTTGAATTTACTGCAGTTTGTACCATATGAAAGTGACTGTCTATAAAGCCAGGAGATACAGTGCCTCCCTTGGCATCAATTATCTCCGTTTCTTTATTTTGGTACTCTTTATATTCATCTGCGCTTCCAGTAGCTAGAATTTTGTCAGCTTTTATAGCTATCCAATCCACTACCTCTGCGTCATTCATCGTTTGGCATCTGCCATTAATTATTATTTTATCAGCTTTCATAGTAAACCCCTTACTAAATCATCTTAAATACAATATATTTTATTTATACTGCGGTTTATTAAAATTTCAAGTACTAGTCTTCCATCTTAAGTCTTCTGTCATTTACAAAGACACCTTCTAACTTCTTAATATTAAATTGTTTAACAAACCACTGACACTTGCAAAGAAACACATAGTATATGTTGAGCCCACAAGTGTTTAACGTCTCAAAATTTCCCTGTCCTTTTGAAAGTATAAGGTCTGCTTTGAGTATCGCATCCTTTGTTTCCTTATTTATCAGTTCTAAAGCCGTGCCAGCTACAGCTGTTCCATTTTCAATAATCTTTGCGATCTTATCTATTCCGACATATTCAGCATCTTCTTTTGTAACATCGTTTATAACCGGCGCGCCTCTTACTATTACAGTAACGCTTACTTTAGGATATTTTTGTTTAATTTCTTCTATCATTATTTTATCTAGTACGATTTCTCCTGTATTATCTGCAAGAACTACTAGATTTTTTGCTTTTTCCATATCCGATTTAAAGTTTTCATATTCCTCTTCGTTTATATCACTTTTCTCTGATTCGGAAAGCAAATTTAACAGTTCCTCTTCATTTACGTTTTCAAGGGCTGCAAAATCTATATAATTACCAGTTCTCGCATATTTAATTGCTGTAAGAACAGGATCATTGGTTTTTTCTATCTTGCTTTTAATCTTATCTTCTTCCTTTAGCATAAGATCATTAAATAGTTTTTTCTCTTCTTTATAGCTAATAGAATCGCCAAACAACTCCTTTTGAAGTTTGATAAGCTTAGAGTGTACTACTGGAGCTGTTTCCCAGTCTTCACAATTTCCAACTGTATTTAAAACCGCTTTCATATATGAAGCCTTCGCTTCTTCATCAGCATTTTCAGGCATTTTATCAAGTTGACTCTTAACTAAGCAATTCATACAATAAGCACTAAGCCTTACATCTCTCATGGTCTTTCCCCTTTTCTAATGGACACGTATATATCATAACATATTAATAAAGAATGTTGAAATGCATTTGACCTATGTGGTAATATTACATGAGGAGAATAGTTATGGCTAAAAAATTAAAAGATTATATTAAATATTTATCTAATATTAACACCGAAAGTTTAAGCGAAGAAGAACGAGTTAAGGTGACAGCTGATTTGCTAATTAAAATAGGGTTTTTTGCTCACGAAAGGTTAATTCATCTGCTAGTAACTATAACCTTTGCAGTACTTACAATTCTTTCGCTAATACTTGTCTTTATATCAGGCAGCATAGCTACTTACGCGTTAGTAATTTTATTCTTAGTGCTGCTTATTCCATATATAAGGCACTATTATATATTGGAAAACGGCATCCAGAAGCTATACGAAGAATATGATAGACTCAGGTAATATATTTAATGACAAAACTTTTAAAAATGCATGACTTAACCTTTTAATGAGTCATGCATTTTTATTTATCTATTTATATACTACCTTAAACTTTTCACATACAACTAGCATATCTTCTGTAAAGCATTTGTCCATATCTAATAGCTCTTTTGTGAAAAAGCTTCTATGTGCATATTTCCAGTATTCCAGGCTCGAGTCACCTTCTCCTTCAGTATTTGCAAATTCAGGACTCACATCCTTAAACTCCGCGATATTAACATCGGTCGTTTCTATTATGCACTTTGGCTCATCATAAAAATCCGTAATTATATTTAAATCCCCCACTTTTGGTAAAGGTTCATTTTCAATCTCATACATTAAATAAATTGACGCGGTAGCTCTTTTTTTGCCTTCTAACACTAAATTGGCAAGCTCCTCTGCCTCTTCTTTGTTATCACAAAAATAGTACGCTTTTTTAAGCAATTTATCTGTACCACTTTTTTCTTTATATTTATTCCAGTATGTTTTTATATCCATTTTATATTCCTATCTTTAATATTGCATTAAATTGAAATTGTGTAAGCTATGCTCTCTTCTTATCTTAAGCCACCTAGCCCATCTGTTTTTCCCATTATATCTTTTAACATCTTTCTTGTAAACTAATTACTGCAGTTTTATCGCTGTTTCCAAGCCTAATATGCTCTCTTTATCATGATGTTAATATTTATTAATCTAAATGATACTAGCACCTAAAAAGCCTCAGAAGATTTTCTTCCAAGGCTTTTTATCTTTTTCTAAACATTTTCTACCAAAAGAGCGAATACTAATAAATTGAAATCGTTTTCAAGACTGACCTTCCTTAACAATTATTTCCTTTAAGTTAAACTCTTTACCGCTTAAAAGTTCCCAGTCATCAGCTTTGCAAATTGGGCATTTACCTTTGTTTTTTGCCACATTAAAAACTTTATCGCAATGGTGGCAAAGTCCATTTCCAGGTATCATCTCAATCTTAAGCTTTGAGCCTTCTAGTATTGTGCCTTCAGTTGTGTTTGGATAGTATTCTCTCATATACCTAGGAACTATAGAAGATAGCTGCCCTATCTGTATTGTAACCGTATCTATCATGGCTACGTTATTTTCTTTAGCGGCGCTTTCTACCATTTTAACTAGTTCTACTAATATCGTTACTTCATGCATTTTATTTACTCTTCCAAACTACATCTTTCATCATTTCTTCATCTCTATCACGATTAAGTGCAGTCTTCATCTTGTTTGATATAGCTCTCTTAACTGCATGGGGTTTAATCTTTTCATAAGTAAAGCTGAATGCATCAAATTTACGAGAAATAGTTATTGCATCGAATTTACATCTTACTGTGCACTCTCCGCAACCTATACACTGATTAGGGTCTACTCTAGCAGCCCCGCATTCTAAGCATCTCTTAGTTTCTTCTACTATTTGGTCTTCAGTAAATGTTATTCTAGGATCAGAGAATGTATTTTTCTTGCCCTTGTTATTATTTACTGGTTGACGTTTAGCTTTATCATAGCCTTCAAAATCTACATTATCCTTATCCAAAGCTTTCCAAACTCTTCTGTTTCTACCTATGGTTAAACTTTGCCCAGCGTGGACTGATCTATGCATTGTGTCCGCCGCTGATTTACCTGTGCCAATTGCATCTATAGCAAATTTAGGTCCTGTGTATACGTCTCCTCCTACAAAGATATCTTCTTCCCCTGTTTGAAGGGTAAGTTCATCTGCAATCACTGTCTGATTTTTGTTTAATTCTACCTTTGTGTCCTTAATCAAATCTCCCCAAACGATTGACTGTCCAACTGAAAGTAGCACGTGATCTGCTTTTACTGTCCTTAAGTCTTTCTCATCGTATTCAGGTGAGAATCTACCTTCATCATCAAACGCTCTTGTGCATCTCTTAAATTCAACTCCCGTAACTTTATCTTTTTCGGTAAGAATCTTGTTTGGGCCCCAACCGTTATATATCGATATTCCTTCTTCTTTAGCTTCGCTAACCTCTTCGTCTTGAGCTGGCATTTCCTCTTCGCTTTCAAGGCAGAACATATTAACTTCCTTGCCACCAGTTCTAAGCGCAGTCCTAGCTACGTCTATCGCTACATTACCACCACCTATTACGATTACGCCGCCTTCTGTTTTAATATCTTTACCAAGATTTACATCTCTTAAGAAATCAACTCCTGTAATAACGCCTTTGGCATCTTCACCTTCAACGTTGATTTTTCTTCCGCCTTGCGCTCCTATTGCTAGGTAAAAAGCTTTATAGCCATCTCTTCTTAAACCTTCGATAGTTTTATCTTTTCCTATTTCAACGCCAGTTTCAAACTTAACTCCCATTTCTTTTAGTACTTCGATTTCAGCATTGATTACATCTTTTTCCAGTCTAAATGATGGAATACCAAGGGTTAGCATGCCGCCAAGCATTTCTTCTTTTTCAAATACTGTCACTGAGTAACCATGAAGAGCTAAGTAATATGCGCATGAAAGTCCTGAAGGACCTGCACCGATTACTGCCATCTTAATGTGTCTAAAGTCATAAAGAATTTCAGGAACAAATCTAGTCTCTTCATTTAATTCCATATCAGCAATAAACTTCTTGATTTCATCTATTGCTACCGGTTCGTCTAATTCTCCTCTTGTGCATTCGTTTTCACATTCACGAGGGCATATTCTTCCGCACACTGCAGGGAAAGGATTTTCTTTTTTGATTAATTCTAAAGCTTCTAGATACTTACCCTGTGATGCTAGTTTAATATATCCCTGAACTGAAATGTGAGCAGGGCAAGCTGTCTTACATGGTGCACCGCCAACTTCATATGTATTTTCAAAGTTTTCTCTAAAATCAGGATTGTATCTTTCTTCACTCCAACTATGGTCATCTGGTAATGGCATTACTGGAAATTCTATTGCTATTTTTGTGCAGATGTTTGGTCCTAGTTTAACAGCATTTGCTGGGCAAGTTTCTACGCACTGCCCGCATGCTGCGCATTTTTCTGGGTCCACTTCTGCCACATAATTTGAACGTGACATATTTGGCGTATTAAAGTACTGAGAAGTACGAAGAGCTAAGCAAATATCTCTTTGGCAATTACAAATAGCCCAAATTTTGGTTTGCCCATCCATATTGGATACTTGATGTGTATATCCTCTTTTTTCGGCCAATTGTAAAACTTCTTCTGCTTTTTCTCTTGTTTGCCTTCTTGCTTTTCCTGTTTTTATACATGACTCAGCTGAGGCTCCTAAGATTATACAAAGTTCCTCTGCTAAATCACCTGATCCTTCTCCCATTTGTGTGCGTACGAGGCGGCACTGGCAAGGGGCAAGTGCTATGTGATTTTGATACTTAGTAAGCCAATAGGAAATTTCTTCATATGGAGCTTTTCTTGTTTCTGCTTGTATAGCTGATTCCACTGGAATAACTCTCATAGCGCCGTTACCCATAGGCATCATCTGTGTAACCTGCTCTACAGTTTCTCTAGTGTATTGTTCAAAACCTCTTGCTATTTCAGGATGCATATCAGCTTGCTCTCTATTTAGCATCATCAGCTCGTACACTCCAGGAACGAATATTGGAAGCTCAAAAGTATCGGTTCCATCGCTTTGTGGTTTTAGTTCTAAAATACCCATGTCCGTAAGCTGCATACATGTCTCAAAAGTATCTGAATAACTTCTACCTACTCTTTCAGCAATGTCTTCCACTTTTTCTTCTTTCCTACGCTTCATAGCAAGACATACATCCGCCTGCTCGTCTGTTACTAAGTCATGAAATACGTAGTACTCAGGATCTGCTTCTGTGTACATCTTGTCTCTTCCAGCTATGTGCTGAGACATCTTTAAAATCTTTTCTCTTACTGCCATTACTAGCCTCCTAATTGCCATCCTTTACTAATTTAACTTCTTCTCTTAACCAATTAGTCCATTCCTTAATCCCCTCACCCGTTCTTGCTGAAATTGGGAAAATCTTAATTTTGGGATTTAGGTGTTTCGTTCTTTTCTTTACAGCTTCTATATCAAAATCGAAGATGCTCATGGTGTCTATCTTGTTTATTAGAAGGACATCTACGATTTCAAACATCAAAGGATATTTTAAAGGTTTATCATCACCTTCAGGTACAGATAATATCATAACGTTTTTTGTTGCCCCAGTGTCAAATGATGCTGGGCATACTAGATTACCTATATTTTCTAAAACAGCAAGGTCAATTTCTTCAATGCCTAAATTGTCTATTCCTTCTTTAGTCATCGGTGCATCTAAATGACACATCCCGCCTGTATGAAGCTGAATAGCTTTTACTCCAGTCTTAAGTATTGTCTTGGCATCAACGTCTGAGTCAATATCAGCTTCGATAACTCCTATTCTCATTTCTGACTTTAATTCTTCTATCGTCTTTACAAGTGTAGTAGTTTTACCTGATCCAGGTGAACTCATGAGATTTAGTAAAAATACTCGTTTTTCCTTCATCTCATTTCTAAGTTTTGTAGCCTCTGCATCGTTACTCGCGTAGATGCTTTTTTTAATTTCAATTACTTTTAATTCTTCCATTAAAACCTCCGCCTTTAACAGTATAGTAAAGCCTTTAGTTGGCTTTCAGTCGTCTTTAAAACTAACCTGACAAAATCAATTTGTATTAATTCTTGCTCGTTAATTTCTTTGAGCCTGTCCCTGTTGTTTATACTTGTAGCAAGGTTATAGCTGCCAACTATAAATACATGCCTAGCTTCGTAAAAATCAAATATATCCATAACATCTAAAAAATCCATCCTGCTTGCTGTTTCAACTGATAGCATTTTAATACCTTTAGTAAGGTTATCCATTCCTTTAACAAGTGCATTAACGTTTACATTGTTATCTAAGATAGTTCTTTTTATAGATATTAATCTAACTAATAGGTCTCTTTCATTAACAACCTTTTCTGTTTGCTCCAATATGAACTCCTTGTAACTCTCTTTAGTAAAAGACTTTACTTTTTTAAGTTCTTCGGCTTCATCCTCTATCCACTTAGCATACTCATCATATAGTATTATTGAAAAAAGAGTTTCTTTGGTTTCAAAGTACCTAAAAACAGTTCCTTTCGCAACATCACATCTCTTAGCTAATTTGCTCATAGTAATATCGCCGAAGTTCATTTCCCTAAACATCTCCCTGGCTGTTCCTAATATTAATTTTTCTTTAGAAGCTTTTTCAGCCTCAGTTAGTTGTTTTGGCATCTTTATCCTCTTTTAGAC
>LFRM01116133.1_pt2 | contig 11708 bp, 13 predicted proteins | sample 618341 | NCBI WGS metagenome assembly LFRM01 (sample SAMN03654438, study PRJNA283298) | anaerobic digester metagenome | isolation source: pool of bioreactors CSTR01a, CSTR02a, and CSTR03a thermophilic anaerobic... | place: Denmark: Kgs. Lyngby | collected 2014-05-21
TTGGTTAGAACCAAAACTAATGAAGAATTTATTCGGGATATGAGAAATAAAATTTGGAATTAGTTGAAATATAAAACAGTTTATGCTATACTTTAATGGTTATAATATGAAAATTATTATTTAGATACAAAGGATTGGAGAGAGGTGAAATTAATGAAAGCGGATATTCATCCAGATTATAAAGAAGCTACAGTAACTTGTGCTTGCGGTAATACATTTAAGACTGGCTCAACTAAAGAGCAATTAAAAGTAGAGATTTGTTCAGAATGTCACCCATTCTTTACAGGCAAACAAAAATTTGCAGAACGTGGTGGACGTGTAGAAAAATTCAAGAAAAAATACAATATGGACTAATTTTTCCACAAAAACTTAGGTTAGTTGCAAATGCATCTAACCTTTATTTTTTGAGAGATATTAAATAAAATTCACAATGTTTTAATTGTGAACTGTGAATTGTGAATTGTGAATTGATAAGGCGGTGGGTAATTGGAAATCAAAGAATCGAAAATTAAACCAAAACATATAACCAGCATTGGAGGGCAAGCTCTTATTGAAGGAGTTATGATGAGAGGACCTGAAAAAATATCCATAGCTGTTAGAAAGCCAGATGGTGAAATAGAATTAAAAGTAGATCAATTAAACACATTAGGTATGAAAAATAGTTTTTTTAGATTGCCTTTTATAAGAGGTGTAGTTGGACTGGTTGAAGCAATGATGATAGGTACAAAGGCATTAATGTATTCAGCTGAATTTTTTGAAGAAGAAGAAGTTGAAGAACCTAAAATAACCCTATTCCAAAAGATTTTCAAAGATAAAGCTGCAGATGCAGAAATGGTATTTGCCCTAATTCTTTCTCTTTTTCTTGCAGTAGGTATTTTTATGGTATTACCGAGTTTTATTACAAATGTATTTAAAAATATAATACCAAATCCAATAGTATTAAACTTGATTGAAGGGGTATTTAGAATAGCCTTATTTTTAATTTATGTAATTTGGGTTTCAAAACTAGAAGATGTTAGAAGAGTATTTGAATATCATGGAGCAGAGCACAAAAGTATACATTGCTATGAAAATGGATTAGAATTAACAGTTAAAAATGTGAAGAAATTTCCTATATTACATGCTAGATGTGGAACAAGCTTCCTATTCATGGTTATGATCATAAGTATTTTTGTTCTTTCTTTCTTTGGCTGGCCTAGCCCATTGCAAAGGGTGTTAATTAGAATCCTTATGTTCCCAGTAATTGCAGGCATATCCTATGAAGTAAATAGAATTATTGGAAGAAGTAGCTCAAAGCTTTGCTATGCACTATCATATCCAGGACTAATGATACAAAAGTTGGCTACAGTTAAAGAACCAGATGATAGTCAAATGCAAGTTGCTATAGATGCATTAATTGCAGTAATTCCAGAAAACCAGGATTTAGACAAATGGTAATAAATGAATTACTGGCTGAAGGGATAACATATTTAAAAGATTTAGAATATGCTAACCCTTTGTTTGAAGCCAGATTAATCCTAGCAAAAGTTTTAAATGTAGACAAATCCTATATATATACTTATGGAGACAAAGGAGTATCTGAGGATCAGAGTCAGGAATTTTTAAAACTTATAAAAAAAAGAAGTACAGCTTATCCCATAGCCTATCTTTTAAATGAAAAGCAGTTTATGGGATTGGATCTTTATATAGAAGAAGGAGTTTTAATTCCAAGACCTGACACAGAAATTCTTGTGGAGTATGTATTAGATTATATAAAGAAACACTATAATGATAAAAAAATAAATGTATTGGATATAGGCATTGGAAGTGGAGCAATTTCTTTGAGTATAGCTAATTACTGCCCTAATGTCCGTGTATATGGCATGGATATTGGGTATAAGCCTATTAGGGTCAGTAATATAAATAAAGAAAGATTAAATCTTACAAACGTAAGTTTTCACCAGGGAGATTTATTCCATGCTATTGAAAATTTAAATTTAAAAAACAAGTGTGAAATCATAATATCAAATCCGCCGTATATAAGAAAAGAAGATATAAAATCTTTGCAAAAAGATGTTCAGGAATTTGAACCTTTATTGGCTTTAGATGGAGGAGTAGATGGACTGGATTTTTATAGAAGGATTACTAAAGAGGCCAAGGATTATTTAGCCCCAGGTGGTCTACTGGTTTATGAAATAGGTTTTGATCAAGGAATCGAATTAAAGAATATAATGTTACAGGAAGCTTATAGTGATATAGAGATTATTAAGGACTTATCAGGGCTTGATAGAGTAGTGGCAGGGTGGCTTAAATAGGAGTGGTTTAATGAATATATTCATAAAACTTTTTATATCATTTTTTAAAATTGGAGCTTTTAGCTTTGGTGGAGGATATGCAATGCTTCCCCTTATAGAAGAAGAGGTTATTCAATTAAACAATTGGATTACAACCTCTGAATTTATTGATATTTTAGCTATTTCAGAAATGACTCCAGGGCCTATTGCTATAAATTCTGCTACATTTCTAGGATATAAAATTGCTGGATTAATGGGATCTGCAGTTGCAACATTTGCTGTAACCTTACCATCTTTTTTAATAATGACTATAATTTTTTTATCCATAAATAAATTTAAAGATTCTCCTTATGTAGAATGGGCATTTGAAGGCATTAGACCAGTTGTTATAGGACTTATTTTAGCTGCTGCTATTAATATTGGAATGACTACATTGGTGGATTTAAAATCTATAGTAATAGCAATCCTACTATTTTATGTGGTAGCATTTAAAAACTTAAACCCAATTATAGCTATTGTTATTGCAGGAATACTGGGAATTATACTTTACTAAAGGAGGAGATCTATATGTTATGGGAAATGTTTGTAACTTTTCTTAAAATAGGTGCCTTTACTTTTGGTGGAGGTTTTGCCATGATTCCTATAATACAAAATGAAATAGTTGACAAACGAAAGTGGATAAGTAATGAAGAGTTTATGGATGCAATATCCATATCCCAAGCTTCACCAGGTCCTATAGCTACAAATACCAGTATATTTATAGGCTACAAGCTAAAAGGCCTAAGAGGCGCACTGGTATCCATGTTAGGAACTGTTTTACCTTCCATATTTATTATAGTAATAATTGCAAAATTCTTTTATCAATTTAGAGATAATGCTATTATTGAAAAAGTGTTTTTAGGTATAAGGCCTGCAGTAGTAGCACTGATATTAACTGCAGTATATAAAATAGCCTTTAAAACTCACCTTGGATATGATAAAATGGTAGTAGGGCTAGTAGTAGCTCTTATAATTGTGTTTTTAAAAATCAGCCCAATATACTTGGTTATAGTAGGGGCATTAGGATATATAGTAGTAAATAAAGTAAAAGAAATTTTATACAACAGAGATTAAAAACAAAGTGAACAACGAACAGTGAATAGTGAACAGTGAACAACGAACAGTGAATAGTGAATAGTGAATAGAGAGCAATTAATAATGCACAATGCACAGTGCACAATTAGAATCAAAACCTATGTAGGAAATGAAAATATTTTTTGATTTTGAATTTCAATTGAGAATTGTGAATTGTGAACTGTGAATTGACTTTTGAAAGGATGTGATTAAATGTTAACAAAATTAGATTTCCTAGAAACTAAATACAAAGAGTTAGAAGACAGAATTATGGATCCTGACTTAATAAATGACCTAGATGAATGGCAAAAAATTATGAAGGAACATTCAGATCTTCAACCTGTAGTCTTTAAATATAGAAACTTTAGTGAAATTCAACAGCAATTGGAAGAATCCAAGGAAATGCTTTATGAAAAGCTAGATGAAGAGATGAGAGATTTAGTAAAAGAAGAAGTAAAAGACCTAGAAGAAGCCTATGAAAAGGCTGAAGAAGAACTAAGAGTACTGTTAATTCCAAAAGACCCTAATGACCACAAGAACGTTATTGTAGAAATTAGAGGTGGAGCAGGTGGAGATGAGGCAGCACTTTTTGCAGGTGTTTTATTTAGAATGTATTCTAGATATGCAGAAAGAAACAATTGGAAAATAGAAATAATGAATACCAACGAAATTGGTATAGGCGGTTATAAAGAAGTAATATTTATGATTAAAGGAAAAGGTGCCTATAGTAGATTGAAATTCGAATCTGGAGTCCATAGAGTACAAAGAGTACCTGAAACAGAATCCAGTGGTAGAATTCATACTTCTACGGCCACAGTGGCAGTTTTACCAGAAGCAGAAGATGTCGATATTGATATAGCTCCATCAGATGTTAGAGTAGATGTTTTCAGATCATCAGGTAATGGTGGCCAATCAGTAAATACTACTGACTCTGCAGTTAGACTTACTCATATACCAACAGGAATGGTAATATCTTGTCAAGATGAGAAAAGTCAATTAAAAAACAAAGATAAAGCAATGAAAATATTAAAATCTAAGCTTTATGACATGATGTTAATGGAACAAAATGAAGCTATTGCCAGCGAAAGAAAAGGGCAAGTAGGTACAGGAGACAGGTCTGAACGAATTAGAACTTATAACTTCCCACAAGGAAGAGTAACAGACCACAGAATAAATCTTACGGTTCATAGAATGAGTGCTTTTGTAGATGGAGACTTAGATGAGATGATAGATGGTCTAATAACCACTGACCAGGCAGAAAAATTACAAGAATTAGGGTAAAGGAAACTAATAATGGTTTCCTTTATTTTAATTTATATGATAATATATAGTAGGATTAAATATTTTAAAAGGAGTAATATTGAAAATGCAAACTAAAATTGTTAGTTTAGATAGATTAGATATAGATGAAGAGATATTAAACCAGGCTGTAAGCATTATTAGGTCAGGGGGACTAGTAGCTTTCCCAACTGAAACAGTTTATGGACTTGGTGCAAATGGATTAGATGAAGAAGCTATTAAGAAAATATATATTGCAAAAGATAGACCTGAAGACAATCCACTAATATTGCATGTATCCTCAAAGGAAGAAGTAGCAGCACTAGTGGATGAAATTCCAGAAGTAGCAAAATTATGTATGGATAAGTTTTGGCCAGGACCTTTAACTATAATTTTTAAAAGAAGCAGCTTAGTGCCAGATATTATTACTGGAGGATTAGATTCTGTAGCTATTAGAATGCCAGATAATGAGATTGCTTTAAAATTAATCGAAAAAGCCAAGACGCCTATAGCAGCACCATCAGCTAATACTTCAGGAAGCCCAAGCCCAACTAAAGCCCTTCATGTTAATGAAGACTTAAATGGAAAAATAGATATGATAATAGATGGAGGTACTACAGAAGTAGGTTTAGAGTCTACAATCTTAGACTTATCTGGAGATCTTCCTACTATTCTTAGACCAGGTGGAATAACCATGGAACAGTTAAGTGAATTAATACCAAATGTAATTATGGATGTAACAGATATTTCAGAATTTGAAACCCCTAAATCTCCAGGACAAAAATATAGACACTATGCACCAAATGCAGATTTAATTGTATTTGAAGGTGAAGTTGGTAAAATATCTAAAGCAATAAATAAAAAAACCATAGAATTTATTGAAGATGGACGAAAAGTAGGAATTATGGCTACTGAAGAAACAAAAGAGGAGTATCCAGATGGATATGTAATAGTTGTAGGTTCTAGAGACAAAAGAGAGACTATTGCCAGTAACCTTTTTACAGCCATAAGATTTTTTGATGAAGCAAAAGTAAATATAATTTTAGCTGAGGGAATAGAAATGGATAATATTGGTACAGCTATTATGAATAGATTATTAAAAGCTGCCAGTGGGAAAACTATTAAAGTTTAGAGGTGATATGATATGAAGCTTATATTTATATGCACAGGAAATACTTGTAGAAGCCCTATGGCAGAAGGTATATTAAAAGATTTTGCAAAAGAAAAGGGCTTAGACTTGCAAGTTATATCAGCAGGAACCCATGCAACAATAAATGTTCCAGCTGCAAACTTTGCTATTCAAGCTATGGAAGATATAGGAATAAACATAAATAGTCATAGATCAAACCAAGTCAATAAAGAACTACTAGAAAAAAGTGACTTGGTTTTAACTATGTCCAAAAGCCATAAAAAATATCTGATACATACTTATCCATTTATAAAAGATAAGGTGTTTTTACTAAATGAATATGCTTATGGGAGGAACTCAGACATAGAAGATCCATTTGGGGCCCCACTAAGTTATTATGTAAAGGCCAGAGATGAGATTTATAGGGCGGTAGAGGAGATAGTAGGGCTGCTAACAGATAATAAGTAACAGGTAACAGGGAAAAGATAATTCACAGTGCACAATGCACGATGCACAATTATAGGTGCGACCTTTGGTCGCCAGTCATTCCGAATGTAATGAGGAATCTAGGGTCAAAAGAGTAGATTCTCACGCTTTGCTCAGAATGACGTAGTAACAGAGTAGTAATTTTTTAAACTGTTACCTATTATCTCTTATCTGTTACCTGATTTTGAAAAGGAGGTTTTATAGTGAAAATAGGTATTGGTAGTGATCATGGTGGTTTTGAGTTAAAGGAATACATTAGGAAAGCTCTTTCTGACGAAGGGATAGAAGTTGTGGATTATGGTACTTATTCAACCGAATCTGTAGACTATCCTGATTTTGGCAAGAAAACAGCAGAGGCTGTAATTAAGGGTGAAGTAGAAAGAGCTATTGTAATATGTGGTACTGGTATTGGAATATCCATTGCTGCGAATAAGGTAAAAGGTATTAGATGTGCCCTATGTGGAGATACTTTTTCTGCAAGAATGAGTAGAGAACATAATGATGCTAATATGCTAGGATTAGGTGGAAGAGTACTAGGAGTAGGTCTTGCTATGGAAATTGTTCATACATTTTTGAATTCCAAATTTGAAGGTGGAAGACATGGCAGAAGAGTTGAAAAATTAAATGATATATAGGGTGTATTTGTGGTATAATTCTATTGAGTAAAAAGGATTTAGGAGAGGAGTTTTTAAATATGGCAAAAATTACAGTATTTGATCACCCGTTAATAAAGCACAAACTAACTTACATTAGAGATAAAAACACAGGTTCAAAAGAGTTTAGAGAATTAGTTACAGAGGTTTCTATGTTAATGGCCTATGAGGTAACCAGAAATTTTCCTCTAGAGGATATTCAAATTGAAACTCCTATAATGAAAATGACAAGCCAAGTTATACCAGGTAAAAAAGTAGGACTTATTCCTATTTTAAGAGCAGGCCTAGGTATGGTAGATGGTATGTTATCTTTAATTCCTGCTGCAAAAGTAGGACATATTGGTCTTTATCGTGACCCTGAGACCTTGAAACCAGTAGAGTATTATTGTAAACTACCACAGGACATTCAAGATAGAGAATTAATAGTATTAGATCCAATGCTTGCTACAGGAGGATCTGCTGTTGATGCTATTAGAATGCTTAAAGAAAAAGGAGCTACAGCAATTAGATTTGTATGCTTAATAGCTGCTCCTGAAGGTGTAAAAGCATTGTCTGAAGCGCATCCAGATGTAGATATTTATGTTGCAGCCTTAGATGAGAAATTAAATGAACATGCATATATTGTTCCAGGATTAGGGGACGCAGGAGATAGATTATTTGGTACAAAATAGGGAATAAAGGGGCAGAGTTTGTAGCTGTCCCTTTTAGCTATTAATTTCAACATTGTAAGGAGAGGTATTATGGCAAAATATTTGCTACCGTTTTTAGTAGCGGTATTCATTTCATTAGCAACAACACCATTGGTTAGAAAATTATCTTTTAAAGTAGGAGCAGTAGATATACCTAAAGATAATAGACGGGTCCATAAAGAGCCTATGCCTACAATGGGAGGATTAGCGATTTATTTAGGGGTTATAATTACAACTCTAATATTTCTACCTATTGATAAGACTATATTTTCTATTATAGCAGGGGGGACTTTAATAGTTGTTTCTGGAATTATAGATGATGTTAGTGAATTAAGTGCTAAGAAAAAATTAATATTTCAAATAGGAGCAGCTATTATATTAATATGGGGCGGAGTTAGAATTGATACAATAACAAATCCTTTCTCGCCAAATAACACATTATTAAACCTGGGAATATTATCTATACCAATAACTATATTTTGGATAGTGGGAATTATAAATACTTTAAACCTAATAGATGGATTAGATGGACTTTCAGCAGGAGTTGCCATGATCTCTAGTTTGTCCTTAATGTTTGTAGCAGGTAAATTTGGCCTAGCTAGCATTATAGTACTTTCAGCTACTGTTGCTGGTGCTTGCCTTGGATTTTTGCCTTATAACTTTAACCCAGCTAAAATATTTATGGGTGACACGGGAGCCCTGTTTTTAGGATTTATGATGGCAGTTATATCTATTGAAGGTGTAATGAAATCTGTGGCAACTATTGCTATAGTAGTGCCTATAATGATTTTAGGAGTACCTATATTTGATACTACATTTGCCATATTTAGAAGGCTTTTAAGTGGCCAATCTGTGGCTACAGCTGATAAAGGACATTTGCACCATAGACTAATAGATAGAGGATTTTCTCAAAAGCAAACAGTACTTATATTGTATGGAGTATCCGCTTTTTTTGGAATATTTGCAGTCTTAGTAGCAAAAGCCAACAGTAGACAAGCAGTTTACTTATCTGTTGTAATGTTTATTGCAGCTGTTATATTTGCTATTAAAGTAGGTCTATTTAAAAACAAAGAGTAAGTAGGAGGAATTTATGAAGAAGTTAAAGGTTTTAACAGTCTTTGGTACAAGACCAGAAGGCATTAAATTGGCCCCTGTTATTAAGGCTTTAGAAAGAAATAACAAGGTGGAAAGTGTGACTTGTATTACAGCTCAACATAGAGAAATGCTTGATCAGGTATTAAACCTGTTCCAAATAGAACCTGATTATGATTTAAATATATTCAAGCCGGGCCAAAGTTTAACAGAAATAACCACAAGGGCTCTTATAGGCTTGGAAGAAGTAATTAAGGAAGTAAAACCAGATGTTTTATTAGTTCAAGGTGATACAACAACTGTATTTACAGGTGCACTGGCTGCTTTTTATCAAGGGATAAAAATCGGCCATGTGGAAGCAGGACTTCGAAGTGGTAACCTGCATTCACCATATCCAGAAGAGGCTAATAGAATGTTAACAGGTATTCTTACGGACTATCACTTTGCACCTACTGATAGAAATGTAGATAACTTGCTAAAAGAGAATTATCCTATAGAAAAAATATTTGTAACTGGAAACACTGTAATAGATGCACTGACCTATACAATTAAAGATGAGTATGTATTTGAAAATGAATTGCTAAACAATTTGGATTACAGTAAAAAAATAATTTTACTAACTTCCCATAGAAGAGAAAATATTGGAAAGCCTATGGAAAACATATTCCATGCTATTAAAGATATAGTAGAAAAATATAAAGATGTAGAAGTAATATTTCCAATGCATTTAAATCCAAAAGTAAGGAATATTGCTAATGGGATTTTAGGAGAAAATAATAGAATCCACTTAATAGAACCACTTGACTATGAGCCCTTTGCTAATTTAATGGCAAAAGTACACTTAATAGTTACTGACTCTGGAGGATTGCAGGAAGAAGCACCAACACTGGGCATCCCAGTACTTGTAGTTAGAGAAGAAACTGAAAGACCAGAAGGAATAGAAGCTGGTACAGCTAAATTAGTAGGTACTGATTATAAATTATTGTATGATTCTATGGATTTGCTACTGTCTAATAATGATGAATATGAAAAGATGGCAAAAGCAGTAAATCCTTATGGAGATGGAAATGCTGCAGAAAGAATAGTAGAAATACTGTTATCTCATAGGTAGGGGTGTGAAACTTTGTCATCCTGAATGAAATGAAGGATCTTAAACCCTAGATTCTTCGCTGTGCTCAGAATGACAACATAAGTGGGCAAGTAAGTCCTTACTGTTTAAAGGAGTTGAATAATTTGGATCAGAAATTAATTGAACTTAGAGATAGTCTAGAAATGATAGAGGATATATTAAATTATGCCTATGAAGGTTATGTACTTGTTGATCCAGATGGGAAAATAGTAAAGATGAATTATGAAAAGCTTATGGGAATTAAAGAAGAAGATGCTATTGGAAAATATGTTGAAGATATTATTGAGAACACTCGTATGCATATAGTTGCAAAAACAGGGGTTAAGGAGTTAAGAGATGTTCAAAGAATTCAAGGTAATAATATGATTACAAACAGAATACCCATAATTAAAGAAGGACAGGTAATAGGGGCAGTTGGTACTGTTTTGTTTAAAGATGTTAATGAAGTAAAAGAATTGGCTCACCAACTTCTAGATTTACAATCTATGATAAACAAATATAAAGGGGAAATTGAAAGAATAGAAGGTACAAGATATTCTTTTGATAGTATTATTAGCAAAAACCCTAAAATGGAATATCTTAAGAAGATGGGCAGGATGGCAGCTGGAACTAACTCAACAGTTTTAATAACAGGAGAATCAGGTACAGGCAAAGAACTTTTTGCACAGGCTATTCATAGAGCCAGTTATAGAAAAGAGGGCGGTTTTATCCCTATAAACTGTGCAGCCATTCCAAGAGAATTACTAGAATCTGAACTTTTTGGTTATGAAGGTGGAGCCTTTACAGGTGCTAGAAAAGAAGGAAAATCTGGAAAGTTTGAAATAGCTTCAGGAGGTACTATATTTTTAGATGAAATAGGTGCTATGCCTATTGATATGCAGGCAAAACTTTTAAGAGTTTTAGAGGCTAAGGAATTTGAAAGAGTAGGCGGAAATAAGAAAATCCGTTTAGATGTTAGAATACTAGCAGCTACCAATGAAAATATTGAAGAGGAAATTAAAATAGGTAGATTTAGAGAAGATTTATATTATAGATTAAATGTAATACCTATAGAAATACCTGCTCTTAGAGAAAGAAAAGAAGATATTGAAATTCTAGCTGAAGAAATACTACAAAATCTTTTAGATGAAATGAAATTAGGTGAAAAGAAATTAACATATAAGACCTTAAAGGTTTTACAATCTTATAATTGGCCAGGGAATGTAAGAGAATTAAGGAATGTGATAGAAAGAGCAATAAATCTATCGACTTCTACCTACATATTACCTGAACATTTGCCAGAAAGACTTATTAAGATTTCAAGAGAGATACCTACTAATCTTGAAGATGTCCCGTTACTGAAAGATACAGTGGCTCAGGCTGAAACTTCTTCTATTATAAAAGCTCTTGAAATAACTGGTGGGAACAAGTCATTAGCAGCAAGAAAATTAGGAATTCATAGAACTGCTTTATACAAAAAAATAGATCAATATAATATAAAGGAAATTTAGATAGTGTATATTATTATCTACAGTTAGCTAACGATATGTAGATAATAATATACACTATTTTGCACTTTTACGGTAATTTGTACATTTTAATATACAATGGTTGTGATTTATATAACAAGCATAACCAATATTAGATAAAATTTCAAGGTAATAATGCAGCATTTGCAAGGGTTAACAAGCATTATATTTTTTTGAAAATGTTGGCATGTTAATTGCTTTTAATATATAATGGATGTAGATTCAATAATCTAATAAATTTAATTTAGTTTTTCCATTTCTAAGTTATGACATATAAAAAAATATAGGGGGTAATATGATGAGAGAAGTAGTTATTGTTTCAGCTGTTAGAACACCAATAGGCAGTTATGGTGGAGTA
>LFRM01127240.1_pt2 | contig 11708 bp, 10 predicted proteins | sample 618341 | NCBI WGS metagenome assembly LFRM01 (sample SAMN03654438, study PRJNA283298) | anaerobic digester metagenome | isolation source: pool of bioreactors CSTR01a, CSTR02a, and CSTR03a thermophilic anaerobic... | place: Denmark: Kgs. Lyngby | collected 2014-05-21
CATGCCGGTGTGCACATAGAACCTTTCGGAAAAGTAGGTTTCCCCTGGCTCAGGGCTATGATCAATTACAGGAATCACCGAAAATTGCTGATTGTTGACGGTATGGAGGGATTTTTGGGAGGGATCAACATAGCTGACAGGTATTACGACGGAGGAGCCAGCCTGGAATGGAGAGACACACAGATGCGCATCAGGGGGGAAGCCGTCAGGCAGCTTGAATCGAGTTTCCTGATGGATTGGTATTTCATTACCCGTAAAAACCTGAGAAGAAGAAAACCTTACAGCTACCGCCTTCCTGACATAGAACAGGATGCCGTGGCCGAGACCTGTTACATGCAGATTGTCAGTTCGGGACCCGACAGCGACTGGGCCGATATCATGCAGCTATACCTTACATCCATTACAGAGGCGAGAACCCGTATCACCATTACCACGCCTTACTTCATTCCCAACGAATCGATCCTGAATGCACTGAAAATTGCCGCCCTGGGCGGAGTTGAGGTCCGTGTCATGCTTCCCGAGGAAGCGGACAGTCGTTTTGTACATTATGCCAGCCTTTCCTATGTCAACGAATTGCTGGATGCCGGGGTGAAGGTCTATTTATATACCAGGGGATTCATCCATTCCAAGACCATCAGCATTGACGGAAAATGTTGCGTCATCGGATCTGCCAACCTGGACAACAGGAGTCTGGACCACCATTTTGAGGTAGGCGCGATCGTGTACAATCCAGGGGTAAGCATGGAGCTGGAGACCCAGTTTGACAGATATCTGAACGATTCACGATTGATCGTACGCAGGAACTGGGACAGAAGGCCTTTCCCGCAGAAGGTTTACGAACAGCTTACCCGCCTGCTGAGTCCCTTGCTGTAATATCTTCCTTATTCCACCTGAATTTCCTGCAGGATGGTTTCCTGCGAGCCGTCGGTAAAAATAAGAACGGCCCTGATGGTATGAACGCCCGCTGTCAGCAGTTCCCTTGACCCCGCCTGCCTGGAAACATTGTTGAAATACCATTGTTCCGAGGCTATTGCCGGACCTGTGCCCGAAAGGCGCAACACTATGACATCTCCGGTCCGGAAAGATCCCCTGTTCGTGTAAAGTCCGTACGTGGAAGGAGGAGAGGTAGTCCCGGCAGTACAAGTGATCCTGCCTCCGGTCAGGGAAATATGGTACAGGTCAAAACCCGTGGGACGGTTGAGCCAGTCCAGGGATCCGGGATCCGTGGCATAGGTGAATTCGGTTTTTTGTGTGGGTCCCGGGAAGGTCTTGTGACCGGACGGATTGGCTTCCATAATAAGGTAGCAGGGATGGTTGCTGAAATTGTTGATGGCATTGTTGTCCCATCGGTCAATATAAGCGGGGGTCCGGTCGACGTGATAGATCAGCAGCCCTTCGTGGGGCAGGTACCGATCCCATCCGCTTTTCAAGCGGGTTTCGTACAGGAAATATTCCCCGTCCGGCAGGTAATCTGTATAGGTTACGGTTCCTGAACGGTAGCCTGTGTTCATATGTACAGGGTCAAGTTCGTAATAACCTGTTTTTTCCAGGGGCAGGATATCATCCCGGGAGATCCATCCGGTGAGGTACCTTTCCATAACGCTGAAATAGGGAGGGGTCCTGCCCTGGTTGTTATAATTGCCTGAGGACATGAGGGAATACGGGCCGGGTTCAGCGGCATCTCCGTTTTTTCCATAATCAGTATCGTAAAAATCAGGCAGTCCCAGCACGTGTCCGAATTCATGGCAGAAAGTGCCGATCCCCGCATAATCCTGCCCGGAAGGGGCACCCCTGAATTCCGAGGTACAGGCATATACGCCCGTTTTGACCCCGTCTACCGTTAACTGGTTGTATATGCTCCATTTGTGAGGCCAAATGGTATCGTCTCCGCCTCCTTCCGCCTCGTTATACCCTGCAAAATACACAAATATGTTGTCTATATAGCCGTTCCCGTCAATATCGTATTGTGAAAAATCTATGCCCAGAAGCTGATCGGCCAGCCGAACCGCTTCCACTACCATTTCACGGGGTCTGACATCTTCACCGTCTTTGTCATTTTCTCCGTAATAAGCCACCGTACCGGATAAGGTAACCGGACCCACCACGTCAAATTGAGGATTGAACTGTCCAGAAGAATTCTCATAAAAATAATCGTAAGCCGAGCCGGTGGCCCTGTATGCATTGTACCCGGGCAGGTTGAGCATATCAAAAAAGTGTGCCTGCGGGTCAGGGGGAGTGAAAGACAGATCGGCAAACTGTGCCAAAATGACCAGGAAACGTTTTTCACCCGTCGAAATGGTCCCTGATGGGGCAGCCATAGTCTGCACCATGACTGATTCCCGCCGGATGGCTGCCCTGATAATGGCTGCCTGCGGGGGCCTGTCGGTTACCAGGTCAGTGGAAAATTGGGACAGTGCGGATTCAATGGCACGGGATGTGGTGATGAGTCTGTTCCCGTCGATGCCGAAAGTCGCATAGTAATAATAACCTTCGGGACCTTGTTCCACAAGTCGGCCCCCGCAGGTTTTCCAGTTCAGGAACTCGTCACCGTGGATGCGGATGGTAAGGGTACTCCCGTCCGGCTGGATAATACGTACGGGCAGGGGATATGCAGCTACCGCATAAGCCCGGGAAATTCCCCCGGTTGACATCAGGATCAGCATAAGAGATATGATCAGGATCCGTCTCATGGGATATCGGTTATTATTACAAATCCTTCCCTGCTGTTCTTGTCCACAAACCACATTGTATTGTTTCGGATTCTAAGCAGTATGCATTGTCTGAGGCCCTGTTGGATCTGTTCATAGCCAACTGCCGTTATCAGGACGGAAAATTCTTCTTCTGGCCCGGGGTCTCCTTCAACAGGTCCCACAGAGAACATTTGTCCGTTCCGCAGATGCTGCATGCGGAAAGTGAACCCATTGTTGTTGTGCCGGACGGCGTACTGATCCTGAAAAGGACGAAGAATTGCCAAAGGCTGTGCCCCTGCGGTATAAATGCCGGGTAATGTGGATGACAGAAAGGGATGTTGTGCGTAAGGCGCCTGGATCACCCGCAGGGTGTCCCTGATTTCTCTGCTTTCACTCTCCACAATGATCTCCGTTTCACGACGGGTGAGCAAGGTGTTGGGACTTGCAGCAAATACAAGTTCCGTTTCTGTCTGCACGCGCGTGCCGCTATGAGTTACCCAGGTCACCCCGGATGGCATGATAACGTTATAGGGAACGTTGCTGATCAGGGAAACGGAAAATTCAGTGTCATCTTCAAGGAATATTTCGGAGGGAGACAATTGCAATTCTTCCCGTGGTGACTGCAACACGGTAAGGGTGTCGGACAAGGCTGAGTTCCGGTCTCTGACAATCACCCTGGCCGTACGGCCCTGTTCCCCCTCCAGCGGATCAATCTCCAGTTGCAGCTGGTCGGTTCTCATGGTTTTGGTCTGCAGTATCCTGACCCAATGCGGATCGTCCTCAAACAGAATGTCATAATTGATATTTGTCCTCAGTTGTACGGTGAATATACCGCCAGGCTGAGGGACCCTTATCTGTCTGGTAGAAAAGATCAGTCTGTCTGTTTGTGCCTGNNTTGTGCCTGATATCGGCATAGAAAAGGCCTCCTTCTGCAGGAATGTTCAGTACATCGGCAACCAGCAGTAACGCGTCTCTTTGTTTTTGTGTTACGGTAATATTTTGTGAAGTGCCCGCGGTGTTAACCCTCACCAGGGTATTCCTGTCATCATACGAAGTGTTCTCTTCCCCGCTTCTTACCGTTATCCGATGTGTCCCGGGCCCTGCCGAAAGGGGCTGGATTGAAAGCCATGAGGGAAAGTTGTCGGGAACAATAGTCCAGTCACCGGAAGAAGCTATAGTGAAAGAGGTGTTTTGCTGAGCCTGGTTATTGAGGATCACGGAAACCGGAAAAACAGCCAGATCTGTTACAGGCTGTTTTACAGGAACTGCCGTTGTGCGTTCATTGGAAAAAATTCTTAACGAATCCGTCCTCGGAGACACTGTCGTATTTAAGTGAATAACGGTTATAACCGAAGTGTTTTGCCCTTTTGATCCTGACTTCGGAGATACATCCAGCCAGGGTACCTCCCCGTCAAAATCAAGCGTCCAGGCAGCAGGCGCATAAAAATGTACCTGAAGCGTATCTCCGGGAATCTTCCCCGGTGGAATGTTTATCTGCCTTGTGGTCGCTACAATTTCAGCAATGCTGTCACTTTGCGGAGTGCACCTGAAAAAGAGCAGGACCAGCAGCAGCAGGGGCAGTTTCTTTCTCATCAGTATAAAGATAATGAATATCCGCTATTCTGTGTAACGTATTATGTGAAAATTTTTTACCAATGTTCTTTGGGCATAATCCCAGAGATTCGTATATTTGTAACAGCTTTTACTATACGATATGTTACTAAGTAAGAAAATGGGAGTGTATCTGAACCAGGCCCACTTCCTCTTTAAACAATGTTTTCTGTCAGAACTGGTAAACAACAATGTAGACCTGACGCCTGAGCAATACCTGCTCATTGACCTGCTTTGGGACGAAGGTCCCCTGACACAGCAGCAAATTGCAGATCAAATGCAAAAGGACAAGAATTCCATAACAAAGCTCATAGACGGTTTGGAAAAAAAAGGCTATGTGATCCGTGAAACCAACACGGAAGACCGCAGGAAAAACCTGGTGGTCGTCACCAAAATGGGAGAGGGGAAAAAACAGGAGATCACTCGTATTGCCATCAATGCGGCCGACAATATCCTGGGGGGGATCCCCCTTGTGGAGCTGAACACCGTGGTGGAAGTCCTGAACAAACTGAACAGGAACATGAAAAATCTTTTAAAGAAGAATCAGGAATGAGTACAGCATACGTTTTACAGAATTTTTCCACCGGGAGGACCTTTCAGGATACGGGATGGCTGCTGTCGGATCCGCTTGATGAGACCCCTTCCCTGATCCGGGCTGTTTACAAGAAGAAACGACTGGACTGCGAAGACCCTGACAGGGGATTGTACCGTTTTGCCGACTGGCTGCCCGTAAACAGAATACTGAAGGGGTCTGCGGCTCCGGTAACTTATCGGAGCCGCGGACTGGCAAGCTATCTGGGTCTTGAAAATCTGTATATCACATTCAACGGGTACTGGCCGGAAAAAGGAGCCTTAATGAGAACCTGTTCTTTTAAGGAGACCGAGGCTTTTTCGGTCTGTGCACATATCCCTGAAGGTGAAAAAAGGACCATGGTGGTCGCTTCTGCGGGGAATACTGCCAGGGCTTTTGCCCGTGTGTGTTCGGAGAACGGGATTCCCCTCCTTCTTTTTGTGCCTTATGACAACCTGGATACCTTATGGTTTGATAAGCCTCTGGATCCTTGCGTGCAACTGCTCTGTTCCCCGCCCGGATCGGACTACTTTGATGCCATAGAGATGAGCAACCGGTTCTGCGAAGATGCAGCACGTTACTTTGCCGAGGGGGGAGCCAAAAACATAGCCCGCCGGGACGGTATGGGGACAACGGTCCTTTCGGCGGCCACTACCATTGGAAGGATCCCTGATTATTATTTTCAGGCTGTGGGAAGCGGAACCGGCGTGATCGCCGCCTGGGAAGCGAACAAACGCCTGATTGAAGACGGCCGTTTCGGAGATACGCTCATGCGCCTGATCCCCTCTCAAAATGCCCCGTTTTTGCCCATTTACGAAGCCTGGAACAACACCGGACGTGTCATGCATGTCATGGAAGCATCAGACGCCAGGAAAAAATCCGCTTCCATACGGGCCAGGGTTCTCTCCAACAGAAAACCACCTTACGGCATACCGGGAGGATTATACGATGCCCTTGTAGATACGGGGGGATATATGGATTATGCCACAAACCAGGAACTCGAGCGTGCCATGGCGTTATTTGAAGAACTGGAAGGCATAGATATTGATCCCGCTGCCGGAGTGGCTACCGCCAGCCTTGTGAACAACGTGAAGGGGGGAAAAGTGGACCGTTCCTCGGTGGTCATGCTCAACATTACAGGAGGAGGAGAAGCCAGGTTCAAAAAGGAAAACGAGATATTTTATCTTAAGCCCGTGGAAGAAACGTCTCTGCTCAGCGCCTGAGCGGAGAGTCCGGTTCTTTGGACAGCATCCGGTATTCTACCCTGGATACAAAGCGCTGAAAAAACTTTGATGTCCATACCGTGGCTTTTCCCAGAGGCGTGAGGATCACGTAATCTTTTCTTTTTCTGATGCCTTTCAGCATCTTCTGGGCCACGCTCCTGGCAGACATCATTTTTTCTTCGGCCCTGGGTGTTTGTCCCTGTGGAGATCCGTCTGCCGTCAGGGCGGAAACGCGGACATTAGAGGCTGTAAATCCCGGGGCGAAGGTCATTACGTGCAGCCCGTCGTAGAGGTGTTCGGTACGCAATGTATCCAGAAAACCGTTCATGGCAAATTTGGAAGAGGAATAGCCGGTTCTGGCAGGAAGTCCCTTAAATCCGGCTATGGATGTAACACCCACCACAGAGCCTTTGTTTTGAAGAAGCCAGGGAAGGGCATATTTGGTACAATAGACACATCCCCAAAAATTCACATCCATCAGGGTTTTCATGACCTTGAGGTCCAGATCTTTGAACAAGGCCCTCATCGAAAGCCCCGCATTATTGACCAGGATATCGATGCGACCGAAATGTTCCAGGGTTTTTTCAATAAGCCGTTTGCAATCGGATTCCACAGAGACGTCGGTAACAATCCCCAGGACGGGCCTGCCTTTCAGTTCTTCTTCAAGCGCCTTGAGTTTGTCAGAAGAACGGGCAGCCATGACTACCGTGGCCCCTGCCTCGGAAAAAACGCGGGTGCATTCCAGTCCTATGCCGGAAGATGCACCCGTAATGATGGCGACTTTACCCTGTAAAAAAGTATCCATGGTTAATGAATAGCCATGTTCTTGATTTCGTTGCCTTTATATTTCCCTTCTTTCAGTTTCTCCTGTATTTCACTGAATGCCCTGAGTGTATATGTTACATGTTCAGGATCATGCATGGCAGTGGGTATCAGCCGGAACATGATCACTTCCCTGGGAACGACAGGATATACCACAACGGAACAGAAGATCCTGTAATTTTCTCTCAGGTCGATCAGGATGTTGGTGGCTTCGGCAAGTTCTCCCTTAAGGAAAACGGGAGTTACACAAGCTTCTGCAGCTCCAATGTCAAATCCGTTTTTGCGAAGTCCGTTCTGTAAGGATCTGGTGATAAGCCAGAGTTTTTCCCGCAATTCAGGTCGTGTCCTGATCATGTCGAGACGTTTGAGCAATCCTTCCACCATGGCCAGCGGCAGGCTCTTGGCATAGATCTGTGAACGCAGGTTGTATCTCAGATAATTGATGATCTCTGCCGGTCCGGCGATAAATCCTCCAATACCTGCCATAGATTTTGCAAAAGCCCCAAAATACAGATCAACCTGATCCATCACGTGAAAATGTTCCGATGTCCCCCGACCGTTTTCTCCCATGACACCAAATCCGTGGGCATCGTCAATGAGTATGCGGAAATCGAATTTCTTCTTGAGCGATACGATCTGATCCAGGAATCCCAACGCGCCCGTCATGCCGTAAACACCTTCCGTAATGAGCAGTATGCCGCCGCCGGTCTTTTCGGTAAGCCGGGTGGCACGTTCAAGGGCTTTCTCACATTTTTCCAGATCGTTGTGCGGGTATACGATCCGTTGTCCCATATGCAGACGCATGCCATCCATAATGCAGGCATGGGCCTGGGAATCGTATACGACCACATCCCTGCGGTTCAACAGGGCATCTATGGTAGAAACCATGCCCTGGTATCCGAAGTTGAACAGGTAGGCATCTTCTTTCTTTTCAAAATCAGCCAGTTCCCTTTCCAGCTGTTCGTGGAGCGAGGTATGTCCGCTCATCATTCTGGCCCCCATTGGATAAGCGAGTCCCCATCTTTCAGCTGCGGCAGCGTCTGTCTTCCTTACTTCGGGATGGTTTGCCAGGCCCAGATAATTGTTGAATGTCCAGGCCAGCATCTTTTTTCCCTGGAATGTCATATACGGTTCTATGGGGCCTTCCAGCTTGGGAAACATGAAGTAACCGTGTGCTTTTCTCCGGTACTGTCCCAGCGGGCCGCCTTCATCTTTTATGATCCTTTCGAAAATATCCATAATTATGCGTCTATGTTTGCGTATTTGGCATGTTGTTCAATGAATTCCCTGCGTGGAGGCACTTCGTCTCCCATCAGCATGGAGAAAATCCTGTCCGCTTCTGCGGCGTTGTCTATGGTGATCTGGCGCAGGATCCTGTTGTCCGGGTTCATGGTCGTATCCCATAACTGCGAGGCGTCCATTTCTCCCAACCCTTTGTATCTTTGAACGGCAACAGAACTGTCCTTTCCCTTACCCAGCTCTTCCACTGCAGCCCGTCTTTGGTCCTCAGTCCAGCAATAACGTTCTTCTTTGCCCTTCCTGACCAGGTAAAGCGGGGGAGAGGCAATGTATACGTGTCCTTCACGTATCAGGTCGGGCATGTGACGGAAGAAGAAGGTAAGCAGCAGTGTGTCTATGTGGCTTCCGTCCACATCGGCGTCGGTCATGATAATTACACGGTGATACCTGAGTTTGGTCATGTTCAAAGCCTTGCTGTCCTCTTCGGTTCCCCGGGTCACTCCAAAAGCTGTGTAGATGTTGCGGATCTCTTCGTTCTCGAACACCCTGTGTTCCTGGGCTTTTTCCACATTCAGGATCTTTCCCCTCAGGGGCAGGATGGCCTGGAATGAGCGGTCCCTGCCGCTTTTTGCGGTGCCTCCTGCAGAATCCCCTTCCACCAGGAAGATCTCACACGTTTCAGGGTCCCTGTTGGAGCAGTCGGCCAGTTTCCCGGGCAGTCCGGCTCCCGACATGACAGTTTTGCGCTGTACCAATTCCCGGGCTTTGCGGGCGGCATGGCGGGCGGTGGCAGCCATGATCACTTTATCTACAATTGTTCTGGCATCTTTGGGATTCTCTTCCAGGTAATTTTCCAGAGCCGTGCTCACAGCCTGGGAAACGGCAGCCATTACCTCGCTGTTGCCGAGTTTTGTCTTGGTCTGCCCCTCAAACTGAGGCTCGTTGACCTTCACCGAGATGATGGCCGTAAGCCCTTCACGGAAGTCTGCCGGATCGATGTCGAATTTCAGTTTGCTGAGCATTCCGCTTTTCTCGGCATAATTCTTAAGGGTGGTGGTCAGGCCCCTCCGGAAACCGGTAAGGTGGGTCCCGCCTTCAATGGTATTGATGTTGTTTACGTAGGAATGGATGTTTTCAGAGAAACCCGTATTGTACTGCATGGCAATTTCAATAGGGATATTTGTTTTGCTGGTTTCCAGATAAATGGGATTCTCAGTCAGCGGTTCACGCGTTTTGTCCAGGAATTTTACAAAATCCAGGAGCCCGGTCTCCGAATAGAACACATCCTTCCGGAATCCGTTTTTTTCGTTAAGATCGTCTTCGCCGTCTTCACCAAAAGCGTCTTCTTTTGAATTTTCCCGCTGGTCTTCAATGTCCAGCCGTACACCCTTGTTCAGGAAGGCCAGTTCCCTGAGCCTGGCAGACAGGATGTCGTAACTGTATTCGGTCCCCAGGGTGAAAATATCCTTATCGGGAACAAAATAGATATCGGTACCTGTGACATCAGTATCTCCAATGATCTCGACCGGTGCCTGCGGGACACCCCTGGAAAATTCCTGCCTGAAAATTTTCCCTTCCCTGTATATGGTAGCTACCAATTTGCTTGAAAGGGCATTTACACATGAAAGCCCTACACCGTGCAAACCTCCGGACACTTTATAGGAATCCTTCGAGAATTTTCCTCCGGCGTGCAATACGGTCAGGACCACTTCCAGCGCAGACCGTTTTTCTTTTTCGTGCATACCCGTGGGGATCCCCCGTCCGTTGTCGGTCACGGTAATGCTGTTGTCCGGATTGATGATCACTTTTATCTTGTCACAATAACCGGCAAGCGATTCGTCAATGGAATTGTCTACAACCTCGTATACAAGATGATGCAACCCTCTGGACCCTATGTCCCCGATGTACATGGAGGGACGTTTTCTGACAGCTTCCAGGCCTTCCAGCACCTGGATGCTGTCTGCAGAATACTGATTCTCTTTGCTCACTTTTTCTATCTTTGAATAACGTGCGAAGATAGGCAAAAAGCATTAGAAATCCTAATCAGAAGCGGAAGGTAATCCCCCCCCCGAAAGTCAGACCCGGAGTGGGATAGAGATGAAAATACGAGATGTCTTTATTGAGCAGATTGCTTCCAAAAACGTAAACCCCCAGCATCTTGTTCATAACGTAGTCTATACGGGCCCCAAGGTCAAAAGACCCCGGCACGGTAACGGGTGGAGCCCCGGCTATCCAGTCAGGGGCAAAACAATGGTCACGCCAATGACCGGTGGCACTGACAATGATCCGTTCACGCCAGTTGTAGCGTGCGTATCCCCTTATTTCCCAGGCGGGTTTGTGCCAGGGAGGATTCCCTGAACTAAGGGAATATTGGTGCCACTCTCCCGATATGCCTGCCTGAAAAGGTTTTGTTTGGAACGACAGGGATCCGCCTGCAGAATACCTGGTCTCGTCCGAATAACTGAGCATGTACAAGCCTGGAAATCCCTGGTGTTGTATCTGTGTTCCGTAGTAGAACTGATTTTTTGTATAACGGTAGGCCCCATAGATTTTGTAATGGAATTTGTCTGTTATGGTGCCTGTTAAGCCGGCCTGTGCGTCCCACGGGACAGTGGCATCGTACAGTTCGTCAGCAAAAATCCACGGGTTTTCACTCATCCTGTCCTGGTAGGTGTTCAACATGTGTTTGCCGTTCATTTTTCCGTACAGGGTCAGCCAGTCGCCGGCGATGGTAAAGTGCGCGTCAAACCAGGGAAATATTCCGAATTTATTGCCATCAGGCCTGAGAAGGTATCCTATTCGTGCCCCGATGCCTGCCTTGTAACGTTCCCCGCTCAGGATCACGTGTGGGAAAACATTGACGATCGCTCTGGAAGCCGATGCGCCGTCTGCGGTCCAGCAGTTGCTGGCGAAAAGAGCCCTTGCTCCCAGGTTGAGAGAAAAGCCCCTGGCAAGGTGGTACCCGGTCAGGGCTTCCAGGTCCAGGATGTTTTCCCTGATCAAAGGCTGGAAGCCGGCAGGACCGTTGATACGGTTTTTTGCGTGATTGTATCCCGACCTCCAGTAATAATGCCAGGAACCTGGTTCTGAGTTCAGGGAATAGGTTTCCAGTGCGATCCCTGTATTGTAATAATTCTGGTCAGAAAGACTTGCGGCAGACAACAAGTCAATTACCGTATAGTCGTTCTTTCTGTGCTCTCCCAGTGCGCTGATCCGGAAGGTATTCTTCTCACCTCTGTGCTCTATAGTGAATTTTCCTTCTGTGTTCATTCTTTGATCCGGGTCCAGGAGGGACCGGTTACGCGCCTGCATCCCTACGTACCAACCCGAACGTATGGGGGCCTGCAACATAAGGTCTCCTGACAGGGTCCACGGATAACCCAGGCCCAGGTCAATATATCCGTATTTCTTTCCGGGAATGTTGTAATCCTTCACAATGGCAGGCGGCAGTGGTACAAACTCGTAGAGGTTGACAAGGGGCTTGTCAAATATGCTGTATTGAAAGAGTGTGTGCAATGTACGCAGGGAATCGGGCACGTACGTGTCCAGGGG
>LFRM01094174.1_pt2 | contig 11695 bp, 7 predicted proteins | sample 618341 | NCBI WGS metagenome assembly LFRM01 (sample SAMN03654438, study PRJNA283298) | anaerobic digester metagenome | isolation source: pool of bioreactors CSTR01a, CSTR02a, and CSTR03a thermophilic anaerobic... | place: Denmark: Kgs. Lyngby | collected 2014-05-21
TCCTCTCCCATCATCTTGATGTATCCGTAGGTGATGGTTGATACACCTGCGCTACCATAAGGAGCAGAAGAGACTGTATTAACATCTGTGTCGCACATCACAGGATGTCCAGGTAAGAAAGGCACCAAATGCTCAGCCACACAAATTGGACCTACACCAGGACCGCCTCCTCCGTGAGGAATAGCAAATGTTTTGTGAAGATTGAGGTGACATACGTCGGCTCCAATAGTTCCCGGACTGGTAATACCTACCTGGGCATTCATATTGGCACCATCCATATACACTTGTCCGCCCGCTCTGTGCGTTATATTACACATTTCGCGTATCTCTGCTTCGAAAATGCCGTGTGTAGAAGGATAAGTAACCATGAAAGCTGCCAAATCTTTCTGATATTTATCAGCCAATTTGCGTAAGTCATCCATGTCCACGTTTCCATTTTCGTCGCATTTCACAGTTTTGGGAGTGAAACCTGCTTGCACAGCACTTGCTGGATTTGTTCCGTGAGCTGAACTAGGAATAAGCACAATTTTACGATCTCCTTCGCCAATGCTTCTTAAATAAGCGGCAATAGTTATGAGACCAGTAAATTCGCCTGCAGCACCCGAGTTGGGTTGTAGACTAGTAGCTGTGAATCCTGTAATTTCGGCAAGCATGGCCGACAACTCGTCTATCATTTCGTGATAACCCTGCGTTTGATCGGCTGGAGCAAAAGGGTGTATGCGCTGCAAACCTGGATTTCCTAAAGGCAATAGCGATGAAGCTGAATTGAGTTTCATGGTACACGATCCAAGTGAAATCATGGAGTGTGCCAATGAAATATCTTTTTTCTCAAGGCGTTTGATATAACGCATGAGTTCTGTTTCGGTATGATAGCTATTGAAGTTGGGATGTGTCAAAAACTCTGATGTGCGCAAATATTCTTCTGGAATAGTTACTTTGGATTCCAACTCTTCTATCGCAAACTCCTTTGAACTACCCACTGTCATGGCGAAGACTGCTATGAGTTCTTGCACTCGGTTGTTATTGCTAGTTTCGTCAATACTAATACCAATTTCACCAGTATCAAAATAACGTAGGTTCACGCCTCTTATCTCAGCATTCTCGCGTAGTCTGTCTTGTGATATCTTTTTTGGAAGTTCAACTTTCAGTGTATCAAAAAAGACTTCGTTGGTTTGATTAAATCCTAACTCTTTCAATTCATCAGCAACTAATGAAGCTGTTGAATGAATGCGTTTGGCTATCGTCTTTAATCCTTGGGGTCCGTGATATACGGCATAGAAGGAAGACATAGTTGCCAACAGGGCTTGAGCTGTACAGATATTAGAAGTTGCTTTGTCGCGCTTAATGTGTTGTTCGCGTGTTTGCAATGCCATTCTATAGCTTTCTTTGCCATAAGCATCTTTAGATATACCAATGATACGTCCTGGTACTTGGCGTTTGTATTCGTCTTTAGTAGCGAAGAAACCAGCCGATGGACCACCAAAATACATGGGTATACCAAATCTTTGGCTGCTACCAAAGGCTATATCTGCACCCCAATCTCCGGGAGGAGTGAGCATTACCAAAGCCATTAAATCTGTTGCTACTGCCACTTTACAGTTTACAGCGTGAGCTTTTTCTACAAATTCTTTGTAGTCTTCAACCGTTCCGTTGCTATTTGGATATTGTACAATTGCCCCAAAATAAGTATCGTCAAGCTCAACTGTTTTAAAATCGCCCACTTCCATATCTATGCCCACATAATCCATACGGGTACGGATAACGGCTAAATTCTGTGGGAAAAGGTTTTCGTCAACAAATAGTTTGTTCACATTGTTTTTTATTTGCTCTCTGCTCATCAGGTCGTACATCATAGTTGCAGCTTCGGCACCAGCAGTAGCTTCGTCAAGAAGCGAGCTGTTGGCAAGGGCCAATCCTGTCAACTCGCTTATAACTGTCTGAAAGTTGATAAGAGCTTCTAATCTGCCTTGCGATATTTCTGCCTGATAGGGTGTGTAAGATGTGTACCAACCTGGGCTTTCGAACACATTACGGTATATGGCAGCTGGAGTGATAGTGTCATACCATCCCATACCTATGTAGGATGCAAATACTTTGTTTTTAGCTGCTATGGCTGCTATTTCTTCTGCATATTCTTGCTCGGAAAGTGCTTTTGGCAATGACATAGGCTTTGGAAAGCGAATGTCTTTGGGAATAGTCTGATCTATCAATTCATCTAATGTGGCAACTCCAAGAGCGTCCAACATGATTTTTTGTTCTTCAGCACTAATCCCAATGTGACGAGATTTAAAGTGTTCCATTTCCATAATATATATTTTATTGTATGTGCGTTATATATTTCTGTTAGTTTATGTGTGGAAGGGTGCTTATTGTAAAAAAGGATTCGTTCTTATCTCTCCTTTAATGTTTGTGGCAGGTCCGTGTCCGGGATATACAACTGTATCTTTAGGCAAAGTGAGTAGTTTTGTTTTAATACCCTCTATCAATTGTTCGTGATTTCCTTGAGGAAGATCGGTGCGTCCAATGCTTCCATTGAAAAGCACATCGCCCGATATGGCTACTTTTTCCTCTATATTGTAGAAAACAATGCTACCAGGCGAATGACCGGGTATATGTATGATAGATAGTTTTTGATTGCCAAATTCAATTGTATCGTTCTCATCGATGTATTTAGCTAAAGAGGGAACATGATTACCATTTGTTGTAAAACCAAACATTGCCAATTGCTCATTCATTGATTCGAGCAAAAACTCATCGGCTTTGTGTGCTTGCATTTTTTCTCCAAACTGCTCCTCTACAAAGTTAGCACCAAATACATGATCGAAATGCAAATGGGTGTTCAATACATGTTTTACTACTAGTTTTTTGTCGCTGATAAATTTGGTTAGTGCCTCTTGTTCAAAAGGATAGAAGCAAGCTGGGTCAACAATAATACACTCACCTGTTTTGTCATACAAAACATACGTATTTACTGCAATGGGGTTAAACTCAAATTTTTTAATTTTCATTGTATTTTAAATCCTTTGTTTGTAGTACTATAATTGTGTTAAACATTATGTCTCCTACAAAAATAAGATTTTCTTTCTACTTTGAGAAAGAAACTATCTCCTTTATACTTTATTAATTAATAGGTAAATAGACTAGTTTTTTGGTTTCGAAAAAAGCTTCTGAGAAATAGTGTGTTAGTGGAAATTCTTCGGCCTTGTTTTTAAATGGCTTCAACTCGTCGGTCAAATCTCCTCCTTTTAGGCAAATCAAACCATTGCTAAGCGCGTTCTTGTGTTTTGGAGAAACGTTTTTTCGTACTAGCTTCACCAATTCGGGCAAAGGCATTACGGCACGACTAACCACAAAATCGTATTTACCCTTTTCGTCTTGTGCTCTCCTATGATATGCCTCTACATTGCTAAGAGACAGGGCTTGGGCAACTTCGTTTACCACTTTTATCTTTTTACCTATGCTATCTATCATCACAAACTCTAGTTCAGGAAAAAAGATGGCCAATGGTATGCCCGGAAATCCTCCTCCTGTACCTACATCCAATATGCGGGTTTGGGGGGTGAAATCTATAAATTTGGCTATTGCCAATGAGTGCAATACGTGATGCACATATAGGTTTTGGATATCTTTGCGCGATATCACATTTATTTTAGCATTCCATTCGGTGTAAAGATCAAGCAAGGCTTCAAATTGTGATATTTGATTGGCAGTAAGCGATGGAAAGTAATTTTGAATTGTTTTCACTATGTAATTTTATTGTTCTACTAATTTTGTGACTAGGGTGTTTTTCTTCAACAACATTCTCACCTCTTCAAAGCTTATAAGTATCTCTGGGGCATCTAATAGGTAAGCCGAATATTCTCCTTTGTTGAAAATATATGTTATGCCATTGGCATCTATAAGGAAGTTTCTGTTGGGCATTATCTCATCAATACCAAAGTAGCCTAAGTCTTCTAAATCGGAAATTGTATTCACTCCGTTTTGCAACATCAGGTTTGCAGCAAACAATTGTTGCAATGCTACATCGTAGCCTGGAGTGAAAATATCGTTCTCTGTAATTAGGTTGCCTGTTTGCAGGTTTATTACATAGTTGCTAAAAGCACTATAAGCCGCAGAGCCTCCCTTATTGTTAGATCGATGCACTTGAAACGACAATATATTGCTTTCGTTAAAATGCACTCTGTTAGTCAAAGTCTCTTGATAGGAGTAAAAGTCACTAGATTGCATTTCGTCTTCGTGATGCATATCTAGGTTTTGTGGAATAAGATTGGGATGGCTCTCTAGATCTAGCAGTTCATCTTTAAAGATACGAGCATCTGCTTCGTAATTTCTCAAAAAAGCTTTTGTATATCGCTCCACAGCCTCTTCGGGTGAAAAATCATCATAAGTTTGTCCCATTGTGTTACGTATGAAGAGTTGTTGCAGTCTTGATAAGTCGCTTTTTGTGCTTGCTATTGGATAGACAAAGCTCAGATTCAAATCGCAAAAAGGATTGGCTGTATCGTTATGTAAGTATTGTTTGTTATGAACTATCAAGGTGTCAAACGTAATATGATTATCTTTTGATAGCGTTTTTTTATTTTCTGTGTTGCAACTCACAAAAAGTATTGAGAGCAATGCAATAACTGCTAGTGTAATTTTGTTTGTTTTCATTTACAATCCGAAAAAGAGTGATTTTGTTTGACAAAAGTACGATTTTTTTTTGTTATCTTGGAGTAGATTCACCAAAATCCCAATTTGTATGACGCCTTAGCGGAGGTTTTGTTGCTATTATATGACTCTATCAATGATTGAGTGTTTACTGTAGACAGTGAGCTCTCAGATGGTGCCAACACTACATCATAACTTTCGTTGTAACGCATTTGACGCTTTTGACTTTTCGAAAAGACAGGTCGCGACTTGGCCCTACTGCTACTTTGCTGTTAATTATCATTTTCATCATCCTTATTACCATTACCAAGCAAAATCTCCTTGGGAGGAATACCCAATTCTGCAGCTTTACGCATCAAGAACTGATAGGCTGCTTCGTATTCATTGGGAATTACACCATCAAGAATGGCATCTTTTATGGCAGACTTCAATCTGCCCACCAAGGGGGTTTGACCTAAATCGAATAATTGCATAATTTCGTTCCCATCAATGGGGGGTTCAAAATTGCGCACACGATCTTTCTCTTCAATCTCTTTGAGCTTTTGGCGCACAATTTTGAAGTTTTGTAGAAACCTACGCACTTTGTTAGAATTCTTAGAAGTGATGTCTGCTTCGCAAAGCTTCATGAGATCGTCGATGTCATCGCCCGCTTCAAAAAGAAGACGGCGAATGGCCGAATCTGTTACCTCCTCTTCCACCAACTGCATGGGGCGCATATGCATAGCCACTACTTTTTGCACATACTTCATCTTCTCGTTTAGAGGTAATTTCATGCGACGAAATATCTGTGGAATCATCTTTTGACCCACAAAATCGTGGTTGTGAAATGTCCAACCAAGCTTTGAATCCCATCGTTTTGTGGCAGGTTTGCCAATGTCGTGCAGCAGGGCTGCCCAACGCAACCATAGATTGTCGGATGTTTTTGATATATTGTCGAGCACCACTAGTGTATGATAAAAATTGTCTTTATGTCCCACTCCATCTTTTGTTTCGGCTCCTTTGAGGGCTATCAACTCTGGAAAGATAATATCGAGCAAGCCAGTTTTCTCTAACAACATAAAACCAACAGAAGGCATGGGCGACAACATTATTTTGTTGAGCTCGTCCACAATACGCTCTTTCGATATGATATTAATTCGCTCTTTGTTACGCTCAATAGCATCAAAGGTATCGGGAGAAATATCGAAACCTAATTGTGCTGCAAACCTTATAGCTCGCATCATGCGTAATGGGTCGTCGCTGAAAGTTATATCGGGATCGAGAGGCGTTTTGAGGGTAAGATCTTCCATATCTTGCATACCATTGAAAGGATCTACAAGTTGTCCGAATCTATCTTTGTTGAGACAAAGAGCCAATGCATTGATGGTGAAATCGCGGCGATTTTGATCGTCTTCAATTGTACCATCCTCTATAATGGGGTTGCGAGAATCACGTGTGTATGACTCCTTTCGTGCGCCTACAAACTCTAGTTCGTATTGCTTATATTTGATTTGTGCCGTTCCAAAATTCTTAAAAACGGTAATTCTTACATGGTTTCCCAACTTCTTGGCTACTGCCTTTGCCAATTGTATTCCGCTACCCACAGTTACAATATCTATGTCGTTGGACTTGCGATATAGGAATATGTCGCGGACAAAACCACCAATCAAATAGGTTTCTAAGCCTAAGTCGTCGGCTGCTTCAGACAATATGCTAAATATTGCTTTGCTTAAGTGCTGATTTATAACTTCTTGTGAAATGAACATCTTTTGAATATCTGTTATGAATTGCAAAAATACAATAATTAGGCTGTTTGCCCATCTTTTTGCCTTAAATTTGTACTATAAAACTATTTTTAGCGAAAAGAATGAAGATGATATTTTGTAACAAAAAATATATGTGGCGTTTCCAACTTGTTTTAATTGTGATGGTGTTAGTTACATCATCGTGCAATAGTAAAATTAAGAAGGCAAAGCATTATCTGAACCTTGCTGAAAAAGCCTATGCTGAGGGCCAGTATGAGAGAGCAAAATCCAATATTGATAGCATCAAGATGGCCCATCCAAAAGCTTTTACAGAGATTAGGGCAGGTTTCGATTTGTTGCAACAAGTGCGCAAAGCTGAAAACAAAAGGAACATAGCCTACATAGATTCAATGATTGATGCAAGTATCTCAAAATTTAGAGAGCTTAAAGAAAACTTCGATTTTGTGCGCGACGTAAATTATCAGGAGTTTGGCAACTATATTCCTAAACTCACACCAACAGGCAAAACATTAGAGCAAACCACACTACGCTCTGGAGTAAGTGAGAAGGGAATTTTATTTTTAGAGAGTGTAATAAGTGGAGTGAATCTCAATCACCACAAAATAAAAGTTTCAATACCTGACGGCTCATATGCCGAAAGTTTGACAGTGACTGCAGATGGTTTGAATTATACATTCAAAACACTCAACAAGACTTACGAAATAGTTCGCTTCTTTGGTAACGACGAGAATGGTATGGCCGAATTTATATTTACCTTTCAAGACGTTCCTATCTCGCTTGCCTTCATTGGAAAAAGGATCTACACCACATCTTTGTCTAAGACTGAAAAGAGAGCTGTAGGGCAATCTTTTGAACTATCTAGAACTCTGAATGAATTAGAGGATCTGAAGTATGAGAAGGGTAAAACTGAGGCCTTGTTGCGTTATCTCGAAAGAGGAAAAGAGCCTGCGAATTGATAGAGCTATAGATACCAACTAAAACCATTCTTTTTTAAACAACTCTACAAGTATTTTTGCTCACTCTTAGAAAAAAAGAGTTGTACTATATTTTTCAAATGAATCAATATTAATGTACTTTTGTTGATATAGAAAATTAGATTTACAATTAAAACACACATATATAATATGAAGAAGTATATTGGCGCACACATCAGCGCAGCAGGAGGTGTAGAGAACGCACCCGTTAACGCACACAATATAGGAGCTAAAGCTTTTGCTTTTTTCACAAAAAATCAACGTCAATGGAAAGCGGCACCGCTTACTGAAGAGAGCATCCAATTATTTAAAGAAAGATGCCAAGAGTACGACTTTAACATGGACTATGTATTGCCTCACGATAGCTACCTTATCAACCTTGGTCATCCAGAAGAAGAAGGACTGACTAAATCGCGCAATGCTTTCTTAGATGAGATGCAACGTTGTGAACAATTGGGTATAAATAGATTAAATTTTCACCCTGGTAGTCACCTCAAAAAAATAGAAATTGATGCTTGTCTTGATCGCATTGCCGAATCAATTAATATAGCATTGGATCAGACTAAGGGAGTAACTGCGGTAATTGAGAACACTGCAGGACAAGGCACCAACTTAGGCCACACTTTCGAGCAATTGGCTCACATTATTGATAAGGTGGAAGACAAATCGCGTGTAGGAGTTTGTATTGATACAGCTCATACATTGGCTGCTGGCTACGAAATAAGAACTGAAGACTCATTTAAAGAGACTTTCCAATCGTTTGAAGATATTGTAGGTTTTAAATACCTGAAAGGTATGCACATAAATGATTCTAAAAAAGAGTTAGGCACTAAAGTTGACCGTCACGACTCTATTGGATTAGGTGTGATGGGTATGACACTCTTCGAATTGATTATGAAAGATAGCCGATTTGACAAAATGCCCCTCATTCTAGAAACACCTGACGAAAACATATGGGCGCAAGAGATAAAAATGTTGTACAAACTGGTATAACTGTTCTTTGATATAAATAGAAATTTAATAGAGTTTTCGCTCATAAATAAGGCGAGAGCTCTTTTTTTATTCTCCAAATGAATCTTTTTATCTTATTCAACACACTCAAATCGCTTCCGAAAAAGTCAGTTTTGAACTCATATCAAGCAAACATTAAAAATAATCGAATAAATTTCAAGTTTTATTTTATTCGCAATCATTTCAAATAATAAGATGTAACTCACTGGATGTAAATAAGTAGATATTCCTGCAAAATAGATTCTAGACATAATCCTAAAATAAGAAACAAAGTAAGTGATAGTTTTACACCATGATTTTTTGGTTAGTAAAAAAAATGTTTTACCTTTGCATCGCTTTTGAAAGAAAGCACTATAGGTAGATTCGCTAGCTCAGTCGGTAGAGCACATCCCTTTTAAGGATGGGGTCCTGGGTTCGAGCCCCAGGCGGATCACTAAAAACGTGAGAAACGTTTATAAAAAAGCTGTCTTAAATGAGACAGTTTTTTTATTATATACTTAATACCATATTCTTTTGGTTAATAAAAAAAATGCTCTATCTTTGCACCGCTTTTGAAAGAAAGCAAAACTGTTAGATGAAAGCATTACAGTTAGATTCGCTAGCTCAGTCGGTAGAGCACATCCCTTTTAAGGATGGGGTCCTGGGTTCGAGCCCCAGGCGGATCACCATGAAGGCCAAGAGCGTTTGAAAAATAAAAAAAGCTGTCTATTTTAATGGACAGCTTTTTTGTGCTTTACGGTAGAATAATGGAAGATCATACACCTTAATTGGTTCAACAACAAAATTAGATGTTTACTTTTGGGATCAACAGCAAAATTATGTGTTCAACTTAAGCTATCTATTCAACCAGAAGAATAACAGATCGCTCCGACTGAGCTAAAATGAAGCTTAGTCATCAATCATTCTATAATATACAACCCTTGAAAAATTATATGCATACATCACAGTTATAATAATGAACTGTTCTTGAAACATAATAGGAATAGACACTCGGTAGGAGTCGAACCGTCTGTAGTAAACGTTTACCCACTCCAATTCAAGCATCGTAGATGCGACCTGCGAAATTTGTTATAGGGAGAAACTTAAATCAAATCAACAAATAAAATGTAAAAGCAAACACAGACTTTTGCATCTGATCCTACTTTAGTTTTCTGTTCAAACATAAGAATAACTTGTCACCTCTACGAAACTCTAGGCAAGTGTGGTTAGTGACTTACTACAGTTAAGTTGTTCCGATGGAGTTAAAATCAGCATACAACGCCATCTTTCTGCTGGTTAACAAAACAAATAAGCAATAGTTATAAGCAAATCTATAAACACATTGGCATCCTGCATTCCTTAGAAGTAGATAAGTCTGTAACAAAAACGTACCCATCAAAAACAAACTCTTTAGGAGCGTCCTTTTAGTTAATTAAATCAACATTTTTTTTTTAATTTGAACCCAATATCCAAACACAGTTTTTTGCAGGTGATCCATCATATTTCGAGAGTATCAATAAATTAATAAATCTTTAGTCAGACTAATCTTTTGAATCTTACTTTAGTGAGATTTCTCTTTCTGTAGTAAACTACATAACCTCTATTTGGATTACAAGTCAATAAACAGCTATTACTAAAACCTCCCATCTCGAGATTATGTAATAGAATATTCTCACCTACATCTATAACCGATAACTTGTGCTGAACAATTATTTTACATAGAATATTACCTGTTTCTTTTATAATATGAATATTAATCAACAATCAATACTAATTTTAGTTAAAAGACTTATTGAGGTTGAAGTCAATTAGGATATAATTGAAATGTATCATATATTTACGAATTAAATTTAAAAATAATTCAATATGGCAGATTCAATCAAAACTACTAAAACTACAAAACCTCTTAGTAAAACAACCGCCTATATTATAATAATGGTTGGTATTTTGGCCCTAGCTTTTTCGGCTATTATGGTAAAGGAAGCCAACTTTGAGGCAGTTACTAATGCATTTCTCCGTTGTCTGATGGGATTTGTAACATTAGTACCTTTTGCTTATTGGGAGATTAAAAGAAAAGGTAAACTTAACAAGAACGGAGTTCTTTTGGCAATTTTAGCAGGTATCTTTCTTGGTATAGATATGACTGCGTGGAATTATGCAATCTTCTTTGTTGGAGCTGGTATATCTTCAGTATTATTGAACCTGCAAATTATTGTAATGCCTATGTTAGCCATGGGTTTTGATAAATTTAAACCTGCGAAAAGCTTTTGGGTTCTTGTTCCGATAATGATATTTGGTATCATTCTAACAGGTGGTATTTTTGATGCTGCACCCTCAGAGGGACCAGCAACTATATGGGGGAAACCCATCGCAGTAGTAGGTACATTATTAGGTACTCTTTCTGGTATTTGTTATGGTGTTTATTTATATACTAGTAGAAAGTCGGGTACTATAAACCCTGGTATTTATATTCAACCTCTAATGTGGGTATTTCTAGCACAGCTTATCCCTCAAGCATTTACAATGATATTTATTTCTCCTGACGGATGGAATGTTACACAAGGTGTATTGGCTGACGGGAAATTGACAATGACTCCAGAGATTTTATCTGGTGATATGATTACAGCTGCCAACTGGTGGTGGATGGTAGCTTTGGCTGTTATTGGTCATGCCATGGCTTGGGTGTTTGTTCAGATTGGTTCTGTAAACTTAGACCCTACAATTGTTGCTGGTTTGTTACTATTAAGTCCTATTACTACAGTATTGGTATCTCCTTATACAAGTGGCGAGAGTATTACTATGTTACAAGGAATAGGTATTGTAATTGTTCTGGCAGCTGTGGCCTATCAAAACGGTCTACATACTGCGCTTTTCAATAAACTAAGCGGCAAAAAGGTAGAATCAAGTAGCTAAAGTGAATATAGAGTTGAATTAATAATTGATTATTAAACAATCCCTTTCTAGAATCTGTTAGTATTGAAACAGACTGATAATGAAATAAAACTTCTAATAGTAGATGAGTTTTAATATCTAAAATAAATTAACAATTATGAGATTAACCTCAAGAGAAACAGAAAAACTCATGCTTTTTTTAGCAGGTGAGCTTGCTGAAAAACGAAAAGCAAGAGGTGTGAAATTAAACTATCCAGAGGCGATAGCATTAATAAGTGCAAGATTGCACGAATTAGCAAGAGATGGTAAAAGAGTGGCAGAGTTAATGCAAATAGGAGCCACTTTTCTAACAAGAGAAGATGTCATGGAGGGTGTTCCTGAAATGATTCAGGATGTGCAAATAGAAGCTACTTTTCCCGACGGAACCAAATTGGTAACCGTACA
>LFRM01027369.1_pt1 | contig 11693 bp, 10 predicted proteins | sample 618341 | NCBI WGS metagenome assembly LFRM01 (sample SAMN03654438, study PRJNA283298) | anaerobic digester metagenome | isolation source: pool of bioreactors CSTR01a, CSTR02a, and CSTR03a thermophilic anaerobic... | place: Denmark: Kgs. Lyngby | collected 2014-05-21
GGGCGCATAACTCAGCGGGAGAGTGCTACCTTCACACGGTAGAAGTCACAGGTTCGAATCCTGTTGCGCCCACCATAGAAAGTTAAGAAATAGCGAGGGTTTTAAGCCCTCGCTTGTTTTATGGGCAAAAGCAAGATTGACAGTTGTCCATAAATTTGCCCGTGTCATTGCAATGTATTGTCAATGCAAGTCATCTTTCGTGTCATTGCGAGCGTAGCGAAGCAATCTCAAATGAGGATTACATAATATTGAAAATAGATCGCCACGTCGCTTCGCTCCTCGTGATGACAATTTAGAGATTCCTTGTGGTCTCACCTGATTTTACAACCCTAATTCACTTCGCAACTCCGTAGGCACCCTCCGCAGATTTTGGAAATATGAAACACAATAGGACGTAACTTCGCAAAATAATGCGCATAATATAAAGTATATTTTACACTGATACTGGTATAATATAAAAAGGAGTTTAATTATATGGGGTGATTCAATGGCCTTCTTAGAAAGAGAACAATTGCTGAATGTCCTTATTGGGTATAATCCCTGGTGGACAACCGGCCATGTTCCCAAAAACCTTAGTAAGCCTATACGACGCAGTGCCTTTTTCGATGTTTCTAAAATGCTGCTGCACAAAACGCTGCGAAGGATAGTTTTTCTTTCGGGAGCGAGGCGAGTCGGTAAAACCACTTTGGCATATCAGTGTATTGCTGATTTGTTGACTAAAGGCGTTTCCCAGAGAAATATTCTGTATGTGTCATTTGATCATCCATTGTTGAAGTTCTTTACTATGTCAGATGCTGTAACCCTGTTTATGGAAACGATAGCAGGGAATACGGAAGATGATATTTACCTTTTCTTTGACGAGATTCAATATGCGAAGGATTGGGATACCTGGCTCAAGACCCTTTATGACCAGAGCCCTAATTATAGAATCATGGTTACCGGCTCTGCCAGCCCCTTAGTTGAAGCCAAAGGAATTGAAAGCGGCGTGGGGCGCTGGATTACCATTAAAATTCCTACCCTGTCATTTTATGAATATCTGGATTTTGTCCAGGTCCAAAAGCCAGAGTTACCGGTGAAGTTTGACCCGGCAACCATACACGAATTAGGGGCGAAAGAAATGGCTGGATTGATGGTTAGCTTATCTGGGATTCAAAAGCATTTTCAGCGTTACCTTTTGGTTGGCGGCTTTCCGGAGTTGGTTTTATCGGATGATAGGATGTATGCCCAAAGGATTTTGCGCGAAGATGTGGCCGACAAGGTGTTAAAAAGGGATTTAACTGCACTTTTTGGAACTCGCAATGTAATGGATTTGGAAAAGATGTTCCTATACTTTTGCCTGCACAGCGGGGGAATCATTAATCAGGAAACCATATCTAAAGAATTAGGTATATCTAGGCCAACCGTAACTAATTACTTGACTATTCTGGAACAGGCCAACCTTATCTATGTCAGCCGTCCTGTAAATATCGAAGGAAAGAAGGTCTTGAGGGGTAAACCTAAAGTGTATGTTACCGACGTTGCTCTAAGAAATGCTGTACTTATGCTGGACGAAAAGGTTTTGGCGGATCCCAACGAGATGGGTACTATCATTGAGACGATAGCATACAAGCATATCACATCCTTCTATAGTAACATTTGGAGCCAAATTGGATACTACAGAGATGCGAAAAGCGGCAAGGAAGTAGATATCGTAGTGGAGCTTCCCCAGGGGAAAATCCTTATCGAAATAAAACACCGGGAAGACACTTCAATAGGACCTGCTGAAGCAGTTGTTAAACTGGCCGATCGGGATGATACCATCAGTGCGATAATGGTTACTAAACGGCCGGACGATTATGGTGTGGTCCCGCTTGAAACAACTAAACCCATAATTAAAATCCCAGCTTTTGCTTTCATGTATCTTTTGGGGAAAGTGGAAAGCCCCTCATAAATTATTTGACACTGCTGGAAGGCATATAAAAATACAGGAAAACTATAGAAGTTCGAACCCTGTTGCGCCCACCATAGAAAGTCAAGAAATAGCGGGGGTTTTAAGCCCTCGCTTTTTGTGTCCGTACAACCCCATTTTAAGAATTGCCAACCGGATTGCCAACAAAGTAGAGCAATTATCTATAATTAACGCTTGTATCCCACCTCCTGTATTAGTTCTTTATATTTTTCAACAAGCAAATCTAGTTTTGAAATGTCGGCTTGGAAGTCTATGCGTACAAATAGTCTTGCATCAGGTTGGATAACTATTTTAAGACCAGTATTTTCAATTTCGTCAAACGCGAATTCAGGTTTGGCGTTTTTTCTCAACTCTTCTGGACATTGCGGAACTCCGTTAAAGTCAATACATAATTAAAAGGGGTAATGAAGTGATAGTTAATATTTGGTGCGATGGCAGTATTCGCCGAACTAAATTACCAAATACGAAAAAATGTCCCCGGGCAGCATTCGCAGCTTTTTGCGCCGATACGGGACATTATTGGTACGATCAGATATACGCTAATAAATCCAGCGACGCAGAACTGAGCGCCGTCATGGTTGGCCTGCTTTGGGCATCGCAGCAAGGATTTAATAGAATAATCATACACACAGATGATCAGACCATTCCGGGCAACTTATATGGCCCAAACCAGGGCAATTCTTTAGGGGATTTAAGGGTTCTTATAGAGTCTTGCGCAGCAGAAGTAGAAATAATTTATATTCCCCGCAGCCAAAATGGCCAAGCCCATCGACTATGCAACTTGGCTTATAAAGAATATCTTAAAGACCATAGATTTCCAAGGAAAATAAAAAGCAAATGGTCATACCGGTCCTTGAATGCGCTAAAGGAAGCCCAATCGCAAGGATATATCAAAGAAGTTAAATTAATAAGCAAAGAAGGTGGACTATTTTATCGCCAGCATCTGGCCTAATTTAAGGAGAGCATTAATACAAGCCCTGACAATTTTGTTGCCAGGCGAGAAGCTTGAATTATTCCAGGGAACCATCAGATAACGAGTTGCAAACCCCGAGCTGTAATGACTTAAAAGAAGCAGCAACTCGTATCCTCAAGGCCGAGAGCCATTTAAAAAGACCGGACAAGCCACTGGTTGTTTTCAGATGATTCATGGCGGAACTTAGACAGTGTTTGAATATTACTTAAAACGCGAAAACATGCTCAATGCAGGGGTGGATATTAACCATTATCGCCCGGTAACCTTTCACCCAACTAGTGGAAAACAACAAATACTTTCGGGAGATTAATATGCAGAAGTGCCAAGGGAATGGTGAGCAAGGCATTTAGCGGCAGCCAATTGTGAACAAGAATAGTCGGAGGTTAGTATATGAAAATATTTGCTACGTCAGGCATTTTAGAGTAATAATTAATATCAGCGTCTATCAAATATTCTTAAAGATGGTGATTATACTGAGTAAGACAGCGTTACCTGTTAGGGCAGCGGAAATGCCGCCTTTTATCGTTATGGATGTATTGGAAAGAGCGCAGGAAATGGAAGCCAGGGGAAAGAGTATAATCCATATGGAAATTGGCGAACCCGATTTTGACACTCCCCTGCCGGTAAAGGAAGCCGCCATCCGAGCCATTACAGCAGGCGATACCCACTACACCTCCAGCCCTGGTAAAATAGAGCTGCGGGAAGCGATCGCAGCTCATTATAAAAGCAAATACAATGTAGAGGTGTCACCTGATCGAATTCTGGTCACAGCGGGTACCTCCCCTGGAATGTTGCTGGTTTTTTCAGCGCTAATGGAACAGGGCGAGGAAATTATTCTGCCTGATCCGTATTACGCCTGCTATCCTAATTTCATACGATACCTGGGCGGGCAGCCGGTTTTTGTACCCGTTTGGGAGGAAGACGGATTCAAATATCGCCCAGAAGAAATTAAGAAATCGATTAGTGGCCGCACCAGGGGAGTAATAGTAAATTCACCGGCCAATCCCACCGGTACGGTTTTTTCAGGCCAGGAATTGGCAGCCATGGCCGAAATAGGCCCAACAATAATAGCGGATGAAATTTATCATGGTCTCGTCTATGAGGGTGAAGAACACTCTATTCTGGAGTTTACTGACCAAGCGTTCGTTATCAATGGCTTTTCCAAACTTTATGCTATGACCGGCTGGCGTTTAGGCTGGGTTATTGCTCCCCCTGAATATACCTGCCCCATACAGAGGATGCAGCAGAATTTATTTATATGTGCACCCTCATTTGCGCAAACTGCGGCTATCTCAGCCCTTACCCAGTGCGACAGGTATATTGAAGATATGGTACAGGCTTATGACGAAAGGCGGAGATATCTTCTTAGGAGACTTAACGAAATGGGGATCGCCACCAGGGTTGCACCCACCGGAGCATTTTATGCTCTGGCCAATGTAAAAAAGTATACCAACGATTCCTATGCCTTTGCTTTTGAAATACTTGAAAAAGCTGGCGTAGCTGTTACCCCCGGCATTGATTTCGGACCGAAGTGCGAAGGGTACCTGCGGTTTTCTTATGCAAATTCATTGGAAAATATTAAAGAGGGAATGGACCGGATCGAGAAATTCCTGGCTCAATTACCTAAGTAAAATCAATTGCAAATCCTAATATATACAATTGTGCGGTAAGACAACATGTCAGAAGGAATAAAGTAGTTATATAGAAATATGCTATTGAATACAAAAACCCGCTAAGGCAGCAAACATGCTGACCTTAGCGGGCTAGTATTTATGCAGATGGAGGATTCTGATTCACCCATAAGAAGGGATTAAATTCAAGGGACCTGAGGCTGAACATTATTGGTATAATCGGATATATGCTATATATCCAGCGAAGCAGAGCCGAGTGCTGTTACTGGAACATGAGGCTGGAGTAAGCTTGTATTCTGAGGGGGACCGGAGGAAATGAGCATTAAACAGCGGGTAGAGTCATTAATAGAGGCCATTGAGTCAGATAAATCTGAAGAAAAGATCAAGGTTAGAAAAAAGCTTATGATAAAGAATTTGCTGGAGAGCAGTCTTAAATATGTTCATATCGTTGTTATACAGGGAGTAGAAATGCAGCTCGATGATGGAGCTGGTAACCGGCAACGGCTGCAAGAGCTTGCCTCCATTGATGAGAATCGTTCCCGCACCCATGATAGCTTAATCAGCGTGCTAAATGCCGTAAATAGAATGTGTGCCCAATATGAACTAGCTCCCATTTACCAAGGAAAAGACAACCGAAGGGACATAGGGGATTTTGCCTTGGAGATAATGGAGGAATATTTTAGGGAAAGACTGTAGTCTACACCAAAGGTGACCATAGTTGAGGATGAAATCAAGGAAAAGCGAGAGTTACCCCTCGTTTTTGACATATAAAGGGGGCGGCAGGAGTTTTCCTGCCGCCCTGTTCTGCTAAATTCATTACTTAATTAGACTATGCTTATCCCCGAGCTTGGAGAGCCTTTTTGTCGGGTTTGCCCACAGTGGTTCTGGGCAGGGCATCCATAAATTCTACCTGGGTGGGTACTTTGTAGGGAGCCAGGCTTTCCCGGCAGTGGGCAATGACTTCTTCGGCGGTTAGGGTCTCGCCTGATTTTGTAACTACAAAGGCTTTTACGGTTTCACCGCGTTTGGGATCAGGAACTCCTATTACACAGGCTTCAACAATTTTGGGATGGGCAAACAAGACTTCTTCCACATCGCGAGGATATACATTGAAGCCGCTGCAGATAATGATGTCTTTTTTACGGTCAACGATGAAAACGAAGCCTTCTTCATCAATGTACCCGATGTCACCTGTGTAGAGCCATTCGCCTCGGATGGCTTTCTCAGTTTCTTCGGGGTTCTGCCAGTATTCTTTTATAACCTGGGGACCGCGGCATACTATTTCGCCAAATTCGCCCCGAGGCATTACCTCGGTGCCGGTGTCCACATCTACGATGACTATGTCAGTATCAGGCCATACCAGACCGACGCTGCCGTATTTGCGAACGTTGAAGGCATTGGCGGTAATAATGTTCAAGGTTTCTGACAGACCGTAACCTTCGATGATATAGCCGCCGGTGAGCTGTTCAAATTCTTTCAGGGTTTCTACTGCCAGGGCAGCCGAACCGCAGAACATGCCTTTCAGCGAGCTGATATCAGCCTTGGCTATATCGGGATGATTAATAAGACCTATAATCATGGCTGGAACCGCAGCAAAGATGGTCGGTTTGTTTTTCTGAATGAACGTCAGCAGGTTGTCGGCATTGGGTACAGGCACCAGTACCATGCTGCCGCCGGTATAAAGGTTAACACCGATATTGAAGTTGTAGCCATAAACATGGTTTAAGGGGATAGCGGCCAGGGTACGGTAATCTTCTTTGGAAACGATGGTAAAACCTCTGGCACTGATAGTGGAAGTGCGAATAGCCTGGGTCATTACCATGTAATTGGTCAGGACGCATCCTTTGGGTACCCCAGTAGTACCGCCGGTATATTGTAGCCGGCAGATATCATCGCCGGTAACTTCAATATCCGGCTCTGCATTGCTGGCCTTGGCTATTAGTTCGTTCAAGTCATAGATTCCTTCGCCGGATTCTACTTCAACGGGTCCGCTGGGAACCTGGAAGTAGATGACCCTTTTGACCGAGGAGTTAGGATCTTTTAATAATTCGATGGCTTTGGAAGCAAACATGGCCATGACGATGACGGTTTCCGTGCCGCTGTCAGCGAATTGATGAGCCAATTCCGGTACAGTGTAAAGAGGGTTGGCAGGTACCTCGATCATGCCGGTTTTGAATAATGCCTGCACAGCCATAACATATTGAGGGACGTTGGGAGCCATAACAGCCACCCGGTCACCTTTTTTAACCCCCAGATCCAGCAGGGCGTTGGCGATACGGCGGCTCATGTCGTTGCATATTCCGTAGGTCAAAACCAGATCGCCCATTAATAAATAAGGCCGGTCAGGGTATTCCTCCGCCCACTTGTTGAACCACCATCTGGGTGGTTCAGACGGGTAATCATAGTGGATAGGGTTTTCTTTGTCCAAACGTGATTCCCAGGTATGCCGCCATTTTTCTGCATCCGCTTCAAATTCTTTCAAATAATCTTCCATTTAAGTAACCCCCTTTAAATTAATAACTGTTTTGATGCAGATTTACGCAGATATTCGCTGATTCCATATGACTTTTTTGTTTAGTCTATCTGCGGTATCTTAATAAATCCCCCTTAGGGAACTGCTTATGTTCCCTGAGGTCACTATTGAGGCTGCAGTGCTAATATGCGTTTGAGATCGCTTCGTCGCTTCGCTCCCGCAACATTAATAGCGACTGAATGGAGCATCAGGAGTGCCGGAACGGCCGATGACACTGAGATAACTATTTTCACCACATAAGGCTCCATTCTCACAGCAAAGACAGGTTTACTTAAATCTGGCCAAGTTTTTGGCCAAAATTTCCTCAGCCTCTTGTACCATCCGGTCCAGCAGTTCCTGACAGGTCACTACATCGTGGATTAAACCGACGGTCTGTCCTACCATAAAAGCAGCGTAATTTACATCACCGGTCTTATAGGCTTCCTTCATCCTTTGCCCGGAAATAAATGGAGCTAATTCGCTCAACCCGCCTCCTTGACTTTCAATCTCCAGGATTTTGGCTACGGTATCATTCTTCAGGGCGCGTCCCTGCAAATTTATGCTTTTGTTGATGAGAGTAGTATCCTGTTCCTGGCGGTTGATCAGCTCCTGATGAAAGTTCTCATGTATTTCACATTCCTTGGTAGCTATGAACCGGGTGGCCATCAGCACTCCTTCCGCTCCCAGAGTCAGTGCTGCCGCTAGTCCGCGGCCATCGGCAATACCACCGGTGGTTATGACCGGGATAGAGACCGATTCTGCCATTCTAGGGGTAAGGACCATAGTGGTTACATCATCATTCAAGGGATGCCCGCCTTCTTCGATGCCAGCGGCAATTACCGCATCATAGCCAAACTTTTCAATATTACGGGCGTGCCTTACCGCTCCAACTTTGTGCATGATCTTGACTCCGGCGGCATGTACCATATCCATATACTTGGTGGCAGGTTTTCCGGAAACCTCGATAGCGGTAACTTTCTCCTCGCAGCAGACCCGGAAATAATCATCATAGGTTTCCTCGGTAATTCTGAAAGAGGGCAGCAGGGTGATATTGACCCCAATGGGCTTGTCGGTCAGTTTCCTGGTCTCCTGGATAGCCGCCCGCAGCTCTTCGCCGGTGTCGTAATTAGCTGCGGTTATATTGCCTAAACCGCCAGCATTGGATATAGCTGCACACAGGGCAGGTGTGGAAAGCCACAACATTCCTCCGCAGATAATGGGATATTTAATTCCAAACAATTCAGTGATCCTGGTCTTCATTTAGTTCCTCCTTTGCTTGCTGGGTCGCTGTTAACGGTTTTTGAATACCGGGGGGCGTTTCTCGATAAAGGCCTGTAAAGCTTCCTTTTGGTCTTCAGTTCCACAGCAGTAGGTAGCCTGGGCTTGTTCGAAAAATAGTCCGGCAGCTACACTGCTTTCGTTAGCCAGGTTGATGCCTAATTTGGCGAACCGTAATCCGGCGGGAGGGAAGTTGCACATATTTTTAGCAATTTTGAAAGCATAATCACGAACTTCTTCCGGTTTAACCACCACTTCCACCAGACCGATGCGCAGAGCTTCCTCAGCCTTGATTTGTTCACAGTTCATTATCATACGCTTGGCCTGACCGACACCCACTAGTTGGGTTAAGCGGGTGGTACCGCCATGATCCGGGGATAAGCCAAACCGTACCTCCTGAATGGCAAACTCACTGTCTTCAGCGGCGATGCGGATATCGCAGGCTAATATTAATTCCGTGGCGATGCCGAAACATAATCCATTTACGGCGGCTATCACGGGAATCCCTATTTCCTGCCAGAAAGAGTAGATGCGCTGGTTGCGAAACAGCTTCTCCATTACCAGCTGAGAGTTCAAGATTCCCAGACTGGAAAAGTGGATGCCGGCTGAAAAATGCTTGCCCTTGGTCTGGATAATCACGGCTCTTAAGGAAGTATCCTGGGCGATTTCTTCTTGGATGCGGCCGATATCATCGATCAGCTCCCAGGTAAAAAAGTTGTAACCTTTGGGATCGGTCAGGCTGATAATACCGATGTTATCAACCACTTCGTAAGTGATGTTGGACGAGAATGCCATAGTAGTCTCCCCTTTCTACTCATTGAATAACCAGAGTTAAATCTGACAACGGATAGGCCCGGCAGGAATGAATATAACCCAGTAAACGATCGGACTGGCGTACCAAAGCACTGTTGGGTTGGAATACCTTCCCGGCAGTCATCTTGACCCGGCAGAGGCTGCATTCCCCGGTGCGGCAGGCATTAGGAACAGCTAGTCCAGCTTTCTCCAGTGCCGTTAGGACGGGTTCGCCTACCCGGGTATTGATAGTAACTATCTCTCCGCTGGAACGCTGTACGGTAAGGGTGACCGGGTTATCCGCAGATATGTCCTTAGGCCAGGCGGGATCGTTCAAGACATCGCCAGGGGATATAAAAGCTTCCCGGCGGATGGCCCGGCGTCTTACTCCCAGGGATTCCAACTGGCTGGTACAGAACTCCTGCATGGCTGAGGGCCCACATATATAGAAAGTTGTTCCCGCCATATCATTAACCAATTCCTTAATAAGACTGGCATCGATAAGACCCCTGCGACCCTGATCGCCGCTGTCTGGTTCGGAAAGGACCAATTCAAACTTGAAATTAGTATGCAGTTCAGCACGGCGCCTCAGTTCAGGCAGGAACAGGGCGTCTTTAACAGAGCGGCAGCCGTAGAGCAAGAGTATATCCAGATCAAGGTTTTGATCAGTAAAGGTGCGGATCATACTCATAAAGGGAGTGATTCCCGTGCCACCGGCCAGAAATACCAGCTTTTGGCCATGAAACAAAGGATTGTAATAGAAATTTCCTAATGGCCCGCTGGTGGTGAGGGTATCTCCCACCTTCACCTCATCCAAAAGGTAGTTGGAAACAAAACCATCCTTTACCCGCCCGACGGTTAGATCATAATAAGCGGTTTGGGTAGGTGAGGAGGATATGCTGTAGGGACGGCTGGTTCGAACCCCATCGATATCCATGGTCAGGCTCAAGTACTGACCAGGCAGGAACGAGGGCAGAGCTCGTCCGTTAGCCGTTAAGCGCAGGGTTTTGGCATGGGCATTTTCAGTAATGATTTCCGAAACGGTCAATTCCAACTGCCGGGGATGGAGCCGGTCGATTATGGCCGCTTTCAGGCCCCGATCATGGCGATAATCCCGGCCATACTTCTGGCAGATTTCCATTTCTTTTTTTATTTCCTGGTAGCCTTTTAAGGCAGGTCTTATATCTTGGCGTACACTCATTATTTTCCCTCCCCTAGCTGCTGTAAATAGCGTTTAATAGCTCTGGCGGCAGAACCACCGGACATCAAGGAAGGCTGAAATCCGCCCGGTCCTGCCCAGGCTCCGGCTAGTGCCAGACCTTGAATGGGTGCGGTGGGGGAGACGAAGAAGTTGGAGTTTTTGGCAAACTGATCAAAGCCGTAAATAGCTCCTCCTGGAGTGTTCAGATAACGCATGTGGGTTAAGGGAGTAGCCACTTCAATTTCTTCGATATGATCGCGAAAGCCGGGAAAAACTTGTTCAACCCGGTTTAGAACTCCACCGGCGGCCTTGAATTTGGCCTGGTGATATTCTGATGGAGGCAAAGTGAGCCAGGGCTGGGCATATTTTAAGTTAACAATAGAGACTTGGGATGTACCCGGTGGTGATGCCTGGGGATCATCCAGGTTATAGCAGGATAAGAGCAGGTAATCATCGTTGGTATCCAGCCGGCTCATGGAGGCGAACTGCTTGTCCGTATCGGGATCGCTGATAATAAAATTGGTGGTATCGGTTATACCCACCTCATGAGGTTCACAGTCCAGCCCTACATACAAGGTGAGCGAGGAAGGCCCCACCGTTTGGCCGCCCAGGATCTTGAACTGTTCTTCAGGAACATGTTCTTCTCCTACCAATTCCACATAGGTGTCAATACTGGAGGCGTTGGAAACCACCGCATTGGCAGTAATCACATCACCATGCTCGGTTTCCACTCCCACCACCCGACCATCGTCAACCAGAATTCTTTTGGCTCCACAGTTAAAGCAAGCCTGACCACCGTTAGCTAAAATATATTCCAAAAGTGCATTGGACATAGCCTGAGAACCATGGCGGATATATCCTGGTTTCCACTGTAAGTAGGCAAAATACAAGGTGGCATAATCTATAAAGGGCAATTGGGATAGCGGAACCCCTGAATAACCCCAATAGATTCCCAGAGCCACCTTGATCAGCGGGTTTTGAAAAAACTCATTCATAACCTGTTCGGTGGGCTGCAGTGTGTATTGGGTCATCAGCGTGTATTTCTCGGCACTGGCTTCCGGATCACGCTGGTAAAACACCGCCGCATATTCCATAAAAGTGCGATAGACTAGATCAATGAAACCTTCAATGCCTTCTTTTTCATCGGGGAATTGTGCTACTAAGGCTTGGGTAGTGCCCTCGCGGTTAGCGGGGAGAGTAATATCCAGTTGCCCGGGCACCACTAGACGATAGAGATTTTTCATGTCCAAAAATTCACAACGGTCCGGTATCCCGAATTGACTTAAGAAACTGCGCAAAGGCCCCGGGTTGTCAGCTTGGCCGTATCCGCTTAGTTGATGCAAGGCTACCTCAAATTC
>LFRM01182889.1_pt1 | contig 11693 bp, 10 predicted proteins | sample 618341 | NCBI WGS metagenome assembly LFRM01 (sample SAMN03654438, study PRJNA283298) | anaerobic digester metagenome | isolation source: pool of bioreactors CSTR01a, CSTR02a, and CSTR03a thermophilic anaerobic... | place: Denmark: Kgs. Lyngby | collected 2014-05-21
CAAACACCCATCGCAGAGCATCGTGGGGTAAATCAAAAAATGGCAATTCTGCGCTCGTAGTTGCCTGAGCTTTATTTCCACCTGCGCCATTGATCAAGATATCCACCTTGCCAAAGGCTTCCAAAACCTGGTCGCAGGCTGCCTGGACACTCTCTTTGTCCAGCACGTTGCAGGCAATGCCCAGCGCGGTGCCGCCGTTCTCACGGATCTCAGTCGCGAGCTTTTCCGAATTCGCCGGATTGAGGTCCAAAATGGCGACCTTCGCGCCCAGGCTCGCCAGAGCACGGCACATTTCCGCGCAAAGCACGCCCGCCCCTCCGGTCACCACCGCGCAAAAGTCAGAAAAATCGTAAGCTTTTTTGATATCCATGGTCATGGTTTCACCCGTTATTTCGTTTTGTTCTTTGCGTCTTTACGGCACGGCAGAATGGTTCCAGGTGCCGATTAAAATGCCGCTCAAGGTTGCCGGCATAGACTTCAGGGTATTGATTGAGTAAAGCGATCAAGCGGTCATAGAATCGCCAGGTGCCATCAGGGTTTTTCTCTTTTAACACCGATCCAAAAGTGACGTGAAGGATCTCACGCGCGTCGAAGTTATCCAGGTAATCGTTGGGGGACACTGTCTCACTGGCTGCAGGAGCACGGTCCAGGCGTGCGGAAACGTGATAGCTGAGCTTATCCTGTTCGTAATGACCCAGGCAGTATGCGTATATTTCCTTGAAAAACCAAGAGTCGATTTCCGCGATCGTGCGAATGGCTTCGAGGTAGCTGGTTCCGGCAGTTTTCAGGTGCACCATGCCCTTTGTGCGGCGTGCGGCAGCGGGATAGATGCTGAATTTATCCGATCCAGAATGGAGACTGATCTTATAGGGCCCCATTTCCTTGGCGATCGCGGCATGCCCGGCAATATCCTCGTCAAACGCGGCAACATCTCCGATGAAGTCGACACCCTTCTCAAAATCACCCACAAAACGCGGTGCCAGGCTGACCCACTCCACACCCATCCGCTTCAGTTCGTGCGAGATGTAATAATGTTCAGCATGGCTGGTTGGGCATTTTGTTTCGTCTACAGAAACTTCCAGTTCAAATGGCTTGCCAGCGCTGGCAGTGCGCAAGTGCTCATACATTTTCACCACGTGCCAGACCGCGTGCCCGTATTTCACCATTGCTTTGAGCAAGATCGCTTCAGTAAAATGGATCGCTACCCCTTGAATGGTGCGCGAGCAGTTCAGCAGGTCGCTCTCGGACTCTCTCAGTGCGGAAGGCAGGTCCACAGCCAGGACCCTGAGATCTTCCAAGCCAAGGTTGTCAGCCTGATCATTCACATATTCGCCCGGATCAATCGTAAAGAAGGTGAAGCCAGCCGCCAGGCAGGCGTCTATGTCGGTTTCTGTTTTTAGATGGTCTGCGTCCGCGCCAGAGCCTTCCTGCCAGTTCTCCTGGAAGATGCCCCACATGGCATCGTCCATCACCTGTTGCGGTGTGCGACCGGTGCGCGCCAACTCCCTGATAGATTGCTGCGCGAAAATGGGAGCCACTTTTCCCATGCAGGCGCGTGCGGCGCGAACGTGCCCGGGTGTTGCCAGCCCCAAACGATCCCCCATGCCGGCTGAGGTCTTAAGCCCCAACACTTGCGGCTTAAGCCATGGCAACAACTCCCTCAAAGCTTCCGCATTTGATGAAGAAAGCGGTCCTTGCAGGAGCGTGCCCCTGCCAAATTCCAATTGCTTGCCTTCGAATCGCTCGAGCCGAGTTTCGCCTTTTGACGCAAGGATCACCAATTCCCTGCCAGGATATTTGTTCGCAAGAGCAAAATCCATCCCTTCCTGACTCACAATGGATTGCGGGATGAGTGAGAACTCGCGGTTCGATTTGAGGGAAATGGGATCGTTCATAGCTTGATTAAACCTCACCAGGAATGCCAGTCGATCCCCTGACCAGCAGCTTTCCTTTAAGAATTTTCACATTCGGAGTTTCCGGGATACTTCCATCCTCGGCTTGCAGCAAATCCAACAATAGTTGGGCAGCCTCCTGACCGATGGAGAATTTTGGTTGGTCAAAAGTGGTCAGACATGGCGTGGTAAATGCTGAGTAGGTAATATTGTCAAAACCAGTGACGGAGAGATCTTCCGGGACCTTTAAGCCAGCCATCTCACAGCCTTTCAGTACGCCGATCGCCAGCATGTCATTAAAGCAGACGATCGCGGTCGGCCTGGGTGATAACCGCGTGAAGTAATCAATGCTTATCTGACCCAGCATGGGTTCCCCACCTTCCACATGGTGGATGTAAGACTCTGGCACATCCAAATGGGCTTTTGTCATCGCATCCAGAAAACCGCGCAACCGGTCCTGCGTGGTCCGGCCGGATTGGGAGTTTCCTAAGTAAGCAATTCTTTTATGTCCGAGCGAAATGAGATGCTGGGTAACCTGCGAGCTGCCATCAACATCGTCGTGGTAAATGGAATAGTTAAAGCTCTCACTTGCTTGATGATTGACCACGACCACCGGAAATCCGTATGAGAGCAACTGCCGTCCGTGTTCCGGACTAAAGGAAGATGAGCAGATGATCACCCCGTCCGTACGTTGCTCCAGCATCGTTTGAACAATTTGCCGTTCCTTGATCGGATCATGTTGAGACGCGGCGATAAAAAGGCTATAGCCTCCCGCCTGGGCGCTGGCTTCTATGCCGTTGAGGATCTCGCCGAAGAATGGGTCGGAAATGCTGCTGACAATCACGCCCAACACCTGGGTTCGGTTGGTCTTGAGACTGCGCGCGACAGCGCTGGGTCGGTAATTCATTTCCTGGGCAACCTGGCGGATCCGCTTGGCGGTTTCACTGGACACCAAGTGATTAACCCGCAAAGCACGGGAGACCGTTGAATGAGAAACTCCTGCCCTTTTTGCGATGTCTTTAATGGTGATTGCCATTACTTATTCTCCGTATGCACACGTGTGCATTGATGGCTCTAGTTTACAGGCTTTTTGGCTGAAAGTCAATAGTTTTCGCAAGATTACTTGCAAATTGGTTGATCTTGTCGTAAGATATGCAATTGAAAGATTGGTTACATTTTATTTCATTTTGCAAGTCAAAACGGTCCCGGAGGAACAATGACACCTAATATCGAAGCCATTTTCTTGGATGTAGGCAACACACTACGAATTGTCGTGGAAGATCCCTCGTTTCAACAACAAGCAAAAGATGATCTGATGACCCTGGTCAACGCGACTGAAACTCCTGAAGTTTTCTTTGAAAAGTTGGAAAAAAACTGGAAGGCTTACCGCAGTCTCGCTAAGAAATCGCTTCTCGATGCTTCGGAAATGGAACTTTGGACACAGTGGCTCCTTCCGGACTACCCCATTGAGATCATCGCACCGAACGTGAGCCGTCTGACACGCCTTTGGCGGGACCACGATGGCAGGCGCGTTCCCCGTGAAGATGTCAAAGATACCCTCGCGGAACTCCAACATCGCGGTTATAAATTGGGAATTATCGCCAACACTATCACTGAAACCGAAATTCCTGACTGGATGATCTCGGACGGGGTTACCGGTTATTTCAAGACCGTGATCCTTTCTTCCAAGGTTAGAATCCGCAAACCCGACCCAGCGATTTACCTGCTGGCAGCCAGGGTGATGGGCGTGGAGCCCGCCAGATGCGCGTACCTGGGCGATAACCCCATCCGGGATGTCGAGGGAACTCGGGCGGCAGGTTTTGGCATGATGATCCTTTTTGAAGAGCCAGCCACCCTGGCTAAAGAGCCGCAGTCGGGCGATCTTAAGCCCGATTACGCCATCAAGGAAACTAAACAACTCCTTGACATATTCCCACCGCGGTCATAAACGCGCTTTTTTACTCGAAAGGCTGAGCAATGATCCAGGAAATTGACGCGGTTTTTCTCGATCTTGGGAACACGCTGCGAATATTAACGAAGAATGACGACCACCAATCCAAAGCCAGGCAGAGAATTGTGGAGCTGGTGGGAACAGACGAGGACCCGGTAGCTTTTTGTGAGAAACTGGACCAACGCTACAAGGTCTATCGCAAGTGGGCATTTGACACCATGCGCGAAGCACCCGAATCCGAACTTTGGACGCGCTGGCTGGCTTACGATTTTCCCGCGGAACGGATCGGACCGCTTGGCACGGAATTGACCTACCAGTATCGCCAGTCAATGGGGCTGCGAGTGGTGGTGGAGCACGGCAAGGAAGTGGTGCAAACCCTTTTCGACCGCGGCTACACGCTTGGCATCATCAGCAATCTGATCACCACCAGCGAAATCCCTGAGTGGATGGAAGCCGATGGCTTCACCCCCTACTTCAAATCCGTTGCCCTTTCCTCTGTTTTGGGCATACGCAAACCGGACCCGGCTATCTACCATATTGCCGCCGAAAACGCGGGCGTCGACCCTTCGCGCTGTGCTTATGTTGGGGATAATCTCAAGCGTGATGTCACCGGAACCCGGGCAGCCGGCTTTGGAATGACGATCATTCTGATCAGCCTGGAAGAATTAGCTGAGTCTACGATCACGGACGAAAACCGGCCTGACCTGGTCATTCATCAATTTACAGACCTGCTTGATATCTTCCCATCATGCCCGAAAGTGATTTTTGATGAACGATTTCAGGCGCACAAATAGCGGAACTTTCCGGAGGAAAGCGCGATGAACACTAGTGAAGATAAACACGGCGGTATTCTGCTTGGAGAAGCAGTAAAGGCAGCTTACTCGCGCGGACAAACCGATTACTCCATGGAGCCTCTCGTACGCTTGGACCCAAACGGGCAGCCTGTTGGAAAAGTTCAGGACGGTGACACAGTCATTTTTTGCTGCCGTCGGGGCGAACGGGAAATTGAGCTGACCGAAGCCTTTACCGAAACAGGTTTTGCGTATTTTGAACGGGAACAATTGAAGGATCTTGAATTTGTGATCCTGACTTTGTATCACGACAAGTTCAAGGACCTGCCTGTCGCTTTTGCGCCATCCAAACTCGATCACACCCTGGGGAAAGTGCTGAGTAATGCTGGCAAAAGCCAAATGCGCTGTTCGGAATCCGAAAAATTCGCCCACATCACCTTCTTTTTGAATGGCGGCAATAACCAACCCTATCCCGGAGAAGTGGATGTTCGCATCCCCTCACCCAAAGGTATTCCCTTTGACCAGGTTCCGGAGCTCAGCCTGCCCGCCGTGGCCGATGAAGTCATTCACGGGCTAAAACTGGGTATTGATTGCATCGTTACCAACTTTGCCAACGGGGACGTCATCGGGCATACCAGCAACAGCGAAGCGAAGATCGCCTGCGCGCACGCTGTGGATGAGCATCTCGCCCGGGTTGTGAAGGTCGCCCAATCGGAAGGCTACGTTACGCTGATTACCGCCGACCACGGCAACCTTGAAGTGCTGCGTACCGCCGAAGGCAAGCCGCACGTCTCGCACACCTCCAACCTTGTACCCTTCATCCTAATCGATCCAGCTGCCAACAATGACATTCAATTAGATGATGGTAGTTTGCAGGATATCACTCCGACTATTCTGAACATCATGGGCATCGAAAAACATGCTGCCATGGCTGGCACCTCTCTTGTAAATCCGCGAGAATGGGGAAAAAACCGAAAGGTTCTGCTCATCATCCTCGATGGTTGGGGAGAAGGCAGCCAAGATGAAAACAACCCCATACATGTCGCAGCCACACCCACCTGGGACGCACTCTGCCAGGAATATCCGCTTTCGCATCTGCAAGCCTCGGGCGAAGCAGTTGGGCTGCAAACTGGCAAACCGGGCAACTCCGAAGCGGGTCATATGAACATTGGTGCAGGTCGTACCGTGCTGCAGGATGACGTGCGCCTGAACTTGGCGCTGAAGGACGGCTCGTTCTCGAAGAATGAGGTCTTTGTTGAGGCGATCGAAAACGTCCTGCGCAAAGGGACCAAGCTGCACCTGATCGGACTCCTGACCGAGAAAAGCTCACATGGGTCGATCGACTACCCCCTGGCGCTTTTACGAATGGCTAAGGAAAAAGGCCTTTCGGAGGTGTATCTCCACCTGATTTTTGATGGACGCAGCACCGAACCTGGCAGTGCTCCGGCACTGCTCGAAAAGCTCGAACGAGAAATGCGCGAGATCGGGCTCGGGTCAGTCGTAACAGCTAACGGAAGAGGCATCGCCCTCGACCGCGATGGTAATTACACAAAGATCAAGAAAGCTTACGAAGCGATGGTGCTCGGACATGGAACTCCCTGGTAACCCGGTGGAAAAGTGCGAAACAAATGGCTGAAAACTCATTTGACCCTCATCAATTCTCACGCGACTTGTTTTCCAAACTGCAGCAATTAAACCCAGCTGTTGGCGAATTGGAGCCCTACGAGTTCCAATATGCCCTAAAAAACCTCACCCCTGCAGAAGGTTGGGCAAGCGCGCAGGCAGAACAGATGGAAGTCCTTCTGGAAAAAATTGCCAAACAGGAATTCTTTGCCAACATCCAACTGAAGCCAATGCAGGGCGACCAGATCACTCTCGACCAAACCATTACCTTCCTTTCCAGGCAGCTTTTTATTGGCCTTGTTGAGGGACTCTACCCGATCAAATGGGTGGAGCAGTATTTCTATTTTGACATGCGGTCTTTCGTGTTCTTTGTGCGCACTCATTACATCTCTGCGTCAATTCAAGCACGTTTTGGGGGCTCACCCTATCGATCCTTTGAGCCAGGGCAACCGCGACTCGAAAAAATGTTCGAGGTTGGCTACAAGGACTTTGCCCGGGCGAACCAGGAAATTGACCTGGCATTTATCCAGGCTGCTAAATCCTTGATATCTACCAGCAATAAACCACTGTTGTTGACCATCGTTGGTCCGACCGCATCCGGCAAATCAGAAATTTCCTCACGGTTGCTGAACTCTTTATCCGGTGCGGGATTTTCGTGTACCTCCGTTGAAATGGACAACTTCTATAAAGACCGCGTCTTTCGCGACGGGCGTCCCATGGATGCAACCGTTATCCATTATCCCCTCTTCATTGATGCGATCAACGCGCTTTTGCGTGGCGAAGCGGCGGATATCCCCCGCTACGACTTCATCCAAGCCACATCCAGTCACGATTTNNTTCGTGTACCTCCGTTGAAATGGACAACTTCTATAAGGACCGCGTCTTTCGCGACGGTCGCCCGATGGATGCGGCTGTGATTCATTACGCGCTTTTCATCGAATCGCTCAACGCGCTTTTGCAGGGAAAAGAGGCGAAAATACCCCGTTACGACTTCATCCAAGCCACATCCAGTCACGATTTGGATGGTCTCCTTCGCCCCGGGCAGTCTACTCAGACCATCCCACCAGCAGATATCATCATCCTTGAAGGCAACTTCCCATTCCACATTCCCGAGATCGCCAGCCTGATCAACTTGAAAGTTGTCTACTTTGCCGACGATCCCATCCGACTGAAACGCAAGTGGAAGAGAGACGTGGACTTCCGCAAGAAGTATGACCCCAATTACCTGGCAAACCGCTATTTCCGTACTCAGTTTCAGCGGAATGAAGAAATCTACCAACCCATGATGCAATGTTGTGACATCATCGTGGATACAACCAACGCGCATTTGTGGCTGCATCCAGACCTGCAGACACGGTTGGAAAATCAAGCTTCAGCTTGACCGCAGGAGAAAGAAGAGAGGCGCACCATGTTCGATGAATTCTTACGTGGTCAGATTGTGGAAGCAAAGACGAAGATTGTGATGCTGATCTTGGACGGGTTGGGTGGGCTTCCCCGCGAGGAAGGCGGAAAGACCGAACTCGAGACAGCCTGCAAACCCAACATGGATGCCTTGGCCCGGAAATCAGCCCTAGGCATGACCATCCCGGTTGGTCCTGGCATCACGGTTGGCAGTGGTCCTGGTCACATTTCCATCTTCGGCTTCAACCCGTTGGAATACCAGATCGGTCGCGGTGCCTTGGAAGCCCTGGGGGTGGATTTTGAGCTTGGTCCGGATGACGTCGCTGCCAGGGGTAACTTCTGCGTGGTTGACGAAAATGGGCTTTTGGTTGACCGCCGTGCAGGCAGGTTGCCAACCTCCGATAGCGAACGCCTCGTCCAAATACTGCGGACAATCAAGTTGGACGGTGTGGAAGTGTTTGTGGAAGTTGTCAAGGAGCACCGCTTCGTGCTTGTGCTGAGAGCCCCCAGTTTGGGAGCAGCCGTTACCGACTCAGACCCATTAGTCACAGGAGCAGTACCACTAAAGGTGCAGGGATTGGATGACGCTTCCCAACACACCGCCGGGTTGGTCAACGCATTCCTGGAACAGGCAGAAGTGCTACTGCGGAATGAGACTTCGGCAAACATGGTCCTGCTGCGCGGCTTTGCCAAATTCCCAGTGATGCCCAAATACTCTGAAGTCTTCCAGTTGAATGCCGCCGCCGTTGCCGTGAACGGCATGTACCGCGGTGTAGCAAGGCTTGTGGGCATGAACGTGCTCGATGTCGGTGGCACGGACCTCCGCAACGAGTTCGACTGCCTTGAAAAGCATTGGGCAGAGTACGACTTTTTCTACCTGCACTTCAAGAAGACAGACACCTTTGGAGAAATTGGGGACTTCGACGCGAAAGTAAAAGCAATCGAAGAGTTTGACGCCCAACTCCCCCGTTTGATGGCATTGAACCCGGATGTGGTCATTATCGGGGGCGACCATTCCTCCCCAGCGGTGCTCAAATCCCACAGCTGGCATCCAGTTCCGCTCCTCATGTATGGAAAGAACGTCCGCGCGGACAAATTCACGGAGTTTGGGGAAACCAACTGCGCAAACGGCAACCTTGGGCAGCTCCCTGCCTATCACGTCATGCCGATCGCGCTGGCGAATGCCGGCAGAGTGGCCAAGTACGGAGCTTAATAATATGGAAAAAACGGAAAACTCGCAGAATCCAATCCTAAAGGATGGTGCTCTCTTTTCGGAAAAGCTATTTGAAATGATGCGCGTACTTTACCCGGCGCTTAACGACCTTGAGCTGTTCGAGTTTCGCTATTGCCTCGAGAACATCTACCCGAATCAGGGTTGGCAATCAGTAGAACTGATGCCAAGGCATGAGATTGAGCAAATGGTCAGCAGCCTTAGCTATTATTCCAGCATTCAACTGAAACCCAAACTGGATAATCGTCCGGTCATGGACCCCCAGATACTCTCCTTGCTGCGGATGCTCTTCGTAGGTTTGGTCATCGGCGACTATCCCACAGACTGGGTGGTCAAACACTTCACCTTCGATCCGCGTGGGTTCTACTTCATCCATCGGACCGAGTATTACAGCGAAGAAATCATCGCGCATCTGGGTGGAAGACCCTTGATGGCTTTTGATCGCTTGCAGGATGAATTTCAAAAGATTCCTGCTGTTGGTTACAAGGCTTTCAAAAAGGCAAACGAGGAAGTGGATGGAGCCTTCATCAAAATCGTCCAAATGCTGGTCGAAAAGATCGGCACCCCCATTTTGATCGCGATTGCCGGTCAGACAGCGGCAGGTAAGACCGAAATCGTTGAACGCCTTCAGCAGGCATTTCAAAATACGGGAAAGAGCCTTTCGGGCTTTGAAATTGATCACTTCCTGACGGATCGGGATTACCGCGAAGCGCATGGGATCGACTCGCTAGGCCAGGATGCTCTACATTTTGAGATGCTGACCCAAGTGCTCGAGGATCTGCGGGCAGGCAAAGCCGCGATTACGCCGCAATATGACTTCATTTCTGCGACCTCGAGCCATTCTCTGGATGGAAAACTCAAACCAGGGCGCGAAACACTGCGCATCGAACCAGCCGACGTGATCTTCATGGAAGGGAACTTTCCGTTCCTCTTACCCGGTGTCGCTGCGCTGACCGGTATCAAGGTCATGTACATCACCGATGATGCCGTGCGATTGAAACGAAAATGGCGGCGCGACATGGACCTGAGAAAGAAATACGAACTTCATTACTTCTTGAATCGCTACTTCCGTGAACAATTCCTGATGGCCGAACAGGTCTACAAGCCGCAAATGCAGCTGTGCGACTTGGTGGTGGACACTTCCCGGGCTGAGATATGGGCAACCCCAGCAGTCCAAGCACAGTTGGGCAGATCAGCAAACAAAAACTGAAATTATGAAATTAATCTTGCATGTTTTGCGTATTTGCATTATACTGTTTCAAATGTAAGCGGTATTTCATAAACACAAATTTTGTTGTCCCCTTTCGGGGTCATGGATCTTTACCGAGGTGTCATGAACAGCCCTTCAAAGTCTTCCGCAAAAATTGACTTCAGCCAGGTTCTGACCGATCATTTCAACGACCTGACCAAGAGCGAGAAGCGCATCGCCAATTTTCTTCGCAAAAACCAGGAGGAGTCTGCTTTCCTCTCTGCCGGCGAGATTGCCAGCCGCATGGAACTCAGCGAGGCAACCCTGGTGCGCTTTGCGCGCAGCCTGGGTTTTAGCAGTTATCCGGCTATGCGAACAGTATTACAGGATAACTTCCGCCGACGTGTCACCCACTCCGCCCGCTTACGCGGCAGACTGAATGACATGCGCGATGGCGACGACATGTTCGAACGCCTGACGGCAACAGAAATTGATTTTCTAACCCAGGCATTGGATTCCATCAAACGCGAAGAGCTTAACAAAGCGGTCGAGATTATGCACGAGCACGACCGTGTTTTTGTCTTTGGGCTCGGCCCGTCGGTCTCACTGGTAGACTTGCTCGAACTCCGCTTGCGCAGATTTGGACGTGAAGTTGTTCCGCTCACAAGCTCGGGACGCGAGTTCCTCGAATACCTCACGATGATGGAAGAAAATGATTTGTTGTTTGTGATCTGTTTCTTCGATCAGAATCCGGCTCTCAAACTGGTCATTGATTATGCCAACAAAGTCGGCGCGACCATCATCATGCTCACCGACACGCTCGAAGCAATTCTTGGCGATAAGGTGGACGTGGTCTTGTCCGCAAAACGAGGACCGATTGGCGAGTTTCACTCCCTGGTAGTCCCCATGACAGTTATCAACGCGCTGCTATTATCGCTGGCAAGCATGGAACAGGAAAAAACCATGACCCTGCTTGACAAGCTTGACAATCTACGAGATCAGTTGAAGGCGTTTAACACCTGCGCGGATGAGTAATGCCTTTATTGACTAACAGCGCGTAAGTGCTGCAAAATCTTTATACCTGGAGGTTCAATGTTCTAGCATGCACAAGAGAAAACTTAAGGTAGTAGTTGTTATGAGAGGAGAGACAAGATGGCTATAGCGTCAAAAACCGTTCCATCATCCGGACAAAACTGGAATGCGCGCATACGCCGATTTTTCCATTGGCTGAGCAGTCCGCATGTTGTGCTCTCCATGATCATGCTGGCAGTGATGGTCTACATGGTTATTATTCCACTGTACCGCATGATCATTACCACCTTCTCAGTGCAGGAGATGGATCTTCGCGCCAATCCTGGAGCGGAAGTTGGGGATCTGACGTTTTATCACTGGGTCCGAATGCTGAGCAGTACTATCAGCAGGATCATGACGTATGAGCCGCTCCTGTATTCGCTGACCATCTCCATTGGTGCTACAGGTCTTGCCTTGATTATTGGCGGTTTGATGGCATGGCTGGTGGTCAGAACCGATGTTCCGGGAAAAGGAATCATCAACACCCTGGCAACGGTTCCCTACATCATGCCCTCCTGGACAATCGCGCAAGCGTGGATAGTGT
>LFRM01030215.1_pt1 | contig 11685 bp, 7 predicted proteins | sample 618341 | NCBI WGS metagenome assembly LFRM01 (sample SAMN03654438, study PRJNA283298) | anaerobic digester metagenome | isolation source: pool of bioreactors CSTR01a, CSTR02a, and CSTR03a thermophilic anaerobic... | place: Denmark: Kgs. Lyngby | collected 2014-05-21
ATGAGAGTTATATCCCGTGGAATTATAGGCATCCTGACGTGATAGTTCTACCTTTTAGGTAGACTTTTATGAAAGACCAGCGATTGGTGGATTTTGGTAATAAAGTGCGCGAAATAAGAAAAGCAAAAGGATTGTCACAAGAAGCTTTGGCTGCTTTGGCCGATATTGATAGAAGCTATATGGGGCACATAGAACGAGGCGAAAAAAACATCACACTTACTAAAATATATCAAATATCAGAGGCGCTTAGTGTGGACTTGGTTACGCTATTTCAATAGCAAAATTTATGGCTATGTGAAGCTTAATCATCCTAAATTTGACTCTACTTATGAGTGAAACAATCGCTAAAATGCCAATAGGGCATGATTGTTTTTACGGCATGATTGTTTTGCTGGCGAACGTTTTACTGCATCAGACATTGGGCATATGCTCAGGCATTACTTCCCCAGGCGTAGCTTTAGCGCTATGCTCAACCCTAATAGGGGAGTACAACGGCTCGCTGGAAGGTGTACTCCATTGACTTCAATATCAAAAACAAACTGTCGGATAAAACTGCGGGATCTGATCGGCCATTTCAGCCGCCACAGCTTATGGATACTTCATTAAAAATTTGCCGATAACACCGGTAATAAAATCGGAGAGTTTTTAGGAGATGGTCGATCTGTTAGCTATCCTGCTGAAATCACAGGCTGGAATTCGAATTTACGACCAGACCACAGACTCGGACTGTATGTTGTCTAATTACATTAGCCAAGCAAGGCGAAAAGCCTGCTGACTTGTCTTTATATGAGCAAGAGATACACCTTAATACAGAGCCATCTGCAAGATAAATATACTTACCAAGCTCTATTTATAGCTATTTAAATTATCGGAATGATAAGTGAATAAAAAAACTCAACTACAAACTCTGATAGATAAATATCAAAATGACATTGATTATTATCGTTCAGCTAAATATAACGAAACTCAGCTTAGAACAGATTTTCTAGACCAGCTGTTTTTTATACTTGGCTGGGATATAATTAACGCAGCAGGTAAACCCACAAACGAACGAGAGGTTCTTGTAGAGGAAGGATTAAAAGCCAGAGCTGGTGAGAATACTAAGAAGCCAGATTACACGTTTAGGCTTTTCTCTGAACGAAAGTTTTTTCTTGAAGCAAAAAAACCAAATGTAGATATATCAAATGCCATAGGTCCAGCTCTGCAAGTTAGACGATACGGCTTTACAGCGAAGTTAAAGATTTCAGTATTATCAAATTTTGAGTATACCGCGATTTATGACTGTTCTAATCCTGTTAAAGAAATTGACTCCGTAACCAATTCAAGAGTAAAAATTTATCACTATACAGAACTTATAAAAAAGTTTGATGAAATTAATAATCTTATTGGTCGTGAAAGTGTCTATACAGGCCAATTCGAAAACGAATGGTTAGAGATAGAAAATAAAATACTTAAGTTTAGCGTTGATGATTTGTTTCTAAAGCAAATAAATGATTGGCGACTTCTTCTTGCAAATGAATTTCTACAAATTAAAAAAGAACTTACAGACGAAAATTTAAATGATCTGGTACAAAATTACATTAACAGTATTGTATTCCTTCGTGTTTGTGAAGATAGAGACTTAGAAGAGTACGAAACTTTGTATCATTTCGCAAAAGAAAAAGATTTTAATTCTCTTGTTATAAAATTAAAAAAATCTGACAAAAAATATAACTCAGGATTATTTTCTTTATCATACATTGATGAATTGATCAATAATGATAACTCTTGCATTTGGAGTATTATAAAACAACTGTACTTCCCACAAAGTACGTATTCATTTTCTGTTTTTTCTTCTGATATCTTAGGAAACATATATGAAGTATTTCTGAGTGAAAAAGTATGTGTCGATGATCTTGGGAATATTAGAATCCAACCAAAAGAAGAGCACATTGATAGAGATGTTGTAACAACCCCTACACATATTGTTAAAGAGATTATCAGAAATACAGTTGTAAAATATTGTCAAGGTAAGACTGATGTTGAAATATTTAATTCTAAATTCGCTGATATTGCTTGTGGCTCTGGTGCATTTATTATTGAGGTTTTTCAGTCGCTTCAAGATATTCTTGTTGACTACTATTTAAAAAATGATAAGTCCAAGCTTCAACAAATTTCAGAACATACATACAAGCTAAAGATAGAAGTTAAGAAAGATATTCTATGTAAATGCATCTATGGTGTAGACAAGGATTATAATGCAACAAAAGCGTGTTCTTTTGGTTTACTGCTCAAACTTCTTGAAAGTGAAACGAAAGAAACCATTGGTAAAACTTTCCCGATTCTACCCTCTCTTGAAAAGAATATTTTATTTGGCAATAGTTTGATTGATAGTGGTGATAAGGTTGAGCACGAAGATATTTGTACTATTAATCCTTTAGATTTATCTAACTATCAATTTGATGTAATTGTTGGAAACCCTCCTTATATGGCAACTGAGCATATGAAACAATTAACATCAAAGGAGTTTGATATCTATAAGAAAAAATACAAGTCTGCATTCAAACAATTCGATAAATATTTTTTATTTATAGAAAGATCAATGCAGGTTTTAAAGGAGGGTGGCTATTTAGGCTATATTCTACCATCTAAATTTATCAAGGTTGGTGCTGGTAAAAATCTTCGTAAGTTATTGGCAGATAATAAATATTTGTCTAAATTCATTGCTTTTGGATCCCATCAAGTATTCAGAAATAAGACAACTTACACTTGCTTGTTGTTCTTGAATAAAGCTGAACACGAATATTTTTCTTTCTATGAAGTAAAAGACTTTAAGAAATGGTTAACTCGTGAAGATAAATCACTTCTATCAAGTACATATCAAACAAGTTCACTAGATTCGGATACTTGGGTTTTAGAAAGAAAAACAAATGATATTTTAAATTTGATATTTTCCAAATCGGAACAGCTAGGCGAAATTTTAGGTAAAAGTAATGTTGCCAATGGCATTCAGACAAGTGCAAATAAGTATTATGTTCACGAAGTGATTAAGTCTGAAAGTGATTTTGTTTATTTTGAATATGAAGGTATTCAATACTGTATTGAAAAAGAATTAACTCGTCCTTATTTTAAAACTAATCGTTCAGGTGATGATAGTTTTTATACTTATAAAGATGTTGAGCCTAACTCTTTTGTAATTTATCCATATCATAAGGTTGGTAGCAAAATACAGCTTGTTAAATATGATGAGCTTAAGCTTAAATACCCTAAGTTATTTAATTTTTTACATGTTGTGAAAGATCATTTGGATGATGAAAAGCGGTCTATAAAACCAGATCCAGAAGGTCCAAATGAATGGTATAGATACGGAAGAAGCCAAGCATTAGAGAACTGCGATGTAGACCAAAAACTTATCGTAGGTGTTCTATCAAATGGCTATAAGTACAGTATTGATAACAACCGTATTTTTGTATCTTCTGGAGGCACTGCGGGTTACAGCATTATAAACGTGCCTAATGACGTTAAATATTCCATCTACTATATCCAAGCAGTCCTTACATCTAAGTATCTAGAATGGTTCGCTTCGGTATATGGTGAGGTTTTTAGAGGTGGATTTGTTGCGCGTGGAACTAAAGTGCAAACCAGAATGCCTATTCCAACTATTGATTTTAAAGAACATAGTCAGATTAGTGTACACGATACGATTAGCCTACTTCAGCAGAAACTGAATACACTGTATGGCCAAATTCAAAAATCTAATGATAGAGATAAAATTATTCTAGAAAGGCAATTTGAGCAAGAAAAAATAAAAATGGATAATTTGATTAAGAATCTCTTTGACTTAGGGAGTTTTGACTCGGAAATTCCAACAGTCAAAGATCTTTACGCTAATTTTTAGATGGTTTTTCAAAGTTAATGCAGCAGTTCTGCTGCATTAATTTCTATAATAATTTTATTTACGTAGCCTTCTGTCTTGTAATTTTTTCCATATATCTATAAGCTTTTCATTGTCTTTTTGACTAAACCCAAGCTTGGTCAAGATTAATAAACCTTGTTGTCTAATAACTCGCTCTATTTCACCATCTTTGATCAATTGGTTGATTTCATCAACGTTGTGTTCCAAACCGTCAATAATAGGTATATACAGTTTTTCTATTTCTGAAGGAACTAGCTCAAGAACGCCACCACCATAAAAACGTCCCTCTAGTTCAGCAGTAATTACTGTAAGAGGATTCAGGAAACTGCATACCAAGTTCTCTGCGCTAGTAAAAGTTGACGTAAGCCTATAAGCAGTGTCAGTAGTATATGCTCCCACCTTGTTATGAATCAAACGAGGCGCATTGTGACAACGCTTTAGCATTCCTATTTCTGTGCTATATACAGAGGGGACTTTAAACCAAGGCTTACGAATTCGACACTTGTAACGCTTATGATACTCTTCAATTTCGCCTAGTCGGATATAATTCTGAATATTTTCAGAAAGATTTTCATACTCTTCGTCTATGTATAGAAAGTTAGTTGGTAAACCCTTATTCTGATTTTCAATGTGCTGGATTTCATCATAAACAATGCCAGGGCAGTGCTGGCTTCGACCAAACATTGGGTGAGCAAAACGCTCTAGTTTGTGTGATTTAACTGTTTCATTATCAACAAGAAAATATTTGTTAGCACCTGTCACAATACCAACATCAACTTTAGCTATGTTTTTAAATTGGTGAACATTTGGATGTGCGATAACTTTATTAATTAGCTCTAGCTCATTAATACTAAGCGTCGCTTTAGTCCATTTTCCTTCTACGGTTTCTCCGTTGATACAGGTCGTAGCTTCAAATAATAGATCTGGATCATCTTGGAGAAAATCAAAGCCACTCACATTGACAATGCCAACACCTTGTGAAATTTCATTAAGGTCTTTTTTTTTCTCTGCTAAGATAATCACAGCACCTTGAAGAGTACCTTCAAACCAAATCTCTTTTGGGTCAATTATGACAATTTTTGAACAAACATTTCCTAAGTAGCTTCTCAAAGATTGAGCATGCATAACGTTACTAATTTCTGAGGGTATTACCATACCCATTCTTCCACCCTGTTTTAGAAGAGCTAATGAAGATAATAAGAATGGAACCCAAGCATTAGTGTGTTTTGTAAATTTTAGATTTAATTGCTCGAAAACTAATTGAGCCTGCTCTTGAAAATTCTTCTCTAAAAACTGATACCTAATAAATGGGGGGTTTCCTAAAACTCCATCAAATGTCGGTTCGTTTTTCTTTAACTGTTCATTTGCCCATACAAGAAAATCGCCCTCTGTTACGCTTGCATTGCTAAAATTGTTCAGTTTGCAGCGTTCAAGCGCCTTAGATGCCTCGATATCGAACAATTCAAAGCAAGACAACTCAATACTTGTATCACAGTTATTATTAACCAAAGCTTGAATAAATACGCCATCACCACAGCTAGGTTCTAGTATGGATTTTGGTTTTTTAGCGAGTACCCACTTAGTTACATAGTCAGCTAAGTTCTGTGGTGTATAGTATCCACCTCTAAGTTTTTGTGAGGTTTGATCTGCTTTAAATTTCATCATCTACCTTCGAAAAATTCTGAATTAACTCAGATTTTTTTTCTTTTATATGTTTTTGCGCTTTGTCTACAAACCAATCTTTTAGAGTTTGCTGCTCCATTGCAAGAATGGAATAAAGAGCTTTTTTTAGTTCAGGTTCAACTTCAAGAACGATTCGCCCAGATTTACCCCTTGCCATACGAATACCTATGTGATCTATGTTACATAAGTGCTGTAATCTACATGAGCATTGTCGCGATCTCAAGGGGAATACTACGATTTTCTGTAGCAGCCATTAATGCAGCATTGCTCAATGTATCGAAGACTGGTGTTGCCGGTGCGCCGTTGCTTAAAACGCAAAAATGGATCAAGCATTGGGTGGATATATCGACAATTATAAAACCAATAAAGCGGTCGAAGGTGGGGCCACGGTGCGCATCATCTACGAAGATCGACAAGTGCAGAGCTAAGTTTTCGGCAAATCATTGGACGCGCTTTACGTGAAGATCCGGCGTGTATTCGTTGGGTGTGTATTGATCTGCTAAATTGATAGTGCTGTTAAGCATCATATTACCGTCAATCTTCATGATGACCCTGAATACTATAGGTCACACAGTTTGCGTTTGCAGGACATTATTGAGAAATACAACGGCAAATGGGACCAGCAAGTTGAGTTGCTTCTGGAGTTTTGTGACAACATCGAAGCCTAACGCTCACAGACTGCGACTGATCTAGGTTTGAACGATACTGAATTGGCTTTCTACAACATCCTTATGGCTTAAGTCGCCAGCCATACTGGTGATGAAACCATCAGCGAAGCAGTGCATGATGAAATCAAAGCCACCAGCCAGAGCTTGGTCAATATGTTTGACGAAGCCACGCAGATCATTTTTTGCTAAGCCAGATGAAGTAAAACGCATGAAGAAAGAGATCAAACGCGTCATTCTTGAGTGCTCTTACAGCGAGGCGAAGCTGGTTAAGGTGGTGCGAGATCGCTTTATGGAATTAGCAGAGACCTGCTTTGGTGTTAGATAACAAAACGGGTAACAACAGATAACAGATAACAGATAACAGATAACGGGTAACAGCATGATAATGGCTTCAAGTATTCCTGAGTACCGTCATGGCTACGGCTTTATTGCTGAAGTCATCCGCACTAGTCGTCGTAAATCGGCGGACATACGCGTGGAAGAAGGTGCTGTATCTATTGTTGTGCCGACCAGTACCAGTATTGAAAAGATTGATCAGCTCTTGTTATCTAAGCGCTTATGGATCAAAGAGAAAATGGCCCTGCAACGCGACATGGCACCGGCTAGTAGTAAGCAGTTTGTTTCAGGTGAAGCCTTTCCCTATCTAGGCCGTAACTATCGGCTCAAGGTTGAGTGCGGCCCATTTACTCCAGTGAAACTGCTGCAAGGCCGTTTAATGGTGCAAACACCTGAAGGCAGTCAGCAACCGCACATGATCCGTAACGCATTAGTGCGTTGGTACAAACGCCAAGCCGAACAGAAGATCCGAGAAAAAGTTAAACGCTATGCACCTATCGTTGGTGTTGAGCCTTCTGGTGTAAATATCAAAACCTTCAAGTCCCGCTGGGGGAGCTGCACCGCTAAGGGCGAGTTGGAATTTAACTGGCTAATTATGCTCGCACCCAACCGGATGGTGGGCTATGTTGTTATCCACGAACTGTGCCACTTGATACACCATGATCATTCGCCAGAGTTTTGGCGTGAGGTTGGCAGAGTGATGCCGGATTATCAGGTCTGTAGGGAGTGGTTGAGGGTGAATTCGGAGTGCCTGCAAGTGTAGGATCAATAGGCGATGTGAATTTGCAGTGAAATAGTAGGAAATAGCTTTTAGTGATTTTATTAATAAAATAAAAATACTATCTATCGATAAGGAGTTTAAAGTGGTTGATTTTAGGAAAAGATTAAAAAAGAAAGAAATAGTTAAAAAGCTTAATCCTATTGAAATCTATGATTCATTAGACCGAAGAAGTGAAGCAGGTCCTTTGCGCGAGACACAAGAGAAAATATTATCTAACTGGTTTGAAAACCGGTTAGATAATAAAAATACTATCATCAAGCTTCATACAGGAGAGGGTAAAACGCTTATAGGTCTGTTAATACTACAAACTAAGATTAATGCTGGAGCAGGTCCAGCAGTATTCGTTTGTCCAAACAAGTACTTAGCTGCTCAAGTAAAGTTTGAGGCACATAAGTTTGGAATACCGTTTTGTGATTTTTCTAAAGGACGAGGTTTGCCTGATGAGTTTGTTTTAGGTAAGAAGTTATTAATTACCCATGTGCAAAAAATATTTAATGGGAAAAGTATATTTGGTATTAATAATAGATCACTTCAAGTAGGATCTATAGTTCTCGATGATTCACATGCATGTATAGATTCAATCAAAAGTGCTTTGACTATAAAAGTTAATAAAGGACATGGTCTATTTAAAAAAATTCTTGATCTTTTTGAAGATGATTTAATTGGACAAGGTGAGGGAAGCTATCTGGAAATAAAGAGTGGAGAGTACAATACAATGCTTCCTATTCCTTATTGGAGCTGGGAAGATAAAAAAGATAACGTTATAGATGCTATTCTAGAGTTTAAAGAAGATAATGAAATTGCTTTTGTATGGCCTGTTATCAAAGATCAAATATCAAATTGTCAGGCTTTTATATCTGGTAATAGTCTTGAGATATCACCTAGTTCTATGCCTATAGATGTTTTCGGAAGTTTCAGTGGAGCTAAGAATAGAATTTTAATGTCTGCTACTACTCAAGATGACTCTTTTTTTATAAAAGGTCTTGGTTTTGATATTAAAACTGTGGAAAGCCCATTAATTAATAATATAGCAAAGTGGTCAGGGGAGAAGATGATTTTAATTCCTTCCCTAATTGATGAGGAACTCAGTAGAGAGTCAATTGTTGACTGGCTATTAAAGCCTAGAGCTGATTCGACATTTGGTACTGTATCTTTAATTCCGAGCTTTAGCAGTAAGAAGCAATATGAAAAAGCTGGAGCACACGTAGCAACATCCAATGATCTATTTGATTGTGTGCGGAAATTAAAGACAGGTGTATATGATAAAACATTCGCTTTTGCAAATCGTTATGATGGTATTGATTTACCAGATAGTGCATGTCGAATATTGATTTTGGATTCAAAGCCTTACTTTGATTCATTATTAGATCGATATGAGGAAAATTGTCGCTCTAAAAGCGATATTATAAATATAAAAGTTGCTCAGAAAGTTGAACAAGGGTTGGGGCGAAGTGTTCGGGGAGAAAAAGATTACAGTGTTATTGTTCTTATTGGAGCGGATCTAATTGAATTTGTTAAAAGTCCAATTACTTCAAAATATTTTTCTTCTCAAACTAGAAAGCAAATTGAAATTGGAATGCAAGTTGCTGAGTTTGCTGTAGAGGACTCGCAAGAAAATGATCCGTATAAAACTTTGAGTTCATTAATTGATCAAGCTCTTAGTAGAGATGAGGGGTGGAAAGAGTATTATTTAGAAGAGATGGATCAATTAGAAGAGTACGATCATATTGATAAAATATATCAAGCATTAGAGCTTGAGTATAAAGCTGAGAAGCAATTTTATTTAGGTGAGTATGATAAGGCATGTGAATTAGCTCAGAAGCTGAGTGATGAGTTTTCATCTGACAAGTTAGAAAAAGGGTGGTATCTACAATTACTAGCTAGATATAAATACCGTACAAGTAAAAAAGACTCTAACTTATATCAAAAAACTGCTTTTCAGAACAACCTTCAATTACTTAAGCCTAAGGATGGAGTTAGTTATAAAAAGCTTGAATACATAAATCAAAATCGTATTGACAGAATAAAAAGTTGGCTACAGCAGTATGATTGTTATGAATACATGATGCTGGCTATAGACAGTATGCTACAAAATCTATCTTTTGGAATGCCTTCAGAAAAATTTGAATATTCACTCCAAGAGCTTGGAGTCGTACTAGGGTTTTTGAGTCAACGTCCTGATAAGGAAATAAAAAAAGGACCTGATAATCTATGGTGTGGTGTTGATGATTATTTCTTTTTAATTGAATGTAAAAACGAAGTTGGAGAAGAACGTTCTGAAATTTCAAAGTATGAAGCAGGTCAAATGAACTCTCATTGCGCATGGTTTGAAAGTGTATATGATAATAAGCAGTGTAAAAGAATTTTAATTATACCAACAAAAAAACTTTCTTATCATGGGGATTTTACTCATAGCGTAGAGATTATGAGAAAATCCAGTTTGAATAAACTGAAGGTGAATGTAAAAGGTTTTTATAAAGAATTTGCTAAATTAAATATCCACGAGGTTTCAGATCAGGAGATACAGCACTTTATAGATGTCCATGAACTTGATTTAAATAGCTTGAAAAATATTTACACAGAAAATTATACGCGTGCTCATAAATAAAATATTAAATTAATATAAGTATCATGATTGACTGTGTTTAATGTTATATAAAGGCTTTTCTCTAATAGGTGGTTTTAGTATCTGAGCACAACCACCTATTAGAAATATATGAATACTAAGTGGGTTTGTTTTTCTTTTTTCTGCGCGACGTTGCTGCTTTACCCTGACCTTGCAACCCCTCAAACCTAATCTGTCTTACTTCGTTAACCAGCATACTCAGACCATCCAGCATTGGCATCATAAACTGATTGTAGCTCATACGTTTTTCAGCAATGGCCTCAAGTTGTGATTCCCAGTGCGCAGTCATATCCGGTCGGGCCATCATTTCTGGTAGTGACAAGATCAAGCTACGGCCCACTGTCGTTGCATGAATTTCTTTGCCCTGTTTTATCAGAAAGCCACGTTTAAATAGCAACTCAATAATCCCTGCGCGCGTGGCTTCTGTGCCCAAGCCGTCGGTGTCCCTAAGTACTTTTTTGATTTCAGGATCGGCGACATAGCGAGCAATACCGGTCATGGCCGCCAGCAAGGTGGCATCAGTGAAGTGTTTGGGTGGGCTGGTTTGCTTTTCATCCAGACGGCCATCAGTGCAAAGCACACTTTCGCCTTTGACTACGTTGGGCAGTTGTATTGCAGAGAACTCAGCGTCCTCAGCGTCTGCTTTGCGTTCGGGTAGTAGCTCTTTCCAGCCCTTGTGCACGATTTCTTTTTGCCGACTGATAAATAAGCCGCCAGCAACTTCGCTATCAATTTGCTTCTCTTGGTAGGTAAATGGCGGGTAAAACTGCATCAGATATTGTCGAGCGACTAACTCATAAATTTTTTGCTCGTCGGCAGCTAAGCGACTGGCATCAATTTCACGACTCGTCGGGATAATCGCGTGGTGAGCACCCACTTTGGCGTCATCCCAAGCTTTAGACTTCAAGGATAAGTCAGCGTTCTGAACTGCTTTATCGAGTACAGGGCTGGTTTTTGCAACGGCCTGAGTAACAGAGTCCTTTTCGCTATAGTGACCTGTAGGTAAGTAGCGGCAGTCTGAGCGTGGGTAGGTAATTAACTTGTGTGTTTCATAGAGCTTCTGGCAAATATCTAAGGTTTTTTGTGCATTGAAATTAAAGCGTTTCGATGCGTCGATTTGCAATGAGGATAAGTTATAGGGCAGAGGTGCCGCTTGTTTCTTCACGCTTTCATTGACGGAAAGCACGTGTCCGGTTTGGTTAGTCACTTTTCGTAATACGGTTTCGGCTAACTTTTTTAATAATACGCGGCTATCTTCATCCATATACGCTTCGCAGGCTGCACTGGGTTTCCATTTGGCTGAGTAGGTTTCATTGTTGCTTGTTTGCAGGTCAATAAAAACCTCATAAAAAGGCTTACTGACAAAACGCTCAATCTCGATATCGCGATGCACTACCAGGCCGAGAATGGGGGTTTGTACCCGACCGACTGATAGTACGCCTTGGTAGCCTGATGCTTGGCCCTGTAAGGTGCATAGACGGGTCATGTTAATTCCATACAACCAGTCAGCACGTGCCCTAGCTAGAGCCGATGTTGCCAGCGGTATAAAGTCGACATTACGACGCATATCATTGAGTGAGCGTTTAATTGCGTCAGGGTTCATATCACTAATCAAACAGCGTTGCGCAGTTTTAATTTGAGTTTTAGAGGCACCACAGAAATTTATTATTTCATCAATAATTACTTGACCAGCGCG
>LFRM01205348.1_pt2 | contig 11685 bp, 14 predicted proteins | sample 618341 | NCBI WGS metagenome assembly LFRM01 (sample SAMN03654438, study PRJNA283298) | anaerobic digester metagenome | isolation source: pool of bioreactors CSTR01a, CSTR02a, and CSTR03a thermophilic anaerobic... | place: Denmark: Kgs. Lyngby | collected 2014-05-21
CCACATTCATCATAACGATTATACAATTTTTCTTTATATTTATTATAATCTTCTAATTTAAATTCTTCTTCTATATTATATCTATCTAATTCATCTTTTAAATATAGGATATTATTTTTCAGATAAAAAATAGAACGTTCTTTATATTTGGCTGTTGTACCTAATTTCATATATTTATTAGTTGTAGTAGCTTTAACTTCAATTATGTTAATTTCATTATTATTTTCATTATAAATATCTAAATAACATTGATACTTAATATTATTATGCGTAAAATGAAATTCTTTTTGTTTGAATGTCGATTCATTAAAAATAGTTAATCCTGGAAATGTCTTTTCTATATATTGTCCTGCTAATTTTTCTACTTTTTGATAATATAACAACATCGTCTTTAATTGAGGATTTTCTATATCAATTAAATCTGTATCGTTACCCTCTACATCTGTTTCATACATAGAATTAAATAATTCTTTTAATTTTTCTTGTTGTTCTTTTTTTTGATATTCAGGTAAAGAAAGAAGTTTTTCTAATTTAGCTTTTTTTACTTGTTCTAAATAAATATATCTAGGACAACGTGTATAGTTGATAAAATTAGTTTTTGTTACAGCCATTATTACCTCCTATATATAATTTTTAACCAATTCTTTAAAATGATTTCCTCGTTCTTCAAAGTTTTTATAAAACCCGTAACTAGCTGCTGCTGGAGATAATAAACAAATTCCCTCGTTCTTTGTTACTTTAAAAGCGTGATTAACTGCATCTTCCATATTATTAGCAATAATAATATTATTAGAACAATTATTATCAACAAATAATTCATTTATTCGTTTATGAGTCTCAGGTAAAAGAATTATATTTTCAACAGTACTATTACATAGAAATTGAACTAGTTTAGAATAATTTAAATCTCTATCCATACCTCCTATAATAATTGTATTAACTAAAGAGAAACTGTTAACAGCGTTTATAACAGCTTCTTGAGCAGTCGCTATTGAATCATTATAAAAATGAATATTATGAAATTTACCAATATATTCTAAACGATGTGGGAGTCCTTTAAACTTACTAATTACTTTTAATGATTTTTCTTTTGATAAACCAATAATATCGCAAACAATAATTGCTAAAATAATATTATATAAATTATGTTCACCTATTAAAGATGTTTTAATATCTTTAAATTCAATTGCTAAAGGGTTGTCATATAGATTAATTTTATTTAATTTTAAAGAATTGATTTCTTTATTTGATATGTGTTCAAATATATCACCATAAATTAAATAATCATTTTCTTTTTGATATTTATATATATTTTTTTTAGCATTTACATAATCTTTTAAACTATTATAGTGATCTAAATGTTCTTCATAAACGTTTAATAAAACACTGATGTCAGGACTTGCTTGAATAAACTCTAATTGATGACAAGAAAGCTCATAGACAATAATAGTATCTTTATTTATTTGATCTAGCATATCAAAACATGGTATTCCGATATTTCCCATTAATAATACATCATAATTATTTTCTTTTAATAGATGATAAATTATAGATGATGTTGTACTTTTACCTTTTGTTCCAGTTATACCAATAATCTTATTAGAACAAAATCTTAAAAAAAGATCTGTTGATGAAGTTATTTTCTTTTTTTCAGTTAAACTAAGATAATCTTTTATAATAACACCGGGGGATTTAATAACAACATCATAATCTTGAGTTGCTTCTAAATAATTATCACCATCATAAAAAGTAATAGTCTGATGTTTAAATTCTGGATGTTCTTCAATGTTTATTTTATTAATATCAGCAATACCTATTTGTTCAGTTAATCCTAATTGTAAAAGCAAGTTAAACACAGATTTACCTTCTCTACCATAACCTAAAATTAATATTGATTTGTTTAATAAATATTTTTTTAATCTATCTTTCATCCTTAACTCCTAATAGTTTAATATAAATATTGGGTATGAAATGATTTATATTAAAATGATTTTCAACATTATATACCTTATTATAATTATATAAATTATCTTTATAATATTGTAATAATAAAGGTAATTCTTGTTCTTTTTTTATAATTAATGATATTACATAATTAATTTCTTCTTTAGAACCAACACATTCAAAAGGTTTATCGTGTTTATCTGAAACCAGTCCTAAAAACATCTCTTTTAAAGTAATATCATTTAACATATCCTTATTAAATATCTCTTTTAATTTTTCTTTATCAATATATAAATATAACATAATGTAAACGTATAAACATTTAGCACATTTACTACACCAAGCATTTGTCTTAACACCCTGATTACAACTTCTAAATGATTCTAAATACTGAGGATATTTAATAAACTCTTGAACAATTCTATATTCATTCCAAGGTCTTAGTAAACTAAAATATTCAATATAAGGGCATAAATATTTATTACTATAATTTCTAAAATTAGTTTCAAATTCATCACTTTTAGAATATTGATGATTAATGTTAGTACCTTTAACATTTCCCTCACTTGCTGAATCTTCATTAGATAATACAATATATTTTTTATTAGTTAAATATGCGATTATATAAGCTGCAAAAGCTAAACATGAAGAAAAGGGTATGTGCCCATTTAAAAAACCTTCATTATTTAATTTTAACATTAAAGGATCTAGAGTTAAGGAAAAGACATTTATTTTATCATTATTATATCCAGCTATTTTAACTGAATCATATGCAGCTTTGTTAGGTGGATATAAATTTCTCTCTAACATAAAGATTATATTACTTTCCTTATAATCCTTTAACAATTCTAATGTTACAATAGAGTCTTTGCCACCACCTACAGGAATTAAATTACCTTGATAAGAATTATGAAATGAAAAATTAGTTTTTTCACCTGAAAGAGTATTAATATTTAAAAAATCATCATAGATAAGATTAATTTTATTTATATAAAAATATTCACCTAATCCATTATAAAAAAGATGCTTAAAGAATTCTTTTTGTTCATCATTAAGATAACCACAATTTATATTAAAATTTTTACTACATGTAAGTTTGTAATAATTAATAGCGTTAACTATTCCAAAGGTAAAAAATAAATAATTCAAAAAATCCGGATCAATATTTAAATTGTTAATATTCTTTTTTAAAATTGTAACTTCTGGTTTAAAAACATAATCATTCAATCTATAAACATATCTAATAAAATATTTATCAACTAAATCACTAACATAAAAATCATCATAAACAAAGGTAGGATAGGTTTTTCTTAATTGTTCAAACATTACTCCTTAATACCTCCTCTATCTTTATAATTAGATGTATATAAATCTTGAGTTTCTTCTATAAAATCATTTTCTATAAACTCATCAAAACTAGGTAATTCATTTATATTAGATAAGCCAAAATAATCTAAAAAATCATTAGTTGTTTCATATATAATAGGTCTTCCTGGTAAATCACTACGACCTATTTCTTTTACTAATCCTTTTGCAACTAATTTTCTAATCATTAAAGCACTGCTAACTCCTCGAATATCATCTACTTTAATTCTTGTAACTGGTTGATTATAAGCTATAATTGCCAAAGTCTCTAACGCAGCTTGGGATAATATTTTGGCATCATCATCTATTATTAATTTTTGATAATAATCTTTATGTTCTTTTTTAGTAGTTAATTTAAAAGTATTACCTAAGAATTCTATGCAAATACCATAATCATCACTTATATATCTTTGTTTTAATTTATTTATTAATTCTTTAATAGAATTATCATCTATTTCTAATATCTTTTTTACTTGATCAATAGATAATCCTTCTTCTCCCACAACAAATAATAAACCTTCTAATATAGCTAAATAATTCATTTAATCACCTCACAATATATCATATCAAAATTCTTATCTTGAATTAAAAATAATTCTTTATTTTTAGCCATTTCTAAAATAGCTAAAAAAGTAATAATTACATATTCTTTAGTTAAAACATCAAAAAGCTCAACAAAAGCAACTTTTTCTTTCTTATTAAGAATACTATATATAGTTTTTTTTCTTTCTTCAATACTAATTTCTTTTGTTGTAATAGTTGTTGCTAATGGTGCTTTTTCTTTTTTATATTCCCATAATTTTTTTAAAGATTCAATTAAATCATTTACTGATAATTCTTGTTCTTGATATAATCTTTCTTGAGTATATTCTTTTAAAGATGAAGGAGTTTTAGTATAAATCTCTTTTCTTAAAGATTCTAAATCACGAAAGGTTTCTGTCATATCTTTATATTTTTGATATTCAATTAAACGATTAATTAATAGTTCCCTAGGATCTTCAAGTTCTTCGTCATCGTCTTCTTCATATTTTGGTAATAACATTTTAGATTTCATTTCAATTAATTCACTGGCCATTACTAGATATTCACTAGCAATATTTAAATCTAATCTTTCCATTTGATTAATGTACCTTAAATATTGATTAGTTATATCTTCTATTTTAATATCATATATATTTACCTTTGATTCCTTTATTAAGTGTAAAAGTAAATCCAAAGGACCTTCAAATTCATGGATTTTAACAGCATATTCCAAAATATCACACCTATCTAGTATAATTATATTAATAAATATTTGTTTTACTATGATTAATACATCAATATTATAACATAATTATCTTAGTTGCTTCAATTAATCTTTTTCTTTTTTATTTACAAATGATATAATTTAATTGGTGAAATATTATGAAAAGATTTAAAATGATAGATGAGATGTTTCAATGTGAAAATTGCGGAAAGAACGTTAAATTATTAAAATATACAGCTAGAGATCATTGCAATTATTGTCTTTACTCCAAACATGTTGATATTATGCCAGGTGATCGTCAAAATAATTGCTTGGGACTATTAAAACCTATTGGAATTGAAAAATTCAAAAAAACATATAAAATTATATATCAGTGTGAAAAATGTTTTCAAAGAAATAAAAACATCATCGCTAATGATGATGATATGAATATAATCATTAAATTATCTAATGTCAATAATTAATCTTTTGGTTTAAAAAACAAGGTTAAAAAGAATGTAAAAACAATTGCTGCTGAAATACCCGGAGCTGTTAAATCAAACATGCCCATAGCTATACCTATAGGTCCAAAATCGCTAGCTTTATCTAAAGCACCATGAATTAAAGAGTGACCAAAAGAAGTAATTGGTACTAAAGCTCCCCCTCCAACATAAAGAATTATTTTATCGTAAATATTGAATATATCAAGTGAGGATCCTATTACAACAAAAAGACTGGTAATATGGCCTGGTGATAATTTAGTATTATCTAAAATAACCTGGCCAATTAAACAAATAAATCCCGCAAATAAAAAGGAATATAAATAAATCATTCTACTACCTCCATACTAACAGCATGAGCTATACCTAATATATTTTCTTTTTGATAAATTATAGTTGGGGAAAACAAGGCTCCAGTAGGAACTAAAAGAATTTTTTTTAATTCTTTTTTTTTCATTTTTTCGAAAATTGAACTATAAATTACTAATGCGCTACAAACGGGACCACTTCCACCTGCTAAAACTTCCTTTTGGTTATTAAAATTATATAACATCGTACCACAATCATCATAATTGTTTTTAATATCAATATTATATTCTTGGTTCATATAATCAATTAATATCTTTTTACCATAAATACCTAAATCACCAGTTAAAATAAGATCATAATAAGAAACGCCTCTATTTAAATCTTTTAAATGGCGATAAATAGTATCTGCTGCTGCAGGTGCCATAGCAGCTCCCATATTATTAGGATCGTTTATACCCAAATCAACTATTTTTCCAATAGTAGATGCTTCTACCTTAATATCTGTTTTATCGTTTGTAAGATATAAACTAGCTCCCCCAGTAGCTGTAAACGTTGCTGTAGAGGGTCTTGGAGCCCCATATTCTGTAGGATTTCTAAATTGCTTTTCACTTGATAAATTATGCGAACTAGTTGTTATAATAGCATTATCTATTTTTCCTCCATCTATCATAGAAGCAGCAATAATAACTCCTTCCATAATATTAGCACAAGCACTATAAATTCCTAAAAAAGGAAAACTAAAGTCTTTAATTGCATAAGAAGAAGATACTAATTGATTCAACAAATCACCAGCGATGATTAAATTTATATCTGTTGCTTGTTTACCTATTTTTTGTAACAAAATATTAATACTTTCTTTACTTAATTTTATCTCGGCTTTTTCCCAACTTTTTTCACCTACATATAAATCATTAGTTATTCTATCAAATTTCCTTTTCAAAAGACCTTTAGCTTCATAAGGACCAGCAAAAGTAGCTGTTTCTCCTACATAAACATTTTTATATTTAAACGTCATATTAACCTCCCATTATTAAAAGCCTAATCATGCCAAAAGTCCATGCTGATACAACGCCATAAAAGATGACAGATCCAGCTAATTTAAAAACATTACTTCCCACTCCGTAAATAGGTCCCTCTTTTCGATATTCCATTCCCGAACTAGTCATTGAATGAGCAAATCCTGTAATAGGAATAATTAAACCACATTTAGCAAAAGCTACCCAATTATCAAAAAAACCAAAAGCAGTAAATAAACAAGCAATAAAAACGAGAGTCATTATCATAAATACAGCTGCATCACTATTAGAAATACTAAACAAATTACTATAAGCATCAATNNTTGATATTTTTCACTATTCACAATTAATCACCAATATTAATATGCTCTTATTTATTAAGAACATACAAAAACTAAGTTATATTATATTAACTTAGTTTTTAACTTTGATAAAATTCTTTTTTCTTCTCTTGAAATTTGAACTTGGCTTATTCCTAATTTTTCAGATAACTCACTTTGAGTTCGATCATTAAAATATCTTTCCTTAATTAAAAGCTTTTCTTTTTCATTTAATATTTGTAATTCATTTTTTAAATCTAAAATCTCTTCATTATATTGTTTTTCATCTTTCTTTAAAAAGTCATATAAACAAATATCATCTTCTAATAAATAATCTAAACTTTTAGTATATTGATTAATATTTATAATTTTTTCTAATTCTTTTATTTCAATTCCAATAAAGTTTGCCAGTTCTGATAAAGTTGGTTTATGCATCAATTTTTGAGTTAAAATATCATTTGCTTTATTAATATTAGCATTTAATTTTAATATTTCAGGATTAATCTTAATTCCTTTGTTTTCTCTAATATATTTTTTTATTTCGCCATCAATATAAATATAAGCATAAGTAGAAAACTTTACATTATAATTAGTTTTAAAATTTTTATAGGCATTTATTAATCCCATCATTCCAACTTGATATAAATCATCAATATCATTATAACTATTATTTCTTTTTATAATAGAGTATACTAACCCCTCATATTGTAAAATTATATCCATATTTTTATTCATTGTTTCTCCTATATATTAACCATTTTTAAAGCTCTAAGTTCTGATATATTTTGATAACCAATTTTATATAATCTCTCTTTTTTTATTTTATAGTTATTACCGCAAATTATAAAAATTCCTTCATTATTTATAATATTTTTATATATATCAGTTAATATTCGAATTCCATATTTATCTATTTCTTCTAAGGATTCTAAATTAATAATCATATATCTTATACCAACATTATTTATTAAATTATTAGCAATCTTCTCTAATTCTTCGCAAGAGTGTTTATTTAATTTACCACAGGGTCTAATAAATAAAACGCCCTTTCTTAATTCCATATTAATTTTAAGCACTCAAATCACCTCGTTAAATAAATATAGAACTATTTTATTTATTTTTATACCAATTCGACAAAACTTTATAATTTTTTCGTTCGACAATTTTGATGAAAAAATATATTAATGAAATAAGAATTAAAATTGTACCTCTAATAATATTCTTTTTAAAATTGTTTTTATCTTTAATTTCTTTTTTTATTTTTATAGGTTTTGCTTTAATTATTATTTCATTTTGATTACTTTTTAAGGTTTCAGATTTAGATAATAAGGAAGGATTGTCATTCATATTTGCTAGCTTATTCTCTATAATATATTGATTTTTACCGGTTTCATTATTATCAAAAGAAAAATCTTCTATAGAATCATTTTTAAAATTAACAGAATAATCTTCAATATAATTAAATTGATCTTTAATATAACCAGGAACTTGCTCACTATAATAACCATCTAAATATTCTTTAACTATTTTATAATATTTATATTTAGTATCAATAAATTGATAATATTCTTCGTAATATAGGTTATTTTGAAAATGATAATGAAGATTTAAGAGAATAGATTTACTGCCATTTAGAGTTTCATTAAATGTTTTTGTATAAAAATGATGTCCATTTTCACCTTCTTCATTAACAAGTATATCAAAAGAATATTGTCTATCATCAACTTTTTGAAAAAACAATTCTAAATCAATATTACGATAATCATAAACAGCACCTAAATCAATTAACATATATTGTAAATTATTTTGAAATAATATTCTATTTGGATCATTTTCGTTTTCACCTGGAATATTACTATATGAATTACCTAATGAGGTATTTGATGTTATGCTTATTGGTAGAACTATACCATTCTGATAAACTTTTAAATTTGCAATTTTAAATAGATTGCCCCCAGTATCAATGTTGCTAAAATAAAAATATCTTATTTTTTGATTATTAATTTCAATTTGATTAGTTTTTATAACACGATTAGATATCATTATGGGTCTTTCATTTAACCAAGGACTACTTTCAGTAATAAATATATCACTTTTATAAGGAAAATCCAGGCTGTTTTCACCTTCAATATAGTAATCTTGACTATAGATCTTTTCTTCTTTGTAATAACGATATTTTAAAGTTACAGCTTTTATATTTAAAGGCTGTAATAAAAAAAGAAATAATAATATTATTTTTTTCATTTTAATCACCCTAATATTATTATTACCTTCTTTTTTTAGTTAACCTATTATTTTTATTTTAAATATTAATACAACCAGTTATTATGTTTCGTAGATTTTGCCAAAACAAATTTATAAAAGTTGCTTTTTTGACTTCTTGATCTACCGTTATTGGGACTTCTCGCACAATAACTCCATTGCTTTTTATAATCAAATTGCCAATCTTATCTCCTTTTTTAATAGGTAATTTAAAATCAAGCAATTTTAATTCTGTTTGATAATCACCTTTTATTACAGATTTCTCTCTTAAAACAGAAACATCTTCCAACAATACTAGATTCACTTTATTAATATTAGATTTATTTAATTTTATTTCTTTAATTGTTTCATTCTTTTTATTTAATTGATCTACAGTATATAAATTAAATCCATAATTTAATAATGTTGTTGTTTCATCATTTCTGGTACTTCCATTAGGTTCTCCTAAAGTTATGGCTAAAAGACGCATATTATCTTTTTTAGCTGTTACTGCCATACAATATAAAGCATTATCAGTAAATCCAGTTTTTAAACCATCTGCTCCTTCGTAAAATCTTACTAATTTATTTGTATTTACTAGCCAAAACTTATTATCAGTATCTTGCCTTAAATAATCCTCATAAACAGAAGAAAATTCTAATATTTTTTCATGCTTTAATAAAGCTCTGCCTATTACAGATAAATCAAAAGCTGTCGAATAATGGTTTTCTTCATCTAAACCTGTAGGATTAACAAAATGAGTATTAACCAATCCTAGTTCTTTTGCTTTATTATTCATCATTTCAACAAACTTCTTTTCAGTTCCTGCAATTCTTTCAGCCAATGCTACAGTAGCATCATTAGCGCTTGCCATTGATATACCTTTAAACAAATCCTTAACTGTCATTATTTCTCCCGCTTGTAACCATATTTGGGTTCCGCCCATATTAGCAGCATTTTCGCTTACTTTAATTTGTTCGTCCCATGTTAAATTGCCAGATTCTATATTTTCTAATATAATAATTTGTGCTACCATTTTAGTCATTGAAGCTACACTTAACTTATCATTAATATTTTTTTCAAAAATAATTGCTCCACTATCAACTTCAACTAAAATACCACTTTTAGCATTTGGAATCAGTTCTTGACCTCTTACTTTACAAGGTATAATCAGTAGTATAAATAATAAAAATTTTATTATTCTTTTCAATATAATCACCCTACTAATAAATATGCGATTTAGGTTATAATATTATCTTTTTCATGATATAATTATTTATGAAGAGGTGTTTATGAAAAAATTTATAAAATTTATTATAATTATTTTTATAGTTGGCTTTTTATTCTTTTTATGGAAAGAATTAGATAAAGGAGAGACTAAAATAAAAGAACCTTCACTATTTGAAAAAAAATTATTAGAATTAGATAATATCAATAAAAAAATAGATTATTTTAATGATAATTATATAGATAGATATATTGCTTATAAAAATAATAACCCTGATGAATCATTAGAAAATATCATTACCCACGTCAACATTGGTATTGATCAGCCTTTTTTTACTAATATAAAAGAAGCTGTTTACTTAAATCAGTTATATATAATGACCAATAAATATATTAAATTACCTAATGATTATGTTCCTAATAATTTAAGGGAATTAAAATTAAGTTATTCAATTGGCGGGATGTTTTTAGTAGAAGAGGCGGCTGACGCTTTTGAATCTATGGCAAGCAAAGCCAAAACAGAGGGTTATACCATTAGAGCTATGTCAACTTATAGAAGCTATAGTAGACAAGAGGGCTTATATAATCAATATGTTAAAGAAATTGGTGTTGAAGCTACTGATAAAGATACTGCAAGACCAGGTCATTCAGAACATCAAACAGGATTAACTGTAGATGTCGATAATAGTAAAATTAGTTACAGCAATTTTGAAAATACAAAAGAATTTGAATGGATGAAAAAAAACGCCTATAAATATGGCTTTATTTTAAGATATCCAGAGGGTAAAGAATTTATTACTGGTTATATATATGAATCTTGGCATTATCGTTATGTTGGCCTCGACATAGCTAATTACATTCACAATCATAACATTACATTTGATGAATATTATGTTAAATTTATTGAAGGAAAAAAATAAAAAAACATGAAGTAGTCAAATAAAAGTAGATAGTTTATAAAAAACAACATTAAAACTCCGATTCGATTTTAAATTGAATTGGGGTTTTATAATTTTAAGCATAAGAAGGACTTTTATTATTAAAATAGTAAACATATTCTTAAACTAATTGAGGAACTTCATTACATTGTTTTAAATTTAAATCAATAAATAATTCTTCTTTAATCCACTCATTTAAAGAATCATTAACTGGATTTTCTGTTGGTGTTTTGGCTCGTGACATTAAATGTTGTATGCTATAATCTTTAATGAGATCATTGTACGACTTTGACGCATAGACTGAACCTTAATTCTATATGTAAGATTAATAGAATCAAGATTCCAGTCTTTTATTTTGTCTAAAATTTGTTTTAAACCTTCAAAGTAAGTTTTAACATTCTCTTTATTTCATTATATCAAAAAAGTAGACTTCTACTCTTTTGCATTATCTACTTTTATTATATACTTCACGTCTTCTTATTTTATTGTTATTATTTTATTAATATCATACAAAAAATTAGAATGGGCTAAATATAATTCCATTATTATATCTCCAATATTAACTTTATCACCAATATGTTTTTTAAATTTTATACCAAC
>LFRM01206720.1_pt2 | contig 11685 bp, 10 predicted proteins | sample 618341 | NCBI WGS metagenome assembly LFRM01 (sample SAMN03654438, study PRJNA283298) | anaerobic digester metagenome | isolation source: pool of bioreactors CSTR01a, CSTR02a, and CSTR03a thermophilic anaerobic... | place: Denmark: Kgs. Lyngby | collected 2014-05-21
GTGCTTCTCTGACTCTTCTTGCAATAAGCTGATCGTACTGCCCTCCGAAGTCAAGTATAAGCACCAGTTGGTTTCTCAAAAACAAAACCCCTTTCTCATTTTTGTTTATACATATATCAGGAATTCTACTTAAGTATACTCAATTATAACACGAATTCTACAGCCTAATTATTTCCTCACCGGTATTCCGTGGCTTTCGAGGTAATCCTTAACCTGGGCAATGGTAAGCTCACCAAAGTGAAACAGAGAAGCTGCCAATACCGCATCGGCTCCTCCGTTTATTATAACTTCAGAGAAGTGTTCCAGCCGTCCCGCGCCCCCGGATGCGATGACCGGAACATTGACTGCCCGGGTTACGGCCTTGGTTAAAGCTATATCGTAGCCGTTTTTGGTACCGTCCATATCCATGCTGGTAAGAAGAATTTCCCCGGCCCCTCTTTTCTGTACTTCCATGGACCATTCAACGGCATCCATGCCCGTATTTATCCTTCCGCCGTTAACATATACATCCCAGCCGCTGCCGTCCTGACGGCGTTTTGCATCTATGGCAACCACAACGCACTGGCTGCCAAAACGGCTTGCTGCTTCTTCAATAAGATCGGGATTGCGGACAGCGGCCGAATTTATGGAGATCTTATCAGCCCCGGCCTTTAATATGTCACGAAAATCCTCTAAAGTTCGTATCCCGCCCCCAACCGTCAGGGGTATAAAAACCTGCTCGGCGGTCCTTGCAACAACATCGGTCATGATATTCCGGGCCTGAGCTGATGCGGTTATATCAAGAAATACCAGCTCATCGGCTCCGGCTTCATTGTACGTCCTGGCAGCCTCAACCGGGTCCCCTGCATCCCTCAGGTTTACAAAGTTTATACCCTTGACGACTCTTCCGGATTCAACATCCAAACACGGAATAATGCGCTTTGTAAGCATATTTCTCCTCCTTGCAATCAGGCGAACTGGCAGCCGCCGGCAAAATCGGCCCCGATAGTATTCCGAAAATCCCGGCTTTGGTTCGGTATAAATAAACAAACAGGACTGCCCCGGAATACAAAAAGATATAACCGGGCCGGCGCTGTGGTTTACTGGAAATACGCAACCCCGGCTTCAAACAGTTTCTGATCCTTATCACCGGGTATGTTCCTGGCAACATTGGTTCCTATTCTCTCCGAATGCCCCATCTTGCCCAATACCCTGCCGTCAGGGCTGGTTAGCCCCTCGATAGCCATAAACGAACCATTGGGATTAAACTCAATATCGTTTGTGGGCTTCCCGTCAAAATCCACATACTGTGTGGCAATCTGCCCGTTTTTGGCCATCTCTTCTACCTGTTTAACGGAGGCGATAACCCTGCCTTCCCCGTGGGATACGGCAATGGTGTGAATATCTCCCGGTTTAACCCTGGAAAACCACGGTGAAAGGTTGGACACCACCTTTGTATTGACCATCCTGGAAACATGGCGTCCTATGGTGTTAAAGGTAAGAGTCGGACTGTCCTCCGTCATATCCCTGATCTCCCCGTAAGGTACCAGGCCAAGTTTGATAAGCGCCTGGAAACCGTTGCATATACCCAGTATAAGCCCGTCCCTGTTATTTAAAAACTCCATTATCGCTTCTTTTATATAGGGATTTCTGAATGTAGCAGCTATAAATTTGCCCGAACCGCTGGGTTCGTCTCCTGCGCTGAAGCCGCCGGGGAGCATAATTATCTGGGAATTCTTAATCTTTTTGACCATCATATCTATGGATTCATCAATATCCTTCTGGGTAAGATTCTTTACAATTAAAGCATCAACTATTCCGCCGGCTTTTTCAAAGGCCTTTCCGGTATCATATTCACAGTTGGTACCCGGAAACACAGGCATAAACACCCTGGGCTTCGCTATTCTGACAACACCTGACTTATACCGGCCTCCTCCTGTAAAAACCTCAACAACCGGATTGGAGCCGGGATAAGCATCCCCGGAAGGTTTTGTGGGAAATACATCTTCAAGAGGTTTTTTCCAGCTTTCCAAAGCCTCATGCAGGCTTATACTGACACCGCTGACGACTATTCCGGGCTTTGCATGAGTATAACCCAACAGACGGTATTCCAATCCGCTGAACAATTCTTCCGGATCTTCATCCCGGGGAATTTCAAGTATAATGGAACCGTATCCAGGTGTAAATAGCGTACCTGGATCCTCTATACCCTGAAATACAAAACCAATCATGTTGCCAAAACACATTTTGCTTACAGCCTCGGCTATACCGCCGGATTTTACACTGCAGGCGGCCAAAACTTTTCCGGATTTTATCAGTGAGTTTATCCTTATATAGTTTTTGTCCAGCTGTTCAAAATCGGGCAATCCGCTGCTGTCCCTGTTCAGAGGAATTAATACCACTTTACTTTCTGTTCGTTTAAACTCAGGGGAGACAACATGATTTACATTCAGAGCATTAAAGGCAAAAGCTACCAAAGTCGGTGGAACATCCAGATCCTTAAAGGTCCCCGACATGCTGTCCTTACCGCCTACAGAGGGAATCCCCAGCTTTGTCTGAACATAATATGCGCCCAGTAAAGCAGCCAGGGGTTTTCCCCACCTTGCCGGATCCTCGCCCAACTTCTCAAAATACTCCTGAAGCGTCAGTCTTATACTTCTATAATCACCGCCAATTGAACAGGCCTTTGCAAGCGCCTCAACAATTGCGAAAACGGCTCCGTGGAAAGGACTCCACTTCGATAATACCGGGTTATATCCAAATGTCATAGCGGTACCGGTAGAGGTATCACCTTCAATAACCGGGATCTTCGCTACCATACCCTCGGCAGGAGTCAACTGGTATTTTCCTCCAAAAGGCAATAGTACGGTCCCGGCTCCTATAGTACTGTCAAATCTTTCTACAAGCCCCTTCTGGCTGCATACATTCAACCGCTCAAGATTATTCAGCCAGGCTCCTTTTATATCCTCTTTATACATTGACACCTCTTCAGGCAGTATATCAAAGAAATATCCCCCTTCATCCGGAGCTGCTACAACAGCGCTGCTTCTTCTCTTAACACCGTTGGTGTTTATAAACTCCCTGCTTATGTCAACTATCAGCTGCCCCCGCCATCTGATTCTGACCCTGGCCTCTTTCGTAACATACGCAACCGGAGTAGCCTCAAGGTTCTCTTCAGCAGCTGCAGCAATAAACTTTTCAACATCGTCAACCGAAACCAGAACTGCCATTCTTTCCTGGGATTCGGATATAGCAAGCTCTGTGCCGTCAAGCCCTTCGTATTTTTTGGGTACGGCATCCAGATCTATTTCAAGGCCGTCAGCCAGCTCCCCAATAGCCACAACCACGCCTCCGGCACCAAAATCATTGCATTTTTTTATAAGCGGGCTGACCAAAGGATTCCTGAAAAGCCTTTGGATTTTTCTTTCAGTCGGGGGATTGCCCTTTTGCACCTCGGCCCCTGACTTAATCAACGACTCCTCGTCATGTTCCTTTGAAGAACCGGTAGCTCCGCCGCACCCGTCACGGCCGGTCCTTCCACCCAGCAAAATAACCACATCACCCGGTTCCGGCTTGCCTCTTACCACGTTCCGCCTTGGAACAGCACCAATAACCGCACCCAGCTCCATTCTTTTGGCCACATATCCTTCATCATATATCTCAACAACCTGTCCTGTTGCAAGTCCTATCTGATTCCCATAAGAGCTGTACCCCTGGGCGGCGCCCGTAGTTATTTTGCGCTGGGGAAGCTTGCCTGGCAAGGTTTGGTCAACAGGCGTCCTTGGATCGCCGCTTCCGGTAATCCTCATTGCCTGGTACACATACGCCCTGCCTGACAAGGGATCCCTTATCGCTCCTCCCAGGCAGGTGGCAGCGCCTCCAAATGGTTCTATCTCAGTAGGATGATTGTGAGTCTCGTTTTTGAACATAACAAGCCATTCCTCGTTTTTTCCATCCACATCAACGTTAACAACAATGCTGCTGGCATTTACCTCATCGGATTCTTCCAAATCGTCCAGCATTCCCTTCATCTTAAGTTCCTTCATGGCAATGGTGGCAATATCCATAAGGCAGATGTCCCTGTTGTGCTCATCATTCCCATATACGAATTGCCTGGATTGAACATAGCTGTCAAAAGCCTTTTTTATAATTCCACTGTATTTTCCGTCTTCTATTTCAATATTTTCAAGCTTTGTCAGGAACGTGGTATGCCGGCAGTGATCCGACCAATAGGTATCCAGCATGCGAAGTTCGGTTATGGTGGGATTCCTTCTTTCGGTATTCCTGAAATAATCCTGGCAGAATTCCATATCATCAACAGACATCGCAAACCCTCTGCTGTCTATGAATTCAACCAGTTCATCCCTTGTTAATGAAGTGAAACCTTCTATTATCTCCACATCCTCCGGGGTTTCAGTTTCAACCTCAAGGGATTCAGGTTTTTCAAACGAAGCTTCTCTTGTTTCTATGGGGTTTATACAGTAATCTTTAATTCTCTGAATCTCTTCTTTAGAAATATTACCGCCCAGGATAATAACGTTTGCGGTACGGCACAAGGGCCTTTCACCCCTGGTTAACAGCTGAATGCATTGGGCGGCCGAATCAGCCCGTTGATCGTATTGCCCGGGCAGATATTCAACTGCAAACGCAGTTTCATTATCCTTGAGGATAAAATCCTCATCATACACCATGTCCACAGGCGGCTCGGAAAATATGATATTCCGGCACATCCTGTACTCATCATCCGTAATCCCCTCAACATCATACCTGTTCAGCAGCCTCACGTATTCCAGGCCTTTTATGCCAAGGTTATACTTCAAATCCCTGTAAATGGCCTGGGCTTCAATATCAAAGCCGGCCTTCTTTTCAACGTATATCCGCTTAACTTTACTCATGGTTATCCTGTCCCCTTTAAACAAAATAAACTCGAATATTATACTTAAAGAATAGCACAAAAGTTCACTATTTTAAATACTTTTTTTGTCATTTCATAAAAAAAATTCGGTAAATGAACCGCAGCAGTATGGTATTCATAAATTATTTACAGTATTTAGAATTCGCTATATCTTCTATCGGGACAATTCCCCGAACTTCTAAACGGTCTGGATATACCCACAGCTTAACTTGTAACCTGTCAAGCAGTTCTTGCCAAGTCATTACTCTCTGTGGGAATCCGACCGTTAAATGTTTTTCATCGTGAACTTTTACAAAAGCAATATTCTCCGTAACGGTATTCTCATTCGGCTGGTAGCGGACATCGAATAGTTCTTCCTCAATCGCTTCCTTCACTACCGCGATATTCTGTTCCAGCTTCGTGAGGTTTTCCATCTCCGGCCAGTAATGTTCATACCGCTTGCGAATGGCAAATTCCTGTGCCTTTAATTCATTAATTTGGCGTTTATACTCTTCGTGTGATAACGCCCCATCAACATAAACAGTAGCAAGTCTTTTCTGCTTCTCCTGTAACTGTGAAATCTGTTCCGTTATTGGAGAGAGTAAAGTTTCCAGTTCTTCCTTCCGGCGTTCCAGCGAACCGACATACTCATCAATGGCTTTACGCATCTGGTCTTTATTTTGAAGCATCTCAATAATCCGTTTCTTGACTTCTGTGGTAACTGCTTCACCATCAAGGACTGGGCTGGTACATCTGGGACTGCCGTCAAGGTGGTATTGCTTGAGTTTTCCATTACACTTAAAAACCAGCTTCGTCCCTTTGTTATACATAGTATCGTGAAACGGACGTTGACAGAGACCGCAGAAGATACGACCGGCAAGTATCGGTTTTGGACGCTTGCGGTTAAACCCTCCTCTTGATTTAACTCTCTTTTCCTGTGCTTTTTCCCACAGCATTTTATCAATAATAGGTGGGAAATCTACCTCATACCACCCATCAGTTTTTTCCTTTTTCACTTTTTCAACTTGTTCTGGACTTAACTGCACTTTATCACCCCTCCAGAGATAGTTTGTTCCAGCGTAAACTGTGTGAGTAAGAATACGCTGGATGGTAGCATCACCCCAATGAGCCTGCATCTTACCAGCGCGTCCTTTACGAGTTTTGCGAAGTTGATTAGGTGTGGGTATCCCTAATTCCGTTAACTTTTCCGCAATCCGTACCATACCCATAGGTTGTCCTGACTCGTCTCCATAGACATACCACTGGTAAATGAGTTTGACTATCTTAGCTTCATCTTCAATAATTTCCCATTTTTCCTTTTTATCGTTCCATTTGTAACCAAGTGGCTGAGAACCTCCTGCATACTTTCCAGCTTTCGCTAACTTTTTCTTACCGGTTATCGTCCGTAACTTGATAACTTCCCTCTCGTATTCAGCAAAAGCACCAAGAATGTTTGAGTGGAGATTTCCTTCCGGTGTATTATCATTAGAACCTTGTACGAAAATGAACCCGTCTCCTTTAAGACCGCAACGTCTAATTTTACGCGCTTCATCACGTAATGCCGCGAATACCGCCATAGACCGAGATAACCTATCTTGACGATAAACAAAGATAGCGTCATACTCACCATCTTGATATTTCTCCCAAAGTTGATGGAGCACTGGTCTCTCATCTATACCCAGTGCTCCGCTGTAACCGTCTTCTTTGAATATGTCTTCTTCTGTAACATGATAACCGCGTCTTTTTGCTTCCTCCATACAGATTTCAGCTTGAGTATCAAGAGAGGTTCCTTCCGCTTGGTCTTCTGTGGAAACCCTGCAGAGTATTGCGGCGCGTTTTATTAACTGCTTCATACCATCACCTACTGATTTCCTTTTGAACCACTGTCAATATAAATCGGTATTTTCAACGTATCCCCCGCTTTGATAAAGTGAGGGTCGGTAATATTGTTAAGTTCCAATACCTGTTTGGCGTACCATTCATAATTCATTCTAAAATGCTCGTTCATAAAGTATGGGTTGATAATGTCAACCAGCGTATCTCCTGATTTAATAGTTATCTTCCGTATCTCTTTTAACTCCCATACATCATTAGGTCTTTCAGCAATGTTAATCCTGTCAATTAAGGCTACCTTGTCACGGTCAAAGTATTCTTCGGGTGGTAGTACCCTATACCCGTTCTCAACTACATACCAAATACCGGTTGCTTCATTAACATACCGTCCTGTCTCCTCATCATAAGTATATCCCTCAAGTGATTGGGATTCAGCATTTAGCGATTTCAAAATCCTCTCGTATTCATTTCTATTACTCTCGTCATTCACAAGCATATACCCCTGAACGCTAATTCCATTTTTAGTAAATTCATAACTACAAATATACTTAGCCCAAGCATAGATGTCATTAATTTTACCTGGTCCTTCTAAATCCTCTGTGAAGATTATTCGCCCTTCCAGAGACGTACTGTTGCCTTTCATCTCAGTTACCATCAACACCTCAAATTTTTCCGGGTCATACCACAGTTGTTTTACCATCTTTTCAGTCGGTATCCCTGGGTTATCCCGCATAAATATTCCGTAGTGTTGAAAGCGTTCTGGTAGATATTTTGGAATGATGAGGTCATAACCGGATTGATTTTTTACTTCCTCGGCAGTTACCTGTACATACCCCTCCAATAACTTACTTTTTATGTCCTCCATCATAATTTCTTTACTGGGTGACATCTTCGGTAGTTGCTCACTCAATTTAGCAAATATATCCCGAGCCTGTTCAACCTTCTGTGGGTTATCATCGCGTATTCCTTCAGTAGCTAATTGAAAACCATCATTCACATCATTTTTGAGAGCAATTATATCACCCTGTTTAATTCGGTTAAGAAATGGCAAGAATTCGTTTTTCCACCTTTTCTCATAACTAATTAGCTGGTCTTGTTTCATTTCGTCTTGAACATCTCCGAGTAACTGATGCGTTAAAGAAATCAGGTTTGCAAGCTCGGAAACGTAATATTCAGCCCATAGTTGAGGGTCTTCTATAGAATACGTATTCCCATTGTCATTTTTAACAACTTCTTTCAAGTAACTTGCATTTTCAGCCAGGGATTTCACTAACAGGGAATTAAGCTGTTTGGAAGATTCGTCAATTATTTTCGCATTATCATCAACCGTTTCCATTTCTCCACAGCCAACAAGGCTGATAATTACCAGTCCTAAAACAAGAAAGAGACTTAATCGTCTCATGGTATCACCTCCACAATTACCCAAAATATATTTTACTACAATAGACGGACGGTCTCAATAAAAAGTCCCCTATTTCACCACCTCCAAAAAGAAAGTTGCTTATGCCCTCCGGAGTATAAATATATTGACGAAGAAAGTTCCGTAGGGCATAGAGTCGTATAATTGGTTGTAATTTGAGAAAAAGCGAGAGCGCCACTCTATTTCATCAGGCGGCACTCTCTTTTTCCTTGTCTTCGGTTGTCTTTTCATCCTGTAGTATTTCCTTCTTGCGTTCTACCTTGTAGCGAGCGATTTGTTCTTCAACCTCAGCGATTTTCTTTCCATAGAATTCTATCCGCAGTTTTTGTTCCGACAATTTCAACTCCAGTTTGTCAATTGTTAACTGGTCGGCTTCTGCCTGCATAGCTTCTGTGTACTCTGTGGCATATTTATCCTGCATCTGCACCGCATAGGAAAGGTTAGCGCGGTAGGTCGCTCTCCTTTTTTGAAGTTCCTGTAACTTGGGGTCTTGTTCCTTACCCTCTTTAGTAACCGTGAATTCAACCTTCATTTCCTCTTTCTCCTCCTTGGATTTTTGAACCGCTTGATTTTTACCTGCCATTTTACTCATCCTCCTTACAGAATTTGGATTGGATTACTGTAATCTGAAATTCATTTCCATCGGGTAACTTGATGACTAACCCCTTATCACGTGTCAGTAATCCCGCTTCCTGAAAGGTTTGAATTCTTGATTCTTCCGTCAATTCTTCTTCCAGTAAAGTTCTCAACAATTCCACCATTTGGAATTTATCCATCGTATCACCGCCTGTCCTCTAAAATTTTCTTCAGTCGAGATAAAGCAGTATCTGTATCTCCACTGGAATTTTTAAGGTAGCTGTGGATACAACCCAGCTCATAAACCAGAGAAGCTGGAGCCTCTTTAACGAGCATCTCCAGCTTCCGTTCTGCAACTTTTGTGCAGTTGTTTTGTTCCGGGAAGTCTTCGCTGTGTTCTAAACAGCGAATTATTTCTCTCACCCTCTTCCTGGCTTCTCTCTTGTTCAATGTCACCAACTCCTTATCTGTTAAATATTTACAACTGTTTAATTATATTATAATGAACTTTCATGTAAATTTAAAGAGGGAACCCAAAAATTTTGTCATATTTTGTAAAAAATTTTTACTAGCCCTCTATTAAGTTGCCTTGAAGCATCTTAAAATATAAACATAAGACACACTAAGGAGGTGAATTTGCAAGTGGGAGTGAGCATTAATAACAAAACCAAGGTTCTTCGCTTTATTTGGACGTATCCTGGCCTCAATCGTTCTCACATTCAAATTTCTGTACCTATAGGAAAAAGACGTATAGTTAACGCCTTAAAAGAACTACAGGCGGAAGGTGCAATACGAGTAAGCCGTAAAAAGTGCGGTGATTCCGAAGCGGAAGTATACTATCCGGTATTAAATGAGTCGGAAGAAATAATCCGTATCTTAGATGATGAAGAGTTAGTGTCAATATAAGTTCGCAAAATTCATCTAAATTAACTCCGAATGGTAAATGTAGANNGTTCATTTTGGCCCTTGATTTCCAATGATCACACATCCTTTTGTTTCCCGACCTGTTACAACAGGCCGGGCGCATTCCGGCAAGGAGAGGGTTTAGGGCAGAGTCCCAAACTTAAGCTGCTTTTAATATATCTTCTTTCGTAAGTTGAATAATTTCCGGTTTAACATAAGAGCGTCCTGTCGACCATTCTTCAGAATACTCAATAAGATAAGTGGTTATTAGCCGGATGTAGGAATCCATGTTGGGAAACACTCCAACTACTGCTGTTCGTCTCCGGATCTCCCGGTTAAGACGCTCCAGGATATTAGTGGATGAAATCTTACGGTGGTCTATTCGTTTAAAGGTATAAAACTGCAGAGAATCTTCAAGGCCTTCTTCCAATATTTTTATCGCCCCGGGATACTTATTCTCATATGTATCCATAAACGAATTTGCATAGGCCTGCGCGCTTTCCATATCAGGTTGTAACCAGATTTGCTTTAACCTGTTGGCAAACTCTGCTTTGCCCTTTGCCGGTACATGAGCCAGTATGTTCCGCATAAAATGCACCTTGCAGCGTTGCCAGCTGCAGCCAATAAAAGATTTCTGAATGGCCTTAACCAGGCCTTTGTGCGCATCAGATACTACCAGCCAGACATTTTTGAGCCCTCGTTCTTTTAAATTATCAAACAAGCTTTGATAGGTTGTTTCAGATTCTTCGTACATGGGCTCTATAGCTAAAATATCCCGTTTACCGTTCTCATCAAGTCCTACTACTACAGCTACAGCCAGGTTCTTAACCTGGTGTCCTACCCGGATTTTTTCATACAAAGAATCTATCCATAACACCGGATAAGTTTCTTGTAAAGGCCGTTGCCTGAAAGCAGCCACCTGGTCATTTAGCTCTTTGGTTATCTGGGAAACCTGGCTGCGGGAAATAGAATCAATACCCAGGTTCTTGGCTAATTTTTCAATCTTACGGGTAGATACACCGTTGATGTAGGCTTCCTGGATAACATTTATCAATGCCGCTTCAGAACGCTTTTTTTCTGTGACAAAGAAAGGAATATAGCCACCGTTACGGATTTTAGGAACAAAGAGATACATAGTTCCTAAACGGGTATCAAAACGCCGGACACGGTAGCCGGAACGGTATCCCGTACGTTCAGGGGTGCGTTCTGATTTAATGGCATTGATTTTAGCGCTAACTTCGATTTCCATAAGCTGTTCACAAAGCCATTTGAGCATAGAAAGCATTGGATCTTCATCTGCTAAAAATTTCAATAGCATTTTTTCTAGATTTAGGTTATTATTAGAGTAAGCCATCGGTTTTCACTCCTCCTTTGGTTTGCTCGTACTTACCAAATTCGGAGTGGCCGATGGTTTTTCCTTCTTTTTATTTTGCGAACTTAATTATACATGATCGACTTTGATCAGGGTGTCATATGCTTTTTATTTTATGGTTTTAGGACCTTCTGATGACGGTAGCGGTTAGCGTTTTTTCATCGAAAACTTCCACATTAGGCACATTGGCGCTGACGGCCAACGTATAGATGGCGGGGCCGGCTGTGCTCTGGATGTCAACGGTCTGCACGGGGATGGGAACCAGATCATCCCCTTGATCCGTGTCAAGCCTCAAAAGCTGCTGGTAAATGGCCGTACCGTTTTTTAAGATCGTGACTTGGAGGTCTGGAGTGGATTGGAGATTATTGCTGTCAGCATGGAAAAGTCCATTTAACCAGATCTCATCTCCAGCCTGTAAACCATATAATGCAACCTGTGCTATCTGTGATGGTTCATTTGGATTATCTGATACCCGTATAGTCTGTGTGTGATCGGTAAACCAGGCAAAATCCACAAAGATACCGGCACCGCGAGCTTCCTTTGAGTCACATGAGCAATTGATAATCTTGTTCTCGAATTTAGCGGGTTCGGGTTTTTTGAAGGAAATTCGCATTTTGTTGTCCATATTTTTTTGTCACCTCCTCTATTCTATGAGGGATGCTTACACTCATCTATGAGCAGAGTCTGATATATTATATGAAGGGATAT
>LFRM01269879.1_pt1 | contig 11685 bp, 9 predicted proteins | sample 618341 | NCBI WGS metagenome assembly LFRM01 (sample SAMN03654438, study PRJNA283298) | anaerobic digester metagenome | isolation source: pool of bioreactors CSTR01a, CSTR02a, and CSTR03a thermophilic anaerobic... | place: Denmark: Kgs. Lyngby | collected 2014-05-21
CTACAAAATGTCCCTTCGTTATTTCTCGAAGTTCCGGACCGGATTCCCAACATTTTGAATCTGCATACATACAACGCTTTGCAAAACGACACTGATCTGGCAGGTTAATAGGGGAAGTCACCTCACCTTTGAGAATCATTCTTTTTTTATCCCTTGAGGATACTTCCGGTATCGGAATAGCTGAAAGTAAAGCTTTTGTATAAGGATGAATTGGATTAACAAACAACTCTTCTGCCCCTGACTTTTCCACTATTTTCCCCAGATACATAACAGCAATTTCATCAGCAAAATGATTAACAACAGCAAGGTCATGTGTAATGAATATATAAGTTAACCCAAACTGTTTCTTAAGCTTACCTAACAGATTCAATATTTGCGCCTGAATAGAAACATCTAGAGCCGATACCGGCTCGTCACATACGATAAATTTAGGGTTCGTTGCCAAGGCACGGGCAATTCCCACCCGCTGACGCCTTCCCCCGTCCAGTTCATGGGGGTATGCGTTAATTAGCCTTTCTGTCAGGCCTACGATTTCCATTAATTCCAACACACGTCTTTCCCTTTCCCTCTTATCTTTTATTATTTTATTCAATTCAATAGGTTCGCTTATTATTTGATTGATAGTCTTACGAGGATCAAGCGAAGAATAGGGATCTTGAAATATTATTTGCATATCCTTTCTTAATTTTCTAAGCTCTCTCTTGCTAATCCGCGTAATATCCCGACCATTAAATATAATTTCCCCTACAGTCGGCTCAATAAGCCGCAAAATAACCCTTCCTGTGGTTGACTTCCCACAACCTGACTCTCCAACGATACCGAGGGTTTTTCCTTTTTGAACCAAAAAACTCACATCGTCAACAGCTTGCAGCATGCCACGTCGTGTTTTAAAATATTTTTTTAAGTTTTTAACTTCAATCATATTTTCGGCCATTATCTTTTCCCCACTCTCCTTCTGATATGGAAGTCCTGAATGTCATATGCATGACATGCAACCATATGCGTATCGTTAATTCTTTTCAATTCTACCGGACGTTCATGACATTCCTTCATAACATATGAACACCTCGGCGCAAAAGCACAACCCCTGGAAAGATTCGTAGGGTCGGGCATTAAGCCTGGTATCGGTATAAGTTCAGCTTTTCTGTCATTAATCTTGGGAATGCAATTAAACAGCCCTTCGGTATAAGGGTGCTTAGTATTATTGAAAACATCTTTAAGAGTACCTTGCTCAACAATCTTACCAGCATACATAACGGCTACCATATCGCAGGTTTCTGCCACAATTCCCAAGTCATGAGTTATCATTATCATTGATGTTTCATATTTTTCTTTTATCTCGGCCATAACCTCAAGCACCTGCGCCTGGATGGTAACGTCCAGTGCTGTTGTTGGCTCGTCCGCAATGAGCAGTTTAGGACGGCATGCCAAGGCAATGGCTATAAGCGCGCGTTGTTTCATTCCACCAGAAAATTGATGCGGATATTCATCAGCCCTGTCCTGCGGTATCCCGACCAGTTCGAGCAACTCTCTCGCACGTTCGTAAGCCTCCCTTTTGCTTACTTCCTCATGCAACATAATGCTTTCGGCAATTTGCTCCCCTACTGTAAATACAGGATTAAGTGACGTCATGGGGTCTTGGAATATCATAGATACATCCTTACCACGTATTCTCTCGAGTTCCTTTATATCTTGATTTAAAATATCCTTTCCATTTACTATTATTCTCCCGCTTTTTATTACCCCGGGAGGATCGGGAACCAAGTTAAGAATTGCTAATGCCGTCGTGGTTTTCCCTGCACCTGTTTCTCCGACCAAACCGAGCACACGCTTTCGCTCTAACTGTAAATCTATACCGTTAACAGCTTCTACAATCCCATCCTCTGTTTCATAGTGAACGACAAGATTTTCTATTTTTAAAACTAAATCCGTCATGCCTTTACTATTCATGGCAATATTATCATCCCTTCTAGCGTTTTAGTTTAGGATCCATGGCATCCCGTAAACCATCCCCTATCAGATTTATTGCAAGTACGGTAATCATAATTGCAAGACCGGGAAACATGGTCATATAACTATAATCACGGATGTATGCACGCCCATCAGATAACATACCTCCCCATTCCGGCGAAGGCGTTGGAACTCCAAGCCCTAGAAAACTAAGCCCAGATGCTGTAATAATAGCTTGAGCCACTCGCAGGGTACACTGCACAATTATGGGTGCCATTGAGTTAGGAACAATATGTCTGATTAGTACCTGCCAGTTTTTTGCCCCGGCTGCATGGGCTGCTTCCACATACTCCTGCCCCACAACTGTCATCACTGACGCCCTTGCCACACGGCAAAAAGCCGGCACCCCTACTACACCTACTGCAAACATTAGTACTAGTAGGCTTTGTCCAAATGCTGCGGTTATAGCGATGGCCAGCAGTACACTCGGAATAGAGGCAAACACATCTGTTATTCTCATTATGATGTTTTCAATTACACCGCCATAATAACCAGCCACTATCCCAAGCGTAGTGCCAATGGAAAATGATATTATTACAGCCACCACGCCGACAGAAAATGAATATCTCCCCCCGTAAAGAATGCGGGCAAAAATATCACGTCCGTACTGGTCAGTACCAAAGGGATGCTTCCATGATGGTCTTAGTAACCTTTGGTCAAAACTCTGCTTAACAATGTCTTCATGATAATCATATATGAACTCCCCAATAGTACATGCCGACAACACTACAATAAGAATGATAATTCCGGTCATGGCACCTTTACTTTTCTTAAAATTTCTCCACACTTCAGCCCACATGCTGCGTCTTTTATATCTTTTTATAACAGCTTTTTTATCCGTTTCATTCTGAATAATAGGCATGGCTCTCCCTCACTTTGTATAACGTGCTTTTATTCTCGGATCAATGAAGGCATAAGCAATATCGACTAATAGTATTAAAAAACTTGCAAGCATCGTTGTCAGAATAAGACACCCCGTAACCATAGGTATGTCTCGCGAGTTAATAGCATCTACAACTAAACGCCCCACCCCCGGCCAAGCAAACACTGTTTCGGTAAAAACCGCTCCGCCAAGAGATACCCCCAATTGTGTTCCCATAACAGTTACGATTGGAATCAATGCGTTCCTAAGAGCATGTTTATATATTACTGTCCTTTCAGGAACACCCTTTGCCCGTGCGGTACGAAGGTAGTCCTGACGAACAACTTCCAGCATAGACGAACGTGTCGTTCGCATTACAAGCGCAGCTTGCGCTGTTCCTACTGTAATTGCCGGTAAAACAATACTGGACCAGCCTTCACTCCCATAGGAAGGAAAAAGTCCAAGTTTGAGTGAGAAAAAAATGATTAACAATAATCCCAACCAGAAGTTAGGCATTGACAACCCAAGCAAACCAAAAATCATACTGATAGCATCTTTCCACGAGCCTCGGTGCATAGCTGATACAACGCCAAGAGGAACCGCAATCAACACTGCAACAAACGCTCCTGCCAGGGCCAGTAGAAGAGTATTTGGCAAACGTGAGAAATACACTTCAAACACATCCCTATTATTCACGTATGACTTGCCCAGGTCTCCCCTCATTAAACCCTGCATATATCTGGCATAACGTATTATAAAGGGATCGTTAAGCCCCATCATTTCACGCAACAGTTCTTTATCTTCCGGGGAGGCATCGTCCGGTGCAATAACGTCAACCACGTCTCCCGGTGCCAAGTCGACAATAAAATAAACAACCAATGATACTGCGATAAGTATCGGAATAAGCATTAATAATCGCCTGATTGTGTATCTGATCATTAGGTCTCTCTCCCTATTCAGAATTATCATGATTGATTTATAATACCTAATCATGCTATCAACCTGTGTCATCAAACACAGGTTGATAGCTCTTCACTTGAAAGGTTTTATTCTATAGGAATATACACATTTTTGAACTTTTGAATCGAGCCTTGCGGAGGAACAAAACCTTCCAAGTCTGACTTGACACCCATGTCAATCATCTCTATAGCTATGGGAAGAAATACTGCTTGATTTGTTATGTATTCCTGAAGCTCTCCGTATAGCTTTTTCCGTGTTTCGATATCGGATATGCTTACGGCTTCATCCAGTGTTTTATCTACGTATTCATCTGAAAACCCGAAGTTATTGTTATTTCCGCCGGTATAGAACATGTTTCTTAAAGCATTATCCGGTCCTACTACATATCCCCCCCAGCCGTTAACACACATGTCATAATCAGAGCCGGGAGCTACCGTAGCATTGAATGTTGCTGTCTCCAGTGACTGAACTTCAAGGTCGATACCTATTTCAGCCATCTGAGCTTGCATGACCGTAGCTACCGCCTTTTGAACCGTTCCTGACGATGAATAAATTGTTGCCGAAAAACCGTTCGGATAGCCGGCTTCCGCAAGCAGTGCCAGTGCCTTTTCCTTATCATATGAATACCCTTCAATTTCCTTGTAGAACAGATTCCCCGGGTGCATTACATTGTTGTGAACTGTAGCATTTCCTTCATATACGGCCTCAACAAAACCTTTTCTGTTAATACTATGGGCAATGGCCTGGCGCACGCGGATATCATTAAACGGCTTTTTACTACTATTAATTCCTATGTAACGGCAATTTGCGCCCGGTATTTGTAAAAGGGTCAAATTAGGATCCTCCGCTATATAGTGAAGGTCAATTTGGGGAGGTGATATGCAAATATCAATTTCGCCTGTTTGCAGAGCAATAAGTCTTGAAGCCGCTTCCGGAATATTTCTAATCACAATCTCTTCGGTTTTGGGGGTTCCTTCCCAGTAATCCTCAAACCTCAATAAAGATAAATAATCTCCCTGCTCCCACCTGTTGTAGGTGTATGGTCCGGTACCGATCTTGTACGCCTCTTCTTCACTCAAGGTCTCGAAGGCGTTCTTGGAAAGAATAACACAGTTGGGGTCAGTCAGTTTATATAGTATGTCTACATCAGGCTTGCTCATTATAATATGTACTGTATAATCGTCCACTATCTCTACTCTCTTAATTGATTCAAGTTTAGCCTTTGAAGCACCCTGTTCCTTTCCTCTTTCTATAGTAAACTTCACGTCCTCTGCAGTAAAATCAGTGCCGTCATGAAATTTTACACCCCTACGTAACTTAAACTCCCAGGTATCATCCGAAACCAGTTCCCATGATTCGGCCAACGAGGGGATTAATCCACCTTTCTCTGTGTCCTGTTCTACCAAGGTATTGAACACCATTAAAAAAACAGATTTGCTTGTCCCGGATGTAGTAACTTGCGTCTCCGTGCTGACGAAATCCAGTGCCGGTGCAATAACAATGGTCTTCTGGTAGGCAGTTTCCTGGGGTTCTTCCGAAGGCCCTACATCAGACTGTTCCGAAGACGATGGTGCGCAGCCACTTAAAACAGACATCAAAAGGCAAGCTAATAACAATAGCACTATATTTTTTTTTGTTTTACTCATCTTTTATCCTCCTTTTATAATTAGTTTCTATAACATCTTCGCAATTTATATGCCAACTCCATTACACGTTTTTTCCCATTTCCTATGCTGTATTTTCTTTCTTTTCGTTTGTATAATCAAAAATCATCGGCAAATTTTGCACTTTAGGCTGGCAAAACTTGCCGATGGTTTAGCGTATTAACATCCGTATCATAATTTTACATATTGACCTAGTTTCGGGTTCTTAAAAATCATTCTTTCTTGTAAATCCAGTTTTTGTCCAATATCTGCTGCACGGGCTTTATTAAACATGGCCATAGCAATAGCAATATCTACATACGACAAGCCAACCGCATTGAAATAAATCCTTTCTGTATCACTTTCCCTGCCCTTTTTCTTGCCCATAACTATGTCAACTATGTTCGCGTATATATCCTCGTCCTTAAGCAGCCCTTCTTTATACATTCTACTAATGGTCTGGGTACGGTGTTTTACTGTTTCCCAATCATCACATACAATTTTGTCACATTGCTTTGCAACTGCATACTCATCTTCCCACCCGCCTATGTGGCTGTAAAAAGAACCCGGCTTCATCCATTCAGCTTTTAATAAAGGTGCCTGAGCACTTGTTGCAGTGATTAAAACGTCTGCTCCCTCCATGGCTTTCTTCCCATCGGTTTTGGTTGACACAAATTTCATTTTTGGTATTAAAGGGCTCATTTCTTCAATGAACTGCTCTTCTTCACGGGCAGTTTTTGCGCAAACACGGCATTCCTGTAGTTTAGGAAGAACATGTTTCATGGCTAATAAATGCATTTTTGCCTGCTCGCCGGCACCAATAAACCCTATGACTTCCGAATCCTTTTTTGCCAAGTGCTTTGCTGCCAACCCTCCCATAGCTGCAACCCTTATGTTGGAACATAATGTCCCATCCATTACCGCGACAGGATACCCCTTTTCTATTTCAGATAGAATGATAACAGCTGACAAGTTTTGTGTGCCGTATTTTACCGGATTCATTGGAAACACAGAAACCCATTTTACACCACAGATTTTTTCTTTTAAAAAGGTAGCAGGTAAACAGTTTATACGTTCCTGTGTCTCTTCGTTAAAGATTTGAACAATCTTTTCAGGAAATAAAACTTCGTCTTTGTAATATGCTATTAACCCCTTTTCTGCTGCGCTTAACGCCATTTCGATGTCGAAACATCCCGCTTCCAATAAGTCGCTTTGAGATAAATAAGTAAACTGAATTCTTCCATCTTTCATTGTGATCGCTTTTCCTCCTTCAAACAGTTTTGAATACCTTTAAAGAGTATCCGCAATTTATATGCCAATCCTTTTATATAGGTTTTTGTACTATATTCCTGATGTTACTCCTGTTTATGCCAAAAACAATAGAAACCATAGGCAGTTTCTGCATGTTTAAAGTGCAAAATTTGCCTATGGTTTCTGTAACGATACGGTATTAAAACTCACACCAGCCCATATTCTTTTATTTTATTATGCAAACTTCTGATACTTATGCCTAAGTCTTTAGCTGTAGGCTCTCTTTTCCCGGCATTCTTTTCAAGTGTAGCCTCGATAGCTATCCGCTCAATCTCCTTGATAGACATTTTTGATAGACGCTTACGGAAATTCGTCTCATAAATCTCTTTCTGTTCCTCATAATGCAAGGTCCCTTTTACTGTTCCTGGCAAATCCTTGATATCAATGGTATAACCGTTGGAAATTATCATGGCATGCTCTATAAAATTAGCAAGCTGCCTGATGTTTCCAGGGTAGTCGTATGACATTAGAACCTCCATAGTCTCCGGTGTTATTTTTTTAACTCGCTTGTTTTGTTCACGTCCAAATTTCTCAATGAAATGCTGGCACAATAATGGGATATCTTCCTTGCGCTCTCTCAGCGGAGGCATATGAATGTTCATGACGCTCAATCTATAAAACAGGTCTTCTCGAAAACTGCCTTCTTTAACCATGGTCTCCAAGTTTTTGTTGGTGGCTGCAATAATCCGCACATCGGTCTTATGTACCTCATTACTTCCTAATGGAGTATACTCCTTTTGCTGCAGCACTCGTAGCAGTTTGCTCTGGAGGTTAAGCTGCATGTCACCGATTTCGTCCAGGAAAATCGTTCCCTTGTCCGCAACCTCAAATTTACCCTTTTTATCCTGTATAGCTCCTGTAAAGGTGCCACGTTTATAACCAAAGAGTTCTCCCTCTAACAGATTTTCGGGAATAGCAGCACAATTAATAACAACAAATCTTTTATCCTTACGCTTTCCTGTGAAATGAATCGCGCGGGCAACCAGTTCCTTACCTGTTCCGCTTTCTCCAGTAATTGTCACAGTGGTATCAACGTCCTTCAACTTCTCAATCATTGTATAAACCTTCCTAATAGGAGCACTATTACCAATCAAGCCTTGAGATTGAAAACGGTGGTTTTTGAGTTCATCCGATAAATAAACGACTTCATCGCTGAGATTCCTGACCCTCAATGCTTGCTCTATGAACACAAATAGTTCGTCCATATCAATAGGTTTGGAAAGATAATTAAAGGCTCCGTTTTTTATCGCTTCTACCGATGACTTGATATTGCCAAAAGCCGTAATCATTATCACAGTGACATCCCTGTCATAGTCCTTAATCTGCTTTAAAATCTCAATACCATCATGCTCACCGATTATAAGGTCAAGCAAGACTAAATCAAACCGTTCTGCTTTAAACATCGAGAGACCCTGCATAGCATCTATTGCATATTTTACCTCGTAGCTGTCACGTAATGCCAGTTTTAGCATAGTGCATGTACTTAATTCATCGTCAATGATCAGAATTCTGCNNTTTCACTTAAGCTACACCTCCGGAATGTCAAGACAATCTTCGTGTATTTGTTCTTTTCGCTTTCAATGTGTAACATCCCATTGTTTTCTTGTATATATTGCTTAACAATAGCCAGCCCCAACCCTGTTCCTGCGGGTTTTGTCGTAAAGAACGGCTTGGTACATTGCTTAATCTCGTCGTCCGTCATGCCTACCCCCTCATCACGAATAACAATAATCGCGTCTTTGCCGTTTTTATTAGCACTTATTCTCATCTTTTTAATACTCCCCGGTTTTGCCCCCCCAGCGAGCTTTTTCTCCATCGACTCTATACCATTGATAATAAGATTTATCAATGATTGCTTGATTTGAACCTTTTTAGCTGAAATATATAAATCGTCTTCAATTGCAGTTTCAAAACAGATTCTACTTCTCTTAGCCGCAATACTGGTTAAATATAAGCAATCATTCATAAGCTTCGAAAGGCTAAACACCTCGGCCTTCTCCTTAATAGGGCGTGCATAACTAATAAGACCTTCAACAAGCTGGTTGATTCTTTCAATTTCGTAGGGCACAAAATCAGCAAATGCCTCTTTTATCTCGGGGTCGTCACCTTGGTTCAGAATAAGCGAGCAAGCTGTTTTTATAGCCATTAAGGGATTTTTTATCTCGTGTGCAATGCCCGCCACAAGCCGGTTAAGAGCTTTATTCTTTTCTGCCTCAAATCGTTCCTGCTTTTTTAACTCCTCAGCAGTAACATTCTCCACGGTCATCAGTATGCCATCAATACTACTATAATCATTGGAACGATAAAAATTACAGCGATAGCTTTGCTTTTTTTCATCCTGCCCGATTTCTACAATTATTGGTCTCTCCATGCTATCTCCCTGCTCGGAAAAAACGTCATACTTGATCTGTTCCAGTATTTCACCAAATATCCCCATGCTCTTAATGTTTTTACCAGTCAGTTCTTCTTCTCCAGCTATGTGCCGGGCTGCACTATTGGCTAATGTAATACGATAATTATTGTCAAAAAAAATCATAGCACTGGGAGAGTTCTCAATAATGCTATTTCTTAAACGTCCTTCGCTGTGTAATTGTTCTACCATGCGTTCAAGCTGGGCATTCGTATCTCTCAATTCCTTTGTTTTTTCATCTACTTTGCGTTTAAGCAAAAAATTCATTCTGATATTAAACCCTATAACCAGTATAGCTAGAGCAGTTCCAACCGCAGCAATGCTCAACAACCTTGTAATCAATTGATGTCGCTGCTGAGCTTTTACTAGGTCACGGTCAATAATCCAATTGCGATATATGCTTTCATATTTGCCACTGGTGCGCAATTCTGTAAGGCCCATATCCAAATCTGTAAATAATTCTTGCTCATCTTCTCTAATTAGCATTGAATAACTGATAGGAGCAAGATAATTGCGATGTATAGTATAACTGTCTGTGATGCCTTTCTTAGCAAACAAATAATCGAAGCTTTCTTTGATACCGAAAGCAATATCGACTTCTCCTGATATGAGCGCATTAAAAACCATTTGCTGGTTGCCATATGACACATATTTGCTCAATCCAAGATTATTCATATGAGTATAATCTAAAGTACCATACTCAAGGGCTGCCGATAATGCCTTGTAATCGGCCCGTTCGTTAAGCTCGTTTGCCAGCTCATTAGGAACAACCATACATATAGAAGACCTGGACAACTCTCCGGTAAACTGAAGCTCATACCCAACAGTATCATACGATTTGTGGCCAAGAACTATATCTACCTCTCCATTACTAAGAGCATTTAGGCATTCGCGGCTTTTTTCATAAGGAACATAAATAAGCTCTAAGCCTTTCTTTTGAGCAATCCAATTCAGGATATCTATATGTAATCCCACGCATTCTCCGTCTTCCCCGATAAACTGATAAGGGTCCATATTAGTATTTACTGCAACTCGTAATTGTGTTGGCTTAGCAAAAACACGAGTTGCAGATAACAATAAAAAACAAAGCAGCAAAACACTTAATTCGATTTGCATGGCCTTCTTATTCATGGTATCCCTGCCTTTGGATTGGCTGAGCTAATCCGCCACATTATAAAACGAAATCACACATTTATTGCTGTAAGTATTGTTTTCTACAGAATACTAATAAATCCTTCAACGGTTTGAATCTGCTTGTTTTTAGAACTGCTTAGATAGAAAAGGGTTTGTTCTATACGCCTCCTCATAGCTTCCAAATTCACAGCGGCCAAGGCATTCGTCTTCCAGTATCCTATGGAATGACTCGATATGTGCATTTAAATTGGGTGTCCTGCATGGTATCCTTTCATGTTCTATTCCCAGGCTGCTGCAGGTATTACGAAATATACAAGATGTGAACTGCGGACCGTTATCTGAACGGATTACCGGTCTCTTTTCATTAGTTAACAGTTTCCTGTTCCATAAGGACTGTTCCAATACCCGGGCTGCATCCTTGCCTTCACACCTAAGACCAATATGGTAGCCGACTATGCTACGGTCATATACGTCTATTATGGACTGGATGAAGAAAAAGCGTTGTTCACCAGCTATGAAGCCATACTTCAAATCGGTTTCCCACAGCTGGTTGGACCCCGTTATGATTCTATTCCTGGCAAGTTTCCTGGGATATTTCGGCTTTGTTTTACGCTGTGGCCTTAAAATATTTAACTCTTTACATAGACGATATACTTTTTTCTTGTTGATAATGAGGCCAAAGGTTCTCCTTAAGATAATAGTTAACTTGTAATAACCATAAGCGTAACCTTCGTTTTCAATAAGCTGTAAAAGCCATTCCTTTATTCGAACGTCGCTAACTTTGGCTCTGTCTTTAGTATAGGAATAGCCGGGTACGGGCCTACCCCCACTTGCGGCCCTTTTAATACATTTTTTACTGACATGGTAGTAGTAGGTGGAGCGAGCAACTCCTACAATCCTCAATACTTTTGCTTTTGGATAACCAAGGTTTATCCATTTTACGGCTACTTCAATTTTGTCAGCAAGTGAGGGTTTTTCTTTTTTAGCAAATCTCTAAGTATGGCTAATTCCAGGTCCTTTTCACCCAGCAGTTTCTTCAGTTGCTCGTTTTCACGGGAAAGCTGCCTGTTCTCTTGTGAGATACTATCAAATGTAGGCTTTGCTTCTATGCTGCCGGTATCTAAACTATGTTTGCCTCTTTTGAATTCCCTGACCCAGCGGGCCACCATGTTTGTGTTTAACTCATACCGTCTTGCTACTACTGCACTGTTGCCGGTTTCCATTGCTTCTTTTATTACTTGTTGCTTGAACTCCTCAGTATATCTTTTCCTCTGTTGCATTTTAACTACCCCCTGACATCTTCTATTTTATTGATTAAGGCTCTCGATGTCCAATGCATTTAGGGGGCTAAATAG
>LFRM01206402.1_pt2 | contig 11679 bp, 18 predicted proteins | sample 618341 | NCBI WGS metagenome assembly LFRM01 (sample SAMN03654438, study PRJNA283298) | anaerobic digester metagenome | isolation source: pool of bioreactors CSTR01a, CSTR02a, and CSTR03a thermophilic anaerobic... | place: Denmark: Kgs. Lyngby | collected 2014-05-21
ATGGAGATGGATATACTGATAGACCACACTCAGATGTCGAGCATGCTGATTATCAACATTATGACAGCCATGGCGATACACATACTGATAGTCCACATAAAAATACTCCCCATGGAGATTCAGCCCACTCGAATGGCCATAGTGATAATCATACTGATACTCATTATGACCAAAATCATAATGATGGCCACAATAATTATACTGATTTCTATAATGGAAAACACTGGAATGAACATTTTGATGGTTCTCACGGAAACCGGCACTATAACACACATTTGAATAGTCACTCCAATAGGTCTCATCAAAATCAAACTCACAGTGATACTTCCCATCAAAACCGACACTTTAATGCACATGCCAATACTCCTCATAAAAATATTACCCATAGGGATATACCAGGACATGACGACCATGGAAATGAACATTATAATATTCAACATGGCAATGCTCCACATGAAAATGTGCCAGCATATACTGACCACACAAACACTTATAATAATTGGCCTCACCAGAATACAGGGTATATGAATGTAACTCACGCTAATAATTACATTGACGGACATACCGATAGACCACATCAGAATTCGCATAGCAATTTTGCCCATAGAAATTGTCATTCAAATTATACTATTCCAGTCCATTATAACCATGGAGATAATACCCATAGAGACCACAATGACACTATTATTACGACCCATGGAAATTATACAGATAATGCAGAACACTGTGATGCACCTCAATATATAGAATAATAAATAAAAAGGGGGAATCCTTAATGACAATAGAAATAAGACCTGTAGGAATAAATTGTAATTTGCAGTGTAAATATTGTTACCAATGGAAAATGAGAGAAGAGTCTCCCGCAACAAAAAGAAAGGACCCTTCAAAACTTATCGAAAAACTTGAAAACACTGCATCAGAAAACTATTTTACCTTATTTGGTGGAGAAGCACTATTAACACCAATTGAAGATTTAGAGACCTACTGGAAATATGGCTACGAAAAATACGGACAAAATGGCATTCAAACAAACGGTGTTTTAATTAATGACAGACACATAGAGCTCTTCAAAAAATATAATGTCCATGTAGGGATTTCTTTTGATGGAACAGGAAGCATGAATGACTTGCGTTGGGCTGGCTCTCTTGAAAAAACCAGAAAATGCACAGAAATGACATGGAATAATGTAAAGAGGCTTGTTAAAGAGGGTATTATACCTAGTATGATAATAACCCTTCATGAATTAAATGCTAGCAAAAAAAATATAGGAAAATTTAAAGAATGGATAAAAGAAATAGACAGTCTTGGAATTTGGAGTATAAGACTCCATATTCTCGAAAAAGAAGATTGTGAGGCAGATAAATATGCTCTATCTTCTAAAGAATATGCAGAAGCATTCATAGATATTGCAGATTTTTGTTCTAAAGAAAATATAGATATTGAATTCGATGTATTCCATGACATTAATTCACTTTTAAAAGGAAAAGACAACTATACAACCTGTATGTTTAATAATTGTGACCCCCTAAATACGGCTTCTGTTGATAGTATAGATTATGATGGGGTAAGAGGTTGTGGAAGACCCAATAAAAATGGAGTAGACTGGAACAAATGCAAAACTATGGGATTTGAAAGGTCATATATGCTCTACCACATTCCACAGGAAAACGGTGGATGCAAAGATTGTAAATACTTTATAATATGCAGAGGTAACTGCCCTGGAAATGGAATCGATGGTGATTGGAGAAACAGAAGTGAATATTGCGAAATGTGGAAGATTCTGTTCGATTATTTTGAGAAAAAACATCTGGAAGTAGGAATAGTACCTATTACAATGTCTCCATCACTTAAAAGAATAGAGAGGGTATTACTGGATTCCTTAAAAGCTAGACAAAGAACTACAATTGAATACATTATAAATAATCTAGATAATAATACCTATTCTTGCAACAACGAATATATAAGTCATTTAGACAGTTGTCATGGAGATGTACCACATGGAGACAGCCATGAGAATCACAATGACTTTCGATAGGGGGATAACAATATGGAAAAACTAGATTTTCAAATGTATGAGTTTAATAGAATGGCCTGGAGAAACGATATTGCAGAAGAGGTCTGGGGCTACCGAATAAAAAGAATTTCTAATGCAATATCCCAATTAGAAAGATTGTCAGTTATAGAGGGCATAAGAAAAGGGTGTCTTGATTATTTGAAACCATCGCAGCTAAAAACTATGTCAGAAGAATTTGCCGAATACGGATTAATCCCTATAGCAGTCAATGCTCACCCCGTAATTAATTCATATTCAATTAGAGAAACTGAAGCCAATGATAATGAGCCTGTATTAATAAGGGTATTTATGACAAAACCAGAATATGCAATTGAAATTCTGAAAAATTATTTTAAAGAAAAGGGCAATTTGGTTAATGGTAAATATTTATCCTACCCAGAGTGTTGTACCCTATTTTTCGAAGATATTTGGCAACAAAAAAGATACTGTGATACAACCTGGTTTATGGCCCAAAACACAAAAAATAAAGAAAAAAAGGGAAATTGTATAGAAATTAAAGAGTCTCCCATATGGTCAAATACTCTCTTAAGGTGGGCTAGTGTTAGACCAGTATTCCATATGCCATGTAGTTTAGATTGCGAAGAGACTCAAGAGCTGGGCAAAAAAATTATACAACTTGGCTACGAAAAAGGGTTTAATGAAGAAATGGATTGGCTCAAAGAAATACTATCATGGAGAGTTAAATGGTCAGCCCTTCATGGTATTGCCATGATTGAAACACCTTTATTTATAACAGTAACCATGACTGATACAACGCCAGACAAATATGAAGTGATAAGACACGGAAAAGAATTAGAGGATATAAAATTACCAGAAGAGTGGCTTTGGAAAGATAATGGGTTTTCTTCATACGAAGGAATGTGTGAATCTCACCTTCCATTGTTAAAAACGATAAAAGAAATAAAAGGAAAATCAATTCTTGACCTTGGATGTGGAAACGGATATCTTGCTTATAGTACCGGGCTAATTCCTTACGGATTAGACCTGAATGAAAAAGCAATAAACAGGGCAAAAAAAATGTTTTCAGAATACAAAGATAACTTTTTCCATATGAACATTAGCGATTACAAATGGAATATAGATACTGATATTGTGGTAATGTCAGCTGGAAGATTAATGGAAATGTCTATGGAACAAAGAAAACAAATGAAAAAGAATATGATTAATTATAAAGGAACAATTGTTGTAGAGTCATATGGAGACTGGCTTTATGCCTATGGCTCGCTTGAAGCCCTGTGCGATAAGGTTGGGCTTAAAATAGAAAAAAAATATGAAAATGACTATGCTAGCACAGGGATTGTAACTGGGATAATACCATAAGAAAGGGTGTTAATATGAAAATTGTAGGATTTGCCCCATTTTACAATGTTTTATCAGCACACTATCCCTTTATGGAGAGCATTATTTGTGCTATGCCACTGGTTGATGAAATGATTATCAATGATGGTGGATGCACTGATGGAACAAGAGAAGCTCTTGAAAAACTGGAAAGAGAGGTATTTCCGGGGAGAATAAAGTTTTTTGACTATCCGCACAAAAAAGGTGATTTTTGGGATGGGATGGATGAAGCAATAGATAAACTTATTAATACAGTAGAAACAGATTGGTTTATAGAAGTTCAAGCAGACGAGTGCTTTCATCCTGATGACCACGAGGCATTAAGAAAAGAAATAGAAAAAGCTCATAATGAAGGCTATAATGCAATAAGACAAGGAATAGTAGATGTTGGACAATGGGAAAATATAGGTACCTATATCTATAAAACAGTAAGAATTTTTAGGAAAAATGAAGGAATTATAAGCAGGTGGGGTGGAGATTGTTTTCATTTTGAATGGCTGCCACAATACAGGGAAGGATTTACTACCCACAATCTCCCACCAGAATATGATAGTGACATCCTCTTTTATCACTTTAAGAATGTTGTTCCAGCCGCCTGTATAACACAGGCAGAAAGACATTCTTACCATTATGCTTTAAAACATGAACAAAGGAGAAGAAGCCTGGAAGAAATAATAGAATACTTTGAAAAATACGAAATTCCTCCGTATATTCCTAAAAAAGTGTACGAAAAAGTACATCCAATATTTTATGGTCTTATAGGCAAAACCCATTACGAGGTTAGAGAAGAGTTATATGACAAAGAATTCTTGAGAGGGCATGGAATTATGGTGGATTAAAAAGGAAAAAGCTCAATGATAAAAGAACATTATAATCACTGGTTTCCCAAACTGATTAATGCCAGAGGTGTAACTATCTATAATCACATATTTTATAGTCTTCCTGAAGAGCTGGTTTACACCAGGCTAAGAAGGCACGAAATGGAACATGTCAAGCAATACAAAAGAGATGGTTTTTTTAGATTTCTTCTAAAATACTTTTATGAGTATTTCATAAACAGATTTAAAGGCATGTCTCATTATGAGGCATATCTTAACATAAGCTATGAGATAGAAGCAAGAAAGGCAGAGTCAGCAAATGAAGGAGGTGGTAGCCGGAAATAAAGATGTAGAATAAAAAAAGGGGGGCATTTTATTATATAGGAGGAATTAGGACAAATGCAGGAATTTGCGGGTATACTTTCAGCATTAGGCTCTGCTTTTTCTGACCCCCACCTTTACCTTCTTTCTCTCGCACTTGGCATTATATATGTTATGTACAAACAAAACAACGAAGACAAGAAGGACGTGATTGACCGGTTCAGTTCACAGCTGGACAAAGCAAATGAGCAGCTGGAACAGGCCCAAATCACTAATGCCAGTTTTGCCAAGACTATAGAAGTGCAGATGGCAGAACACCGTCATGCTATCGAACAGATAACCGTAACAATAAGAGAGATGAGAAAGGAGTTAAAGGGCGTCAAGATTGACTTTAAAGATGACTACAATAAGTTAAGTGCAGACATCAGGAGGCTTGAAGACAAAATAACCGAAGCCCAAAAGGCGGTGGGAAACAACCGATGATATTGGTGTCAGGCAACAGCAATAACTGGCCAGCCAAATGGTTTACACCAGAAGAAATAATAAAAAAATCTCAGTACGGGACTTTCATTATGAATGAAAAACTGGAAGACACTCTTTATGTGGTTGATATAATAAGAGAAATAATTGGCCAGCCAGTCTATATAACCGATGCGTGCAGGTTTACAGGTTCCGAGACATCACAGCATTTTTTTAAAGCCCCATTCAACGCTTTAGACATATGGACACCAGGATATTCAAGTGCTGACTTAATTAAAATTCTGGAAGAGCATAACCTAGGCACTGGCCGAGGACTTTATCCCTACGGAAACGGCTTCATACACGTGGATTGCCGGAGAGGGAAATCATCTAAAGAAGGAAGGGTGAGTCGTTGGTACAGGGACCAGAATGGGGTTTATCATTCCTGTGGACCTGACTATGATGGACTATTAGAATAGGCAAAAAAATAAAAAAAAGGGGGAGGAGAATAACTTAAAGGAGGAATAAAAATGTCGGAAAGACCTTTGCTAGATAAAAACCAGGATGGTATAGATGACAGGATAGAAAGAATAATAGACTATATCCTTGCAGGACTTATACTCCTTATCACTACCCCCGTTTTTTTAACAGGAAAAATAACCTTTAATGACTATAAGGTCGCATTATACCTTATTGTTGGTCTATCCGGAGGAGTCGAGGTAATCAAAGCCATACTAGATAAACTAATAAAGAAGTGATAATCTGTGAAAGAAAAAATAAAATCTTTTTTAAAAGGAATTATCACAGGAGCATTAATAGCCCTATCATTTATACTTGCTTTCATAAAAAAAGATGACAATAAAAAAATAGAAGAAGCAGAGAAAGAAATAAAATCTCTTGAAAAAGAAATAGAAAAAAACAAAGAAGAATTATTAAAGATTGAAAGAGATAGAAAAAGTGCAAAAGAGGAATCAGCGGACAAACTAGAAAAGCTAGACAAACAAATTGAAGAACTCAAAAAAAAGAAAGAAAAAATAGAAAGAAAAAACAAAAAACTTAAAGAATCCCGCCCTGGAACATCCGGGGAAGGTGGTGATAACGATAAAAAAGATAGTTTCAATAATCCTGATGATGCTTATAATTATATACTCAATACCATCAGGAAGTAAAATCCTGGCAGAAGAAACCAAGCTGTATCAGTTTACAGAAGAAGAGGTCAAAGAAATTGCTAGACAGTTACAGGAATTAGAGGAAGCAAAAAAAGAGATAGAGGTACTAGAGCAAATAATAAAAGGCCTGGAAAAAGAGATATCCATAAAAGATGAACTAATAATGAGATTAGAAGAGAAATGCTTTGTCCTTGAGGAAATAATTATAAGAGAAAGAAAATTGTCCCAGACTATTGAAAAGGCCAACAGAGAAACTATCAAGAATCTTGATTTAGTTATAGCCAATAAGGATATCATTATCCAGGAATACAGAGCTAGGACCACACTTGGCATAACAGAAAAACTCAAGCTGGTATTGGCCGGTGTGGCCATAGGTGCTATCCTGGAAGGAATTATAAACTAAAAAACCGCCCATAAAGGGCGGTTCTTTTTTTTATACCACATTCTTTATAAAAGCCATAGGGGATTGCTTCTGTCTGGCCACTTCCTTGCCATCCTCAAAGAGAATCAGGAAGGGAATAGAAAGCACATCGTACTCATTGGCAAGCTCCATATTCTCATCAATGTTTACTTTATATATAGGGCACTCTATACTAGATTTGCTTAACATAAATTCAAGATTCCTACATTTGGGGCATCTGTCACCATAGAATTCAACCAGGACTTTGCCCCTACTATCAATTACTTTTTCATAAAACTCTTCCTTATTTTTAATTTCTATCATTGCTATATCTCCTTTCAGTAGTTTTCAATATATTCTTCTTTTAGTTTTTGTGCTTTATCTAAGAGAATACTTGCAGTCAACTTCAAACATCTTAACTCTTCTTCAGTATAGAAATCTTGATATATTCCGGTTTCGCTCTTTAGTTCAAATGCTATTGAATCCAGCATATTAATTCTTCTTATTAATGAATAGTCACTCAATAGCATCACTCCTGGTTGGTCTCGTCACTAACTCCATACTCTATTTTCAGATACTCTGGCTTCATCATTTTATCAACTTGCCTTTCAATCTCCACTCTTATATCATCAATACCTTTAGCAGTATAGCTAACTTTTATTTTGAACCATTTCTGAAACTCAGGGGTTTTAATCAGGCGTTCAAAGGCGGCCTTCTTGTTTTGTTCCTGTGTGCGATAGGTCCGGCTTTCAGCTACAGCTCCACTTTCAGGATGTCTGATTCTAACTCCTGTGTTACGCTTATTCTGGTTCTGGCCACCTGGACCACCAGCCCTAAATGTCTCAATTACAAAATCCTTTTTAGTCAATCTAAACAATAATTCTCTATCCATTTTCCTCACCATTCATTTTTATGATTATGTCTGTTCTTCAATTAAGCCTTCTAATTCTTTTAATTTTAAGTGTTCATTTAAAAGAAAATCTATCGTTTCTTCTAAATCTTTCTTGGTTTTTTTCAGTGCTTTTCTAATTTCTGTATTAACCTGAAATACTCTGTTTTCTAAAGTATCCATTACGAATTTGACTTCATTATCTTCAACAACTATTTGATATTTTGGAGGAATACATCCAGGCTCCACTACTGAAAAATCAGGAGAGATGCCCACATATTCAATACTCATAGTAGCATAATCAGCTTCTGCTTTTATTACAATTACCCTATCCATAACCTTTCTAACAAAGTCCTGTCTCTTTTGTATGTCCCTAAAATCAATATTAAACCGTCCTAATCTTCTATCATTCATTTTGGATTTCCTCTCCGTAAATATCTATTCTGACAACCATTTCGCCATTCTTGGAAACTAGGCGAAATCTGAGTGCCTCTACATCCTCAGGAACAGCTCCCTCTTTTAATAAATGATTATATACAATATCATTTACAGTACTTAAATCCAACTCGATAGAATCAATTATTTTTCTCATAAAAAACCCTCCTTAAAAAATTCTAAAACTCTTCCCACATCTGCCAGACAAGATTGGTCCTCACAATTTCTTTAACTATTTCTTCTAGTTTTTTCTTGATACTAGCATCAAAAGAATATTTGTTATACTCTGGCCACAATCTTTCTATAGTAGCCAACTTCTTTTTTACCACCTCCCTGAATTCTTCCAAGCTATACTCACCGTGTTTGATTGATAGAAGAGAAGAAGAGTCATCATATTTAATAGCCTGCTTAAAGTCCTCAAATCCTGTCTCCAGGAATCTTTCCAAAAAATCTAAAACCCTGTAGGCATGCATTCCTTGTTTAGTATCCCAGCCATATTTTTCAACCAAATGCTGGGTACCGGAAGTTCCTTTTTCAAGGAGTTTCATCTTGTTTTGATGCATACCAATACAGGCTTTATATAGATATGGAAGATTCATCCTTGCAATAGAATCTTTCATCTCAAGAATCTGGTTAAGCAAACCAACAGTATAATCACTTACCATATCATTTACACAAAACTCTTCACTGAAAAGAACCTCAAGAAAATTTATATTGGATTTTGCAAAAAGGCCTATAATCTTTCTGGTATCATGAACATCTACATCATATTTTTCACCAATAACAGCTGTACTGAAAAGCTTGCCTTTATACAAGTCATCAAAGGTAGGCAATATAAATACTTTATAATCTTTATCGCTTTCCTCAGTACTTAGATTGTAATTATGGCTACCTACCAGTGATGCAAACAACCAGATTCTGCGACCAATATCTAATATTAACCTATTCAATCTAAGTTCCATACCTACACCAGCTCTCCACTTACCAGCAGAACTTTTTTGTGTGGATTTACAAAATCATTTTTCAACTCAAGCAAAGTGTAGTCATAATAATCTTCATCAGCCACAGTACAACATACAAACTTGTATAGTGCTTTTTCTATTGGTATTTCTTTTATTGGACATGCTATAGTATCTTCATATTCATGCAACACTTCCTTATGATAAACAGCTATAGCTTCTTTCTCATCTTTAGCTCTTATCATTGCATAGAAAGGACTAGTGAACTCAAAAAATCTTTCATCAGTCACAGGCATGCCTCCTTATTATTTGGATTTCTTCAGGGCCCTGTTTTCAGCTTGAATTTTATATGCCACGGCCAGGACATCCCCCATGGCTAGTCTTTTTAACAGTGACATGAAGAAAATATTTTCTTTTATCATGATGATAAATACTTTACAACATGTTTCATTTTTTTCCCTACCTTTCTGAATTTTTATTTAGATAGTGTTTGCATGGCCTCTTGCTAAATAGATAGGAGGGTCCCTGAATATCTTGCAAGCAAAGATATTCTTTAACTATTACCGGGTGGCAAAAAACACATGTATCACAACTATTAACATAATCATTTTTAATACATTTTACAGTTATTTTTACATTATCTTCAGTAAAAATGAAGAGAGGAGCTTCTCGTGATTGAGCCAGGTATTCAATATAACCATAGGCTATGCTGTCTTTATCAACCTCGTCTAATTTAAAAGTACCTTCTTTAATCCTGCTCAGGACTTTCTTCTTGGCTCCATTTGCCCCATTTGTTATCCACTCATGGAATTGTTCTGACATATCTACAATCTCAGAAAAGCTCATAGTGCCAGATTCATTTTCAAGAGTAAACTTGATTTTAACTTCTTCCATACAGATACCCTTTTATTTTATTATTTATCTATGGCAAAATTTAAAAAGTCATCCAATTTATTCCATGCAGGCAAATTCATCAAACAGGATTATGCTGACACTTCTCCCTGCAAGTTTTTTTTTATCAGGAGAGAAGAGGGTAGGACCCGAAGAGGCTGGTCTCTCTGCCATTTGTGTTTGAGAAAAATTTCTTAAAACCTTTCTAATCATCTCTTTTTGCCAGGAATACAATTCATATATATCAGATATTTTTTCAATAAAGGATTCAATCATCTCGTATGTAGAATCCTTATTTTTTTTATCCATAAAAATCACCTTTTTCATTTTGTCTCAAAATCTCAAGATAGCTGGGATTTTGAGATATTTTTAAAAAAACCAAGACCAAGTATCTCAAATCCATGTAACTCACAATTATTCCACTTGCAAAAAAACAGGAATGGTAAATATTCGCATAATTTTTCTTTTGTGAAATTACGAAGATTTCTAAGATAAAACAAACATTAGCTCCTACTTTTCATATCAGATTCTGTATCTTAAATTCTACTCTATCAATAATAATGAATCTAAACTTAACTCTTGGATAAAATTGTTATAATCGTCTTTTGTAAACGTATAATCAATATGCAATTCTTTGGTAGTTGCAATTAAATCATCAAAAGATATGTTTTTAGCAGCCTTTAATATATCAATTCTCATTAATATTTCTTTAGTGTATGGGCGTTTTGAATCCAAAAAGGCAATAGACTTTAGAAATTCCTGAACTACACTATTGTTTAATATTAGCATTACGATAAAAGCCTGCTTAAAATCATTAAATCCTATGAAATAACAAGTATCATCCAACATGATTGGCTTACCTTGTTTATTATAAACCAATGCAAAAACCGGGTCTTTGTAAAATCCTGATATAGCAACCTTATATGGCTTAAAAGAATAATCTCCTATACCAAAAATAGAAAATCTCGGTGCATTTTTGTAAATAGATGACTTACGTTTATCTAATAACGCAGAATGTTGCTCAAGATATAACCAGAGTTTTGGAGCAGTCTCTTTAATTTTATTGGTATCTTCCCTTATTTTCTTTTGGGTTACAATGACATTTTTTGTAGTGGATGTTATAATAGGACTTTTTATATCACTGCTTTTCAGAAAAGGATAAACATAATCGTCTTCAATAACAATTTTTTCACCCATACTATTAGTATAGGTTCCATCTGGATGTTTCTTCGATAATACCATCACTTTTGAACAATCATGTTTAATACCCTGTCTCCACTCAAATTGGCAACTGCCGTCTATACTTAATCTTTGAGTATAGTTTCCAATATCAGATATGAATTTGTTATTTATCCATCCAAAAGTCCTTTTCTTACTAATAGGATTGTCAAAATCATATACATCACAAAAAAGCTTTTGTTCATTTCCAAATCTCATTATAAGCAAACCAGCTTCACAGGTTATTCCAAAAACATTCTTGGCATCAAAAACTAAAAACCTTATATCGGATAATTTAAAATCAAACTTTTTAGCGTCTCTTACTATGTTTCTTGCAACTGTTCCTTTACAAAGCATGGCTATTGTACAGTTATAATTCTTAAACTCACCCAATAATTGCAATAAAATGTATTCGGCAATATCGAAATTGCTTTTTCCAGTAAGTGCATCCATGCCATTTAACCTTTTAAAATTATCTTTAATAGGAACATTTTCACTTTCCATTGAACCAAGTTCACTATTGGTTACCCACGGAGGATTTCCGATTATTAAAAGGTTATCCTCTTTACTGATATGGTTCTTTATATTATCAAAATCAAAAACAAATATATCTTCGTTAAAGAGTTGTATATCCACATCCTTTTTATTAGCAATTTGTGATACTTTTTTTTGACTAATATCGAAATAATCTTTGTTAATTTCTATCCC
>LFRM01089070.1_pt2 | contig 11678 bp, 9 predicted proteins | sample 618341 | NCBI WGS metagenome assembly LFRM01 (sample SAMN03654438, study PRJNA283298) | anaerobic digester metagenome | isolation source: pool of bioreactors CSTR01a, CSTR02a, and CSTR03a thermophilic anaerobic... | place: Denmark: Kgs. Lyngby | collected 2014-05-21
AACATTACAATGTATCAGGACATATCAGATGAACGATTAATTGCTACGTTGAGAGATGTTGGCTTAGCTAATTACGGGAGTTCTGAAAAGTTAAATGGATTGGTTGATGAAAAAGGGACTAACTTTTCTGGTGGAGAGAAAAGACGAATAACTCTAGCAAGATCTTTACTCAGAGAAACTCCAGTATTAATACTGGATGAACCCTTAGCAAATTTAGATGAGGAAAACGCAAAGGCAATCGAATCTCTAATTTTAAAGATTAAAGACAGAACAGTCATTATTATTTCCCATCAGTTTAGCCAAGAAAATCTTGGGAAATTAGATGGGGTGGTAGATTTTAGTTGAAATTCAAAAATAAATCATCGAACGACTAAAATTCGTTAAATGAACAATTTTAAACTCAATTGATTTTAGTAATTTGGTGTAAAAGGACAGAAGCATATTTGCTTTCTGTTCTTTTTACTTATTTTATGAAATTTTTCTCAAGGGATAAAACAATCTCCAAGTGAAAAATGTTTTTTTAGAGCTTAAACCCTTCAGAAAGTTTAGAATCTAAATCGACAAGAGCTACGATCATTGTACGATCATTGTATGATAAAACTTTTAATGAGAACATGAAACCATGTGAGAAAAATAGCTCGGGATTATTTGCTATAATAAGAGTAGATTAAAACAAAGGGTTATAACTTGAAACGCCCTATGGTTGAATAGTTACTTATTGTAGATGAGATAGGAGCATATTATGTTTAATAAAAACTATAGTGTAGTTGAGGAATCAATCTGGGATGGTCGGGTTGATAGTGCTGATGACTTTGATAGTTTTAGATGGCATCAATGGGTTGAAACCATTGATTTAAGTGATGAAAAATTAAAACCTTTTGAAGGTAAACTTGGAATAGCATTTCTAGGGTTTAAATGTGATAAAGGTGTTCAATTAAATAAGGGAAGGGCGGGAGCCTCAAAAGGACCGAGCAGTATTCGAGCAGAATTAGCAAATCTTCCTTGCCAATTCTCGAAAGAAGTTGCACTTTTTGATGCCGGTAACATTTCATGCGAACATTGCAGCTTAGAAGAAGGACAGGAAAGCTTGGCGGAGGCTGTTAAAAGACTTTTGAATTTAAACCTATTTCCAATTTTACTGGGCGGTGGTCATGAAATTGCCTTTGGACATTATAAAGGAATATTTAATCACTTGAAGAGCAAAAATGAGATTAATAATATTGGGATTATTAATTTTGATGCCCACTTTGATATAAGACCTTATCCAAAGGGTGGAACATCTGGAACCATGTTTAGCCAGATATCAGACCTGACAGAGGCGAACAATACTAATTTTTCTTACTTCTGTCTCGGAATCCAAGAACATGGTAATACAGTAAAGTTATTTGATACCGCTGATAAATTAGGCGTTGAGTATATCTTGGCTAAGGATCTCAATACCATTGACTATTCTCAAATGATTGAAAAGTTAGATGATTTTATAAAAAAACAGGAGCATATATACGTTACAGTATGTTCTGATGTGTTTTCATCTGCCTTTGCCCCAGGGGTTAGTGCACCTCAACCCTTAGGACTTAATCCAGATCGAGTGTTAATCTTTTTAAACTATATTTTAAGATATGGCAAAACCATTAGCTTTGACATTGCAGAAGTTTCTCCTCGATTCGACTTTGATAATAGCACGGCTAATCTTGCATCCATCATTATATTTTCAGTTGTAAACACGCTTTCAAAGATTATGTAAGTTTTCAATCCTAGGTGTATTGTTTTTGGAAAATTAGTAAACAAACCAAATATAACGATCGTAAAGATAAGCCTGAAATTTTTTATTGTTTTAGGCTTATCTTTTATAAACTGGATTTATCATGATTAATTGTATCGAGCCAACGTACTGGGCTATCTGAAACAAAAATTTCTTGTGGTAGGATTTTTTGAGCCTAGAAAAGTTCAACCGAGTTTTTTTCAGATGACGCATCAATATGGTAGGATGGAAGACGTGACAAGAATTGAAAGTTATTGAAATACTGATGAAAATTATACCTTTTTAAATATAAAAGAAAACCTAGAGGACCTAAATGAAGTCATGAATTTCGATGGGTTGAGTTTGACAAGGAGAAGATAATCGATGACACAAGAAGAATTTGCTGCAAAATACTTAACTCATTTAAACCCACAACAGAAAAAAGCGGTACAAACCGTTGACGGAGCAACCCTCCTGTTGGCAGTTCCTGGGAGTGGGAAAACCACAGTTTTGGTGACTCGTCTGGGTTACTTGGTCTACTGCAAAAACATTGCCCCAGATTCTATTTTGACCATGACCTATACCGTGGCAGCAACGAGAGAGATGAAGAATCGGTTTGCTGAAATGTTTGGCGAAGAATATGTAAGGGCCATGGAGTTTCGTACAATTAACGGATTGTCAGCTAAAATTATTGAATACTATAGCCGAAACCATGGCAGAGGGCAGCCTTTTCAGCTGGTAACAGACGGCAGTGAAATATCACGCTTAGTAGGTAGGATATACCAAACAACCACAGAGCAATTTCCAGCCCCAAGTACGGTAAAAGACATTTGCACTGCTATTACTTATATAAAAAACATGATGCTGGATAAAGAAGCGATTAAGTCTCTTGATTTTGGAGTGCCAGAACTTCCGGAAATTTATGAAGCTTACTGCATTGACCTCAGGAGTAGGCGGCTGATGGATTATGATGATCAGATGAAGTATGCTTTGGACATCCTGGAACAGCGGCCTGAGGTCTTAAACTATTTTCAGAATCGATACCGCTACCTTTGCGTGGATGAGTCCCAAGATACATCAAAAATTCAACATGCTATTATCAGCTTATTGGCAAAAAAACATGGCAATCTTTTCATGGTGGGGGATGAGGACCAAAGTGTTTATGGTTTCCGAGCTGCCTATCCAGAGGCTTTGATGAATTTCGAAAAAGAATATCCAGGAGCTGAAGTTCTCTTAATTGAACAAAACTATCGTTCCACTAATGAAATCGTGGCTGTGGCTAATGATTTTGTTGCCAAGAATCGATTCAGACATAAAAAAACGATTGTTGCAACTCAAGGAAGTGGTAGTCCCATAGCCCTCATCGATGTGGTGGATCGAGAAGCTCAGTATAAATATTTATTTCAAGTAGCCAAGACTTGTCATTCCAATACAGCCGTTCTATATCGTAACAACGATAGTGCGCTGCCTTTAATTGATCTTTTAGATCGTAAAAAGATTCCCTACCGTTGCCGCCAATTCGATGGATCTTTCTTTACCAATTCCGTCGTTCTAGACCTAACAGATATCATCAATTTTGCCTATAATCCCTATGATAGTGAAAGCTTCATGAGAATCTACTATAAATTTGGAAGTCCCTTATCTAAAAAAGCTGTAGTGTATGCTTGTCAGCAAAGTGAAATTTCTGGCAAGTCGATTTTGGAGGAACTAAGCAGCTTTTCCGGATTAAGCAGTTTTGCCAAAGAAGGGGTCAGTGATTTAATGACCTTATTGCCCTTGATCAAAAAAAGTAATGGGGCAAAAGCCATTCAGCATATCAAGTCTTCGGGTTACGGTTATCATGTCGACACAAAAAAACTGGATGCCGGGAAAATTGACATTATGATGATGCTCGGCAAACAGGAGGCAAGTCCTCGGGAGCTACTTAATCGACTAGTAGAGCTTCAAGAAATCACCAAAAACCATAATAGGAACAGTGCTGCTCCCTTTATACTCTCTACCATTCATTCCAGTAAAGGGTTGGAATATGATGAGGTTTATCTATTAGACATCCTAGATGGAATCTTGCCTCCGAAAACTATATCAGGCAAATCGGCTGAAGAAGAAATTAAAGAGTATGAGGAATCCAGGAGACTTTTTTATGTAGCAATGACCAGAGCAAAAAAACAGCTTCATATGTTTAAAGACCAACATAATGAATCGGCCTTTATTCGAGAAGTAAGAGGGGCGTTACCCGTTGAACAATTCGAAGAGGATGATTTGTTTAATTCCTTCATAAGGGATCTTTGTGGTAAAAACTATATCCACAAAGATAAGGGGAAAGGAAAAGTCATAGCTCAAAGCGGTCAGTTACTTTTAGTTGAATATGAGAGTGAGAAATTTGATCTTATGACTTACTTAGAGCTTTATGAAGAAAGAAAAGTCGTTCTCTTAAAGCAAGATAAAGACGTGGACAAACTTGAAGTAAAGCACACCCGGAAAAACAAAAAGCATAAAAACTTTCCTCCTCAAGACATAGAAGTCCTTTCTAAGAAACTAACGAAAGGTAGGACTGCAATCCACATTAAGTTTGGCCAAGGAATTGTCCAACAAAATGACGGAACAATGGTTAGTATTCGCTTTAAAGGTTCCAGCAAGACTAAAAAGTTTGCCTTGAAAATGGCTGCAGAGCAAGGTCTGATCAAAGTCTAGTCCATATATAACCCAAAGGAAAAACAGCTAGCGAAAATAGTTAAAGTAGCTATCCTTTTATTCATAGAAAAAGCTACACCATCAGGTAGTATTCTAGACATTACATAACAATGCAGGAAAAATATAGGCTGTTATCTTAACTAAATGATAGCAACCTATGTTTTTTTTGATTGGGTTGGACCATAGAAGTAAAAGTTCAAGGTGTATCAGGGCTCATGGAATCTAACAACATATCTAGAGAAATTGTGATTTCTGATTCAATGTCAAAGGCACCATTGTGGGCACACCAGTCATAAATGGTTCCTCTAGCTAATCGGAGAATATAGCGAGATTGGTCCTCTGGTGTCAGCTCGTTGTTTAAAACACCAGCTTGCTGGGCTTCGGAGAGGTAATTAATCAAAATTTTGGGATATTGGCGTTGGCTTGAAATGAAAAATTCGCGTCCTGATGTCAGCTGGCTTTTATAGAATTGTCTCATGGTATCTAGAGACATCATTTTTGCATAGGAAATTTGGAAAAATACAATTTTTCTGATTTTTTCTAAGGGACTCTTATCGGATAAATAATTCATGGAATATTCCGAGGCTTTTACATCAAATTGTTTGTATGACTCAATAATTATATTTTCTTTGCTTTTAAAATGATGATAGAAAGCACCGGTGGAGACCTTTGCTGCTTTGCATATCTCTTGGATACTTGTATTATCGTATCCATTTCTTGCAATTAGAGTCAATGCTGTGGATAAAATCCTGTTTTTTGTTTCAGCAGCTTGAACTTGCCGCTTGGTTAAAGGTTTGCTCATACTTCTCTCCTTTTAAACACTTTAATATTAGTATACTTAGTTCTAACAAAAAAGGGTAAGAAAAAGATGGGTGGAGATAGTTGCTAAATAAATTATGATTTTAATTATTGACTAATATATAACAATATGATTAAACTAACATAACGTGTTCGGTGAACTGATTATGTTAGTTTATCGTTGTCGTAAGAAAAAGTTCTAAGGAGAAATTATGAAAAAGAAGATCATTAGTTTGATAACAGTGACATGTTTAATGATGGCTGCTACCGGTTGTCAACCAGGGGCAGAGGCTAAGGAGTTTTCATCCACTAGCAAAGGATATGGGGGAGATGTTCAGGTTACTTTATCCGTTGAAGGTGAAAAAATAACCTCGATAAAAGCAGAGGGTGAAAAAGAAACAAAAGAAATCGGTGGAAAAGCACTTGAAGAATTGCCGAAGAAAATCTTAGAAGCAAACTCTCTTGATGTAGACACAATATCTGGCGCTACAACTACAAGTAACGCAATCTTGACAGCGGCTAAAGCAGCATATGCTGAGGCTACTGGGAAAGAAGCAAAAGAAGGCTTTTAACCTGGTACTTACGAAGGCGAAGCCTATGGTCATGCATCTACTATCAAAGTTAGTGTCAAAGTTGATGAAGATAAAATTGAATCAATTGATGTTTTAAGTCAAAATGAAACTCCGATTTTATATGATGCAGCTGAATCAAAGGTTGTCTCAGCAATTTTGGAAAACCAGTCCTTAGAAGTTGATGGAGTTACAGGAGTAACGGTTAGTTCTAAAGCTATTGTGAGCGCAGTTGCTAATGCTCTTACAAACGCTGTAGAGGATCCTATGACTCTCTATAAAAAAGTTGAAACAGCTGCTTATGAAAAACAAGAAATTAAGAAAGAAGCAGATGTTGTAGTTGTAGGTGGCGGTGGCGCTGGGTTAGTTGCGGCAATATCCGCAGCTGAAGAGGGAGCATCTGTAATTATCGTTGAAAAGGCTGAGTTCCTAGGAGGAAATCTATCGGTTTTCGGAGGGATTTATAATTCCCCAGATGCCGAAAAGCAAGATTCTTTGGACATGTCCGAAGGTGAAATCAGTATGATTGAAGAGGCGATTAGTGCTACACCAGAAAATGACGATCATGCACAGGCAATGGCTGCTGTAAAAGCAGACTATGAAGAATGGAAAGCCAATGGATAAAAAGGATTGTTTGATTCTGAAAGTTGGTTTGCCCTACAAACTTGGAATTCAGGCGACAAAGTTGCAAATAAATCCTTGGTCGACACGATGGCTACTTTAGCTGATGATGGATTCAATTGGCTCAAAGAAATTGGAGTAGAGTTTACTGATTCCATTACACAAGGAGCCGGGTCTTTATACCGCCGGACCCATGGTGCGGTTAAACCCAATGGATCAGGATTCATCGACGCTTATGTAGAAAAGCTCGAATCTTTCGGTGATCAAGTAGAAATTATGATGCTAACAGAGGCTGAAGAATTTATCATGGATGGAAACAGTGTTGTTGGAGTCAAAGCCATTGATAAAGACGGAAATACAATCTTGTTATCAGCCGATAATGGAGTTGTTCTTTCCACTGGAGGCTTTGCCGGAAATGTTGAGCTTCGTCAAAAATATGCAGAAGGCGAGAAATGGGAGAATCTTGGAGAGAGCGTCTTAACTACTAATCTCAACGCTATTACAGGTGATGGCATAGTAATGAGTGAAAAAATTGGTGCTCAGTTTGTAGATATGGAACACATCCAACTACTTCATTTAGGAAATCCATTTACTGGCTCAACGACAGGAGTCATTCCTTATAAAGGAAGAAGCGCAGAAGAAGTCATCTTTGTAAATGCAGAAGGAAATCGCTTTATTGCTGAAGATGAGCGGCGAGATGTAATTTGCAATGCAATCCTAAAACAAGAAGGTGCATTCTATTGGATGATTCATGATTCAAAGAATATTGATCCTAAAAGCGATGTAGTCGAAAACTATATTAAAGGAAAATATCTTTACAGAGCTGACACCTTAGATGAACTAGCAGAGCTTATTGAAATCCCTGCGGAAAACCTAAAAAAATCAGTTAAACTCTATAATGAAGCAGTAACTTCCGGTGTAGATGAACTTACAGGCAGAAGATTATTAGAGGTCGCCATTGAGGAAGGACCATTCTTCGCTGCAAAACGAGTACCCTCCGCCCATCACACTATGGGAGGAGTAAAAATCGATGAGAATGCTCAAGTCTTCGATCAATCTGGCTCAATAATCCCAGGTTTATTCGCAGCTGGTGAAGTAACTGGCGGAATACATGGGGGAAATCGCGTCGGCGGTAACGCAGTAGATGATACCGTTGTTTTTGGTCGGATTGCAGGTAAAAATGCTGCGATTGGAAACCAAGAAAATAATAATTAGAACAAAAAACCTCGGGCTAAGGCTCGAGGTTTTACTTTTCAACTCTAAAAGATTTTGAGTTAAAGTGTTTAAAGATAAGAAAAAGAAAAAATAAAAGTATTATTCTAGAATGAAGATGGTAGCGAGAATGAAATTTATTGTCACAACCATCTTTTTGTAGCCCGGCATGGGCGATTATTTGGTGTTGAAAGTCCACTACGCGCTCGGTATTATGAAGCATTCGTCGAAAGGAATGGTGTCCATAGGATGGTGGAATCTGAAGGAAACTGAATGTCAGCGCTCTAAAACATAAAGAGAGGGAAATCTGAGTTAATAATAAGAAAAGACTTTTAGGGAAGATAAGCTGATATAATAAAAACAAACAATGTTGTTTATAAATAAATTTAAATAATTCAAAGGAGAACCTATTAAATGGCTAGGCCTTTTTTATCAATTGAAGCAGAAAATATCATTAAAAGATATCAAGATTTATTAAGTGACTTAGGAAAGACCGTTGAATTATTTGGATTTTATAGGCAGAAAATTTGGGGAGCTGCAAACTTGTTAGCAGAGCAAGAAACATTAAAAGTTCTGCAAAAAGTTCCTGTTGAAGAGTTAAACACCATTAAGGGAGGGATTAGAACAAAAACCCTGCGTGATAATAATTTTTGTACTATGGCAGACTTTTATACTACTTCAGTTCATAATATCGCTTCCATTCATGGTATTAGTCAGGATGCAGCTTATACAATAAAAAGAATTACTGATGGGATTATTGAAAAAACAAAGAAAGAAGTCAAAGTCAAACTCAATATAGATAACAAGACGAAGGAGGCATCGAAACTTGTTACTGAAATATTTATTTACAAAACTAGTCTTCCGTTAATTGAAGCTTGTCATGAATTTATTCATCACCATCAAAGGGAAATTGAATATTCGGTTGCCAATTTAAAGCCTTTTACGAAATCATTGAAATGGTTTTTTGCCTCAAAAATTAAAAAAAGCCTAGCATTACAAGCATTTAGTTCACTAAGTAAATTAGAAGACAGTGAGTATTTGCGACAATTAAAAGCGAACTTATATGAAATAAATAAAATAGGGCGGTCTCAAAGTATAGATGCCTGGGAAGATTTTTCTAAAAATCCTAGTGTGTACATTTCTCTTCTTGAGGAAATAACTCCTGGACTCTTAGGGATCGATGATCCGATTTATGGCCTACCCGAAGATTTATCTAGAGAAATTCAAGAGCAAAGTTTTTTCCCAGAGGGCTTGCTTTGCAATTTAAGACGCTATCAAGAATGGGGGGTGAAGTACATCCTACATCAAGAAAATGTTTTGCTTGGGGATGAGATGGGATTAGGCAAAACAATCCAAGCGATTGCCGCTATGGTTTCATTAAGAAATACTGGGGCAACACATTTTATGGTGGTTTGTCCAGCAAGTATAGTAACTAACTGGTGTAGAGAAATTACAAAACATAGTCTGTTGAGAGCAACCAAAATTCATGGTAACGATCGTAAACAAGCCTTAAAATCCTGGGTTAGTGGCGGTGGTGTAGCAGTGACTACCTACGAAACCACAAAACATTTGCTTTTAATCCCAACGTTTAAGTTTTCGCTTTTAATTGTCGATGAAGCTCATTTTATCAAAAACCCAGAAGCTCAGAGGACGGTCAATACGTTATCTCTAGGTGAACATGCGGAACGCAAGTTATTTATGACTGGCACGGCTCTCGAAAATCGTGTTGATGAGATGATTACACTAATGGGAATGCTTCAACCTAGGATTGCTACACAAGTGCAAAACATCGCGTATATGTCTTCGGCTCCTCTGTTTCGAGAAAGAATAGCCCCTGTTTACTATCGAAGAAAGCGGGAGGATGTCTTAACTGAATTGCCGGAACTAATAATAAATGAAGAGTTCTGTTCAATGTCTACTATAGAAGAGTCTATTTATGAAGAAGCTGTGTTATCTAAACAATATTCAAAGGCGCGGCAGGTTTCTTGGACATGTGATGATTTAAATGATTCTTCTAAAGCCAATAGGTTAAGAGAAATAGTGGAACAAGCTGAAGCAGAAGACCGGAAAGTCATTGTTTTCTCCTTTTTCTTAGAGACAATTCGAAAAGTCTCGGAATTTTTGGGAGATCGATGCATGAATCCTATTAATGGCTCAGTTTCACCACAAAGAAGACAGGAGATTATTGATGAATTTGACGAGGCACCTCCTGGCGCAGTTCTAGTTGCTCAAATACAATCTGGCGGAACTGGTCTTAACATACAGGCCGCCACAGTGGTAGTGATTTGCGAGCCACAATTTAAACCTTCAATTGAAAATCAAGCGATTTCCAGAGCATATAGAATGAATCAAACCAGAAATGTTCTTGTTTATCGACTATTGTGTGAGAACACAGTAGATGAAAAAATTACAGAAATGCTTAAACAAAAACAAGCGGTTTTTGATGCGTTTGCAGATTCTTCAAGTGCAGCTGATCACACGGTTAAGGTAGATAACAACACATTTGGAAATATTATAAAAGATGAGATTGATCGTATAAATGAGAAACGGGAAGGTACAATGATTAGGTATTTTCTAGATGACCTTAGCCCAAAGGAAACTTAAACAATCTATTTAAGTTTGAAGGCTTAAGTCTTAGAAGTAAGATTTAGTTGATTCTTTATTGACGCTCATAAAAACATTCCCAAACCTAAAGCTTTATTAACTAGATTTACAATTAAAAGATAGCTTTTTTACCTACGTTTATTGCTTATATTTTTATTATTGGAGATTTTGATTAAAGATTGAATTTGTTGAAAAATTGATTAGGAATATAGTTTTAAAATGAAAACTGGAGGATTTATGAAACATCGATTAATGTCATTAGTAATAATATTAGGAATAAGTTTCTCAATAACTTCGTGTTCAAACAGCAAAAAAAGTATTATTAGAAATACCAGTTCAACAACTCCAATAACAGATTTCTTTTCTAAAACATCAATACCTGCTACTGAAGAGGCAAAACCTGAAGAGACAAAACCTGAAGAGACAAAACCTGAAGAGACAAAACCTGAAGAAACAAAGCCTGAAGAAACAAAACCTGAAGAAACTAAACCTGAAAATGAGGATGAATGTAAGGCTAAAAATAGAATATCGGCGAAAAGATTAAAAAGATATCCTAAAACATTCGAGGAATATGATTTTAGAAAGGTAATATTTGATAATGTTTATCTGGATAGTGGAACGAAACTTTCCCATATGATTATTGAAGGTTTTTATGACATAGCCTTTATTAAGTTTTGGGTACATCCTCCTAATAACGGATCAACCTTCAATATTTTCGTTGGTAGTGATGGGGAGTTATATTACGGAGGCTTTCCAGATGACTGTTTACTTATTTCAGAAAAAGAGCTTTTTGAAGACATTCCAGAAATAGGGTTAGAATATATTGAACGATATATGAATTAATGATTAATTGATTAAGAGAATAAAAATATAATCTAATTTAAAGTTGAGAAATATTGTGGTTTACCGCTAGCAACAGAAGCTCTATTAAATATATCTAAAAAAGAAGTCTTTGTCCAAGATTGGGCTGAGATTTCTTTTTTTGAAGCAAAGAAACATTAAATAGTAAATAAGAAAGAATAGAATCTGAAAGCATAATGACATAAATGAGGATTGAGTTAAAAGAGTGAAACAGTAAATCTGCTGACCTTACATAATCTTTACATTGTCTGAATGAGCTCATAATACATCATTGTTATTCTAGATTTAGTAAGAAAATTATATTGATTAGGAGGAAGTTCAATGCGAAAAAGAAATTATCCGATTTTATTAAGTCTCGTTCTCACACTCATGGTGATTGTAGGTGGTTGCAGCAGTGATCAAGGTAAAACAAAAGGTCAGGAGAATACTGATTTAAAAGGAAGCGTCATAGTAGATGGTTCAGGTACCGTGTATCCATTAATGGCCAATATCGCTGAAAACTATATGACGAACCTGTCATCAGGTGTCAGTGTTCAAGTAGGAAGAGCTGGTTCTAGTGCAGGGTTTAAAAAGTTTATCCC